>Ga0308400_1000001_pt1 | contig 185085 bp, 161 predicted proteins | sample HotsprSampOS1265_FD_203451 | JGI IMG/M metagenome (GOLD analysis project Ga0308400, IMG submission 203451) | Hot spring phototrophic mat microbial communities from Octopus Spring, Yellowstone National Park, Wyoming, United States - 20060914_OS12-65 ...
CAGCGCGTGGCATCATTGCGATTAGGATTTAAGAACTTAGCGGCGGTGCATTTTTCAGGAGCCTTGACCGATGAAGCCCTAAAACCGCTTGCAGAAAAACAAGTTATTACGCTCTCACTGCATCCCTTTCAAACCTTTACTCGCACCTCGCATCAAAACATCAGCGAATGCTTTAAGTGCTACTTTGGCTTGCAAGCCACTGAGCTCGAGGGCATTGAGATTGGAAAAAAACTCGCTCACGACTTGGGCGGCAAGGTGATGATGGTGCCAAAAGAAGCCAAGACACTCTATCACATTGCAGGGGCGATGGTGAGCAACTATCTTGTAACACTGACCAGTCTGGCAACCGAAGTCTTTGCTGGTTTAGGACTCAAGCCAAGTGAAGCCTTCAGCGTCTTTGAGCCAATCATGCAAAGCACACTGCACAACATGCGTCAAGCCAGCGACCTGCGCGAAGCGCTCTCTGGACCTATTGAACGAGGCGATGCCGCAACAGTTCAACGCCATTTGCGAGAGCTCTCGGAACAATTGCCGCATATTGTGCCTGTCTATGTTGCCCTTGCCATAGAAACCGTGCGCGTGGCAATTCACAAAGGCTCAATTGCACAAAACGAAGCCGCCGAAATTTTAGATGCGCTGGAAACCTTCGCAAAGCGAGAAGCCAGCGCGTGAGATGATGAGCATAATGTGATATACGTCACCCCAGCTTGCCTCTGCCTTGGGTAGCTTTGCACAATTAACAATTTGCAAGCGCCAAGTAACGACCAAATATGAACCCATCTTGTGAAGAAAAGTTAGAGCAAAACGCAACCGATGTGCTTATCTACGAGAGCATGGCACAAACCTGTATTGAAAAAGGCTTCGTGCAACATGGACTAAAGTGCCTTTACCGAGCGGCATTGCTGTGCCTGAAGACTGGGCAGTTTGAAAAAGTGACGCAACTGCTAAGGCAGATGTATGCAGTAGATGGCGGCAGCCACTTGGCACAGCAACTTGAAGCTGAAATGAGCGCAAGAATGCGCAAAGAAAGCAAGTAGCGCACAGATTTCCCCTCTCATTGGTTTCGCTCCAAGTTCTCTGTAAATTCCTCACAAGAGAAAAAGGAGAATAACATACTCAAAATGAAACGCGTACTTTTAGTCTTCGCCCGCTCCGATAGCGGCGTCGATGGACCCAGACCAGTGTTTGCATCGGCGCGTTCCTCACGACTTCAGCGCCTCAAGGAAGAAGTGTTGCAACATATCATTCAGCGTGCGCAGTTTGCTGTGCCGAATATGGCGTTGATGGTGCTCAGCTCAATTGAAGTCGAGGGCGTAGAGCAGCACATTTGCGACATGCGCTTCGATAAGTTGCCCTTAGACGAGCATTGGGATTTGGTGGGTATCACGGTGCATACAGGGGCTGCCAAAGCGGCTTTTGGCGTGGCACGTCAGTTTCGCGCAAGGGGCATGAAAGTGGTGTTGGGCGGACCGCATGTTACGCTTTTCCCTGAACACTGCGCCAAAGAAGCTGATGTGATTGTCATTGGAGAAGCTGATGACATTTGGCGCGAGGTGCTCGAGGACCTCAAGCACAATCGTCTCAAAGCGCGCTACCGAGCGGAAGTCTTGCCTGACTTGAGTGTGGAGCGACCGGTCAAAAAAGACGCACTGAAAATAAAGCGTTACTTTACAACGAACCTGATTCAGACCTCGCGAGGCTGCCCGTATCGCTGCGATTTTTGCAACGTGTATGTGATGAATGGCTCAAGGGTGCGACATCGACCAGTTGCGCATGTTGTCAGCGAAGTGGAGCGTTTTCTCAAAGACGATAAGCGCATCTTTTTCTTCGTAGATGATACGGTCAATGCTGACCCAAAATATGCCAAAGAGCTGTTTTCGCAATTGATTCCATATCGCATTCGCTGGGTAGGACAAGCGACCACGATGCTGGGGCAGCAAGATGAGCTGTTAAAAATCTTTGCGCAGTCAGGCTGTTCGGGATTGCTCATCGGCATTGAGAGCGTAACGGACGCAAGCAATCATCAGCATCGGAAGAAACAAAATAGTGAGCGCACGCTGGCACGCAATATCAAAGCCATTCGCTCGGCAGGCATTTGTGTCTATGGCAGCTTTATCTACGGTCTCGATGGCGACACGAAGGAGACTGCCGATGCGCTCTACGATTTTATTGAAGACACTCAAATTGATGTGCCTGGTGTCAATCTGTTGCGACCAATACCCGGAACAGCACTCTTTGAACGACTGGCTAACGAAGGAAGATTACTTTTTCCAAAAGACGATATTGAAGCTTTTCGCTACAGCTGGGGGCAAGAAATGCAGTGCAAGCCAAAGCGCATGGCGATTGATGAGTTTATTGAGGCATACACTGGGCTGACACGCAGGCTATACACATTTAGGAACGCTATTAAGCGCACGCTTCGAGCGCCATGCATCAAGCATGCAATCTTGATGTTCAACCTTGCCTACATCTACATGTATGGACTCTCGCGCAGAGACCTTGCAGTGCAGCAGCAAAGGTTAAGAACCCAATCTGCAAGTGCTACACTACATCAAAGAAGTGAAGCAATAGGAGAGATGGTGCCGTGATTATGGCTTTTGAACTTTACGAAAAATAGCTTTACTTGCGGAGTATCCCAGCATAAACTTGCAAACTGCACAAAAGTATGCCAAGCTTTTACCTCACGGATGCGGCACGAACAGGCGGAGAACTGCTGACGAGCTATCGAAAATACTTGGTGCAACTCCCAAATGACATTCAACTCGCACTGCAGACTGTAGGAGAGGAGTACAGTAGATTATTTCGACAGCTAAATCAGCAAGCCCAGACTGCAATTGACAATGTCGAAGGCAACAAGGCACGAGAGATTTATCAAGTAATGCAAACGGTAACCAGTTCTTTTCTGACAGGACTGGGCATGTATGCAGCAACGGTGAATTACTTGATGAACGCTGACCTTAGCGAGCTAGGAGAGTTAGGACCTGTATTAGACTGGCGGTTGTCTTTGCCAATCGACCAGCTACGCGTCAAGAAAATGCTTGCCGATGACTTGAGCTTGCTTTTGCGAACCTCGGCGCAGCAAGCACCGTGGGCAAAACAGTTAGAGCAAGCGCTAACAATTTACTGTCAGGCTTCCACAGCAGAAGATTTTCAGAAAACAATCGATGCACTCAATGAGCTGCTGGATTCAGGGCAGATTCCACATAGTGATTATCTGCTGTTGCATCGCATTGGTATAATTTACTTGTATGTGCCAGCGCTATTGGATTTGGCAAAAGCCGAAGCCTATTTCATCAAGTCGGCAGAATGTATCATGGAGGAAAGCGACCCGCAAGCCAAGCGCCTAATTAGCGCAATTGCCGACATGGGTAGCTTAGGGATGGCTGAGGAGCTGGCACTGTTGATGAAGCGAGCGGCAGCAGAGTCATACTTCCAAGCAGGAATAGCCTGCTTGATGCAAGCGGAGCTGCACGATGCAGTGGATATTTTTACAAAAAGCCAAGAACTTTATCCGCTACCTGAAGCAGGGTACCTGCAGGCAAAGGCAATGATATTGATTGGCAAAGATGCAGAAGCGGCTGCTGTGCTGGAGCAGGTCATTAAACAGCAACGCCTCTACGCCCTCAAAGCTGCAATGGACTTGGATATTTTTCAAAAGCCAGTGACGCAGGCAGTACTTGCAAAATTGCGTGACGAAGCATTTCGCAAGACCACGATACACATTCAAAAGTGCCGCGCCGAGATGGTTCCAAACAGTCAAGCTGCACCAGTTCTAGACGAGATTGAGCAGCGTATCAGGCAGCGCAACTACTATGCAATTTTGAGCGGCGCCGATGATCTCCAACGCGAGCGAAAATGGAAAGTCATGCCTACTGTCTTTGAAATCAAACGCATGATTGTAGCCCATACATTGCGAGTCAATGCGATGGTCTTTAGTGCGGATAGTAAGAAACTAGCATCAGCAAGTTGGAAAGTGATTATCTCGGATGCAGTGACGGCAGAGGAAATTCAGAGCTTTGCCGGGCAATCCATGAAAGAGTTTATTAATCATGTTGCCTTCAGTCCCGACGGCAGTAAGATAGCCACGGCAAGTAGTGATACGACTGCAAGAATATATGATGTCAAAACAGGGAAGGAAATCCATGTATTAGCAGGGCACCAACAGAGTGTCAATTGCGTGGCGTTCAGTGTGGATGGAAGCAAGGTGGCAACTGCAAGCACCGATAAAACCATTAATGTGTGGGATGTAAAGACAGGCAGCAAGCTAAAAACACTCAAGGGACATGAGCGAAGCGTTACATACTTGGCATTCAGCCCTGATGGTGAGTTTCTTGTGTCCGCAGGTGCCGATGCCCTGATTAACTACTGGGAGACACAAAGCTGGAAAAAAACGAGAACGCTCAAAGCACACACGCACAATGTAACTGGCATAGCATTCTCGGCAGATGCAAAGCTGATGGCAACCACAAGTTGGGACAAAAGCATCAAGCTATGGCGATTCAAGGAGGGGACAGAAATCAAGACCATGACTGGGCATACCAGTGGCGTGGATAGTGTCTCATTTACGTTTGATGACACAAACTTGGTGACCACGAGCTACAACCGCGTCAGCAAAATTTGCGAAGTCAAACTCTGGGATGTACAAACAGGTGAGCAGATACAGGCGCTGGCAGGGCAGTTTTACGCCGTCGCCTTCAGTCCAGATAGTAGCACAATGGCTATAGCAAGCGGAGATAAAACCATCAAGATACTAAGTTCTCCAGAATTATCGGTCGATGAGTTCATTGCACTGGAGCGCAGGTCACGTCAAGAAATGGAAGCAGCACGTGCGGCATTGAGAGAAGGAAAAAATGGCAAAAGCCAATACCTCGGCGACCGAAGAAAAGTATCATCGTTTTGGATAGGCAGTCGTGACCGACGTAGTGGGCAAGACCAGCGAGTAAGTAGTTAATTATATTTTGTAGCGCAATTTTATTACATTACATTCGAGCAGTTTGGTAGTAACCCTATAACGCATTGAAAAAGGAGCAGTATGAACACCGCAGTCAATTCTCCAGCACAAGAGAGTGTTGCACCCGCCTCTCTGCATCACGCGCATAGTCATCCACCCTACTTAGCGCACCACTTTGCTGAGCCTGAGCAGCAACTTGAAGCTGCAAAAATGGGGATGTGGATTTTCTTGCTGACCGAGATTCTGCTCTTCGGCGGCATCTTTTGTGCCTATGTCGTCTACCGAGGGCAGAACCTTGAGATGTTCCATAGCGCGCATAAACTTCTTAGTGTGCCGCTGGGTGCCACAAATACCTTCATTCTCATGGCAAGCACTATCGCCATGACATTTGCGATAAGAGCTATGCAGCTGGGTAACCGTCAGCAAACGGTGATGCTATTGATTTTTACACTGGTGTGTGCCGCCGCATTTCTTGGCATAAAGTATGTTGAATACTCACACAAATTTCATCTGGGACTGCTTCCTGGAATCTACTACACCTACGATGGCTCCGAAGGCGCTATTGTGGGCAAAAACCCACACATTTTCTTTGGTATCTATTTTGCCATGACGGGTGTGCATGCCTTGCACGTAATTGCAGGCATGGCAGTAATTGCATGGATGCTGGTGCGCACTGCAAGAGGTGATTTTTCAGCCGAATACTACACGCCGCTGGAAATGAGTGGCTTGTATTGGCACTTGGTAGACATCATCTGGATTTTCGTCTTCACACTGCTGTATTTGATAGGCTGAGGGAACCGCAGCACAAATCTACTTACTTCGAAAGGAGCAAAACATGAACGCATCATCGCATAAAACTGCATCACATATTGTGCCGCTGAAGGTATATCTGACCGTGAGTCTTGCACTGGTTGTGCTAACGGTGCTGAGTATTATCATTTCGCAGCTGAACTGGGGAGGAGTTGGCACAGCATTAGTGTTAGGATGTGCAACCATCAATGCAATGCTAATTGCAGGGTTCTTCATGCACCTACGATACGATAACAAGTTCTTTACAAACATTTTCCTTGCCTCCATCATCATGATTGGCTTTCTTCTGGCTTTTGTGCTCATTGACATGAATAGCCGGCAAGGGCTTTACGAGAATACGATGCAGGAGATTAAACAAGGAGCAAATCTTAAGGAAGTAAAGCAACGCAATGAAGCCCGAGATAAACCCGCTCAACCTCAAGGAAAGTAATAGGTCGAACTTTGCACGCACCTTACGCCGCTTAGCTACCCTATCGGTGGTAGCAACTTACCTGCTGATTTTTGCAGGAGGGTTGGTACGAGTGTCTGGTGCTGGTATGGGTTGTCCTGATTGGCCAAAGTGCTATGGCATGTGGATTCCACCGACGCATGCCAGCGAACTTAAGCCGCCGTATGACCCTGTGGCTTTCAATGCCACGCTAACTTGGATTGAATACATCAATCGCTTGATAGGCGTATTGGTGGGACTGATTATCCTAATCACGTTTGCATATACGGCAGTACGGTTTCTGCGCACGCCAAAGCTTTTCTGGTCAGCTTTTGCAGCAACTGCGCTGGTTGCCTTTCAGGGTTGGCTGGGAAAAGTGGTGGTCAAAACGGATTTGAATCCCTTCGTTGTAACTCTGCATCTTTCGCTTGCGCTCATTATTGTTAGCGTGCTCATTTACCTGATGCTTCAGGCGTATGCAGAAGAGCGGGCACACACGGCAGAAAATCGCTCAAAGACGCCTCTAACAAAATATGCTGCTGGGCTATGGCTGTTTGCGATGATGCAACTAGTGCTGGGAACACAGGTGAGAGAAAAGTTGGAGTGGCTGTCGCGAAATTTCCCGCTTTTTACTGAAGCAGAGTGGCTGGCACAGGTCGGCTGGATAGGAAAACTGCATGGTTTGACAGGCATAATGCTTACAGCACTGACTTGGGTAGTGGGATACAAGATGCTTATGGAGCGCAAAGTTACATCTGGAATCGCACATAGCTGCATGCTGACCATGATGGGATTGTCGTTAGCCGAGGTGGTCGTAGGGCTGTCGTTGGTGTGGGTTGGCATTCCAGCTGTGATGCAAGTTTTCCATCAGTGGATAGCAAGCCTATACATCGGTGTGGCGTTTGCGCTGACGGTTCAAAGTCATGCACAGAGCGTAGCCGAAGAATCTCCAGCATACCTAACACATCAAGCAACAGTTTCTGGTTGAACAGTTCGCAAGAATAGAGTGCAAAGCTGCTGCTCCTGCCTATATTCCGTTATTGCACTATAAACCCTCCCTGACAAAAGAAAACAACTAATGAAACTTTATACGCTGAAAACAAAGTTTGCTAAGTAGCAAGTAGTTTAGTATGGAAACAAGCGTTAATCTAAAACTCAGCAAGTTCAAATGGATGCACAACTTTCAGAGTTTGGCAAAGTATTCGTATTTCTTCTTGTTGGTATCTTGTTTGTGGTGTTAGGGTTCCTGACCTCCCGCCTGATTCGACCTCATCGACCCAATCCAGAAAAGCTAACTTCTTACGAATGTGGTGAAGAGCCCGTAGGGACGGCGTGGATACAGTTCAACATCCGCTTCTATGTAGTGGCTCTGATATTTATCATCTTCGATGTAGAGCTGTTGTTTCTTTTTCCGTGGGCTACTGTCTTCAAGGATGTAGGTACTTTAGCACTCATTGAGGCACTTATCTTCGTAGGTATCTTGGCAGTTGGTTTGGCTTATGCATGGGTCAAAGGTGACCTTGAGTGGGTGGTGCCGCAACCGCATGTACCTCAAATGCCAACGAAGCGGTTTGAAATGCCACCAAAGAAAACGGCACCAAAGGCAGAGCCTACTGAAACGGTTTAATTTTTCAACCTTATCATAAACCCGAAAGGAGAAGAAGATGAGTTTATTGGACACAAGGTTCGAGAAAGGGGGCGTAATTATCAGCAAGGTGGAAGACCTGCTGAACTGGTCTCGTCTTTCCTCGATGTGGCCCATGTCTTTTGGCTTAGCATGCTGTGCAATTGAAATGATGGCAACTAATGCGTCAAACTATGACTTGGAGCGCTTTGGAATTTTCCCACGCTCGTCGCCGCGTCAGTCCGATGTGATGATTGTGGCTGGCACAGTCACCTTCAAGATGGCAGAGCGAGTCAAGCGCCTGTATGAGCAGATGACAGAACCGCGATATGTGCTTTCCATGGGCAGTTGTGCCAACTGCGGCGGACCTTATTGGGAACATGGCTACCATGTAGTAAAGGGCGTAGACCGAATCATTCCTGTGGATGTATATGTCCCCGGATGCCCGCCGCGTCCCGAAGCACTGATTGGCGGTCTGATGAAAATCCAAGAGCTTATTCGAGAAGAGAAACTGGGCGGTAAGCGTGAAGACGCAAAGAAACGACTTGCAGCAAAAGCGGCACCAGCTGAAGAAGTAATCGCCGCACAGCATCCTCAAGCAAATCTACCTAAGCCACAGGTAAAGAAAGAACACGAAGTAGCAGAAGCTGAAACCACAGAATCTGCATAAACACATTTAGAGAGAAAAATATGCAACCGAACCCTTTGACAATAGACGACATAGCAGCGCTTGTGCGTGAAAAATTCGGCGACGTGATTTCGGATCCTGAAAAAACTCCGACAGCAGAATTTTTCACCATAACTGATTTGGACTACCTGCAGGCAGTAATGTACTTTCTGAGAGAAGACGAGCGCACAAAGTTCAACTACCTCTACTGCCTTTCAGGAGTCGACAATAATGACGGGACATTCACCGTAGTCTACCACTTAGAGTCACTGGGAATTCATGGACATCGCCTAGAGGTAAAAGCAAACTGCTCTAAAGAAAAGCCAGAAATTCCATCCGTGTCAGAAATTTGGCGCACAGCAGACTGGCACGAGCGCGAAGTATATGACCTGTTCGGCATTAAGTTTATCGGACATCCCGACCTGCGGCGAATTCTCTGCCCAGAAGACTGGGAAGGTCATCCGCTACGCAAAGACTACAAAGTCGCAGAGTATTACCACGGCATTCGAATACCCTACTAAACTTAACTAAAAGTCTCATGGCAGAAGTTGTTGAAGGAAAGAAACTATCAAGTTATGCTGAGGTAGGTGCCACGCAGTATGTGTTGGAGCGTGGTCTAGATACCGATGTGATGGTGCTTAACATGGGACCTCAGCATCCAGCAACACACGGCGTGCTGCGTGTGGAGCTGATTACCGACGGCGAGATTGTCGTAAAAGCAACGCCTTACATTGGCTACTTGCATCGCTGTTTTGAAAAGCATGCGGAGTCGCTCGAGTACCAAATGGTGATTCCATACACCGACCGCATGGACTACCTGTCGGCGATGAACAATGAGTGGGTATACTGCATGGCTGTAGAGAAGCTACTCAAGATTGAAGTACCACGCCGCATTGAGTTCATGCGTGTAATTGTAGCAGAGTTGAATCGGATTGCATCGCACATCATCGCCATAGGAACATACGGTCTGGACATCGGGGCTTTCACGCCATTTTTGCACACTTTCCATGACCGAGAGCACATCATGAACTTATTGGAATGGTTGTGCGGTGCCCGCATGCTCTACAACTATATCTGGGTCGGCGGTGTATCGCACGATTTCCCTCCAAAGTTCAAGGAGCGTGTAGCAGAGTTTCTCAAGTATTACAAGCCGCGTGTGGATGAGATGAACAAACTGCTGACAGAAAATGAACTATTTGTGCAACGCACACGCGGTATAGGGGTGCTACCTGCCGATGTAGCCATCAACTACGGCTGTTCAGGTCCAATGCTACGAGGCTCTGGTGTCAAGTGGGATTTGCGACGCAATGTGCCATACTCCGTCTATCCAGAGCTGGAGTTCGATGTAGTGGTTCCAAAAGGAGATATAAGCGTCATTGGCGACTGCTTATCTCGGCACCTAGTGCGATGCTACGAAATTTATGAGAGCATCAAAATCATTGAGCAGTGCCTAGATAAGATGCCTGATGAGCCGGGATTTGACCCACACAAAGCAGTACCGAAGCGCATAAAACCACAAGCAGGTGAGGCTATTGCGCGTGGCGAAAATCCACGCGGCGAGCTTGCCTATTACATCATTTCAGATGGAAAAGGCGTCAAGCCGTATCGCGTTAAGGCACGAGCGCCATCATTCAGCAACCTTTCAGTGCTACCAGAACTGGCAAAAGGAGCACTTATTTCGGATGTCGTAGCAATTGTAGGAAGTATTGACATTGTATTGGGAGATGTAGATAGGTAAAAGCCGCAACTTCTTGAAAAACAATTACTTATGCTACCGAAGATAAACTTGCTCTTAGCTTCATCAGGCGTAGCGGCAGCGGTGCCAAGTGTTGAGCTCAATCAATGGAGCAACCAGCTAAGCGAATTAGGCATACCTGGTCTGTTGCTCATTTCGGCTATCCCGCTTGTGTTTATTGCTGTGTATGCGCTCTATGTGGGCGTCTATGGCGAGCGGAAAGTGTCAGCATTCATTCAAGACCGCATTGGACCGAATGAGACAGGCAAGTGGGGACTGCTCCAGACCATTGCCGATATTTTGAAGCTCATTCAAAAAGAAGATGTGGTGCCTGCCGCTGCCGATAAAACACTCTATGTGCTCGGACCAATCATCATTTTTGTCGGAGCATTCGCCGCATATGCAGTGCTGCCATTCGGACCAGCCTTTATTGGTGCTGACTTGAATGTGGGCGTCTTTTACGCCACCTCTATTGTTTCCATTGAGGCAGTAGGGATTTTGATGGCAGGCTGGGGCTCAAACAACAAATGGTCGCTGTTTGGTGCAGTGCGCAGTGTGGCGCAAATTGTAAGCTACGAAATCCCAGCAGGTTTAGCCATTCTTTGCGGCGTAATGATGGCAGGCACGCTCTCAATGCATGGTATTACGCTGGCACAAAGCGGACTGCAAGCCGATGGCACAAACAATGGCTTAGGGATTCTAAACTTCTTCATTTTTCAATCTCCTGTAGCATGGCTAGCTTTTCTGATTTACTTCATTGCCTCGCTGGCAGAATGTAACCGCGCCCCATTTGATATTCCTGAAGCAGAGTCCGAATTGGTGTCAGGATACTTTACAGAATACGGCGGAATGAAATTTGCAATGATTTTCCTTGCCGAATATGCCAGCATGTTTATGGTAAGTGTGATTATCTCCACGCTCTTTCTGGGTGGCTGGAATTCACCGCTACCTAACCTCGGACCTCTGCGGCTAAATGAATGGACAAATGGACCTGTTTGGGGAGTGTTTTGGATTGTGATCAAAGGCTTCTTCTTCATCTTTGTACAAATGTGGGTGCGCTGGACATTGCCTCGCTTCCGAGTCGACCAGCTTATGTATCTGTGCTGGAAAGTCCTGACGCCGTTTGCGATGGTAGCACTCGTTATTACCGCGTTCTGGGAAATGTATGTGCGTAACCCGATGTAAGCAACAAGTGTAACTTCTTCAACTTTAACCTTAAACTTTCTATGAGTAGTTACTTTGGGACGATAAAAAGGGGAGCAGAAACTGTTTTAGGAGGTCTAAAAATCACCATTGAGCACTTTGCGCGTGCAACCAAGCGTCGCATGCCACTGTCGGTGCAAAATGATACCTACTTCAAACAGCCACTGGGTTTAGTTACGATTCAGTACCCTAGCGAAGCTATTCCAACACCGCCATTTTCGCGCTATCGGCTACATAACGATGCGGCAGATTGTATTGCATGTGACCAATGCGCACGCGCCTGCCCAGTGCAATGCATCACCATCAAATCTTTCAAAGCGACGCCAGATGACCTCGAAGAGCTGGGAACAACTTCGGATGGTAGCAAAAAGAAACTTTGGCTCGAGCAGTTTGACATTGATATGGCAAAGTGCATGTATTGCGGTTACTGCACCTATCCATGTCCGACAGAATGCCTAACGATGACCCCAGTGTACGACTTTTCCGAATTTGACCGCAGCAACTTCATTTATCACTTTGGCGTCCTGACAAAAGCGAAAGCAGAAGAAAAGCGCGCAAAACTGGCAAAGTACGAGGAAGAAGAAAAAGCCAAGAAAGCGGCGGCACCTAAACCTGCTGTGGGCGCTGCACGAACACCACTGGCTGCCAAAGCTGCTGCTGCAAGGGCAGAATCTGCTGCAACAACTGACACACCATCCGCACCAGCTGATGATGCATCAAAGCCAATGCCCAAACTTTCACCGATGATGGCAGCAAGAATGGCTGCAAAGAAAGCTGAAGCAGGTGAAAGTACCCCAGCTGGCGAAACTGCTGCAGCTACAAGCGGTACAACAACACCAGCTGACGATGCACCAAAGCCAACACCTAAGCTTTCACCAATGATGCAGAAGAAGTTGGCTGAAGCTGAAGCCAAGCGCAAAGCCGAAGGTAGTGACGAAACCAATGCATAGCACAAATGCTATGCACATCCCCCGATGTAAAGAAGTGGATAGGAGTAATTACTGAGAATGTGCAGTGACAATAACTAACACCTAAAAGAATAAGACGATGCAAGACCTAACATATCAAGTAATTTTCTATCTCTTTGCCATAATTATTGTGGTCTCTGGAGCGTTTGTGGTCTTTTCAAAGAACATCATCTACTCAGCATTTTCGCTGCTATTTACGCTCTTTGGTATAGCAGCAATGTATGTTTTTCTCAATGCAGATTTTATTGCCGTAACGCAAGTGGTGGTGTATGTGGGCGGGATTTTGGTGCTTCTGCTATTTGGCGTGATGCTCACAAACAAAATCACACAACAGACCTTGCGCACTGATGTGCTTAACATTGTGCCCGGGCTCATTGTGATGCTAGGGATTTTAGCGGCAATTCTCTATGCTTTTCTTTACCGTGCAAAGTGGGTAGAAGCTCCACAGCGCCAAGGTTCTGTAGTTGAACTCATTGGCTACGAGACTATGTCGAACTATGTTTTGCCATTTGAGATTGTCTCAATTCTTTTGCTAGTTGCACTGATGGGTGCAGCCTACATTGCCCGGCCTGACCGCAGCAAAATTTCAGAAGTGATTCGCCGTCTGGAGAATTAGCCTGAAAATCAACCTTGCAACCAAATCGCTGACGAAAATGCCTGAAATTGGATTGAACCATTACTTGGTGCTCTCAGCTGTGCTGTTTTCGCTGGGACTCTTTGGCGTGATGACACGCAAAAATGCCGTGGTAGCACTCATGGGTGTGGAGATGATTCTCAATGCTGCCAATCTTAACTTGGTAGCCTTTTCCAAATACACCGGCACGACGAATGGTATCATGTTCAGCATTTTTGTGATTGTGCTGGCTGCTGCAGAAGCGGCAATTGCCTTGGCAATTGTGCTCAACATCTATGCAACATTCCGAAGCGTAGACTTGAGCGAAATTGATACCATGCGTGAGTAGTTCCCCAAAACAATTCTAGAAGTACAATAGAAGTACAAAAAGAAGTATCGGAAGTAGAAACCGTCACGGAAAAAAGCACCGACGGTAAAGGTGTGATGACTTGATGTTACTAAAACGGTTTAACGAAAATTTCAATATCAAAAATTGAATGCTGATGGAACCGCTGATTCAACTTTGCATCCTTATCCTGCTTTTGCCGCTATTCTCCTTTGCATTGCAGATTTTCTTTTCAGGCAAGCTGCCACGCCAAGGTGATTTGATTGCGACAGGCATTGTGGGCATCGCTCTATTGCTCTCGCTCTATGTGGCCGCACAAGTGATTGGGCAGTGGAATCCAAACTATCTGCAGGAGTGGCATTTTACATGGGTGAATTTCGGCAATGTGCCAGGCTTAGGCGAGCTGAGTTTCAAAATGGGAATTCTGCTCGATAACCTCACGGCGATTATGCTCGTGGTGGTAACTGGCATCAGTTTCCTAGTGCATCTGTTCTCAACAGGCTACATGGAAGGAGAAGAGCGCTACGGACGCTATTTTGGCTATCTTGGCATCTTCACCTTCTCCATGCTTGGCATCGTGTTGGTCGATAACTTCTTTGCAATCTATTGTTTCTGGGAACTGGTTGGGCTGTCTTCATTTTTGCTAATTGGATTTTATTTTGAACGAGATTCTGCCACGAACGCACAAAACAAAGCTTTCTTCCTTAACCGTGTTGGCGATATTGGCTTTTGGCTAGGAATTCTAATCCTCTACTCCCAATTCAAGACCTTTACCTATACGGAGATTTACTCTGCTATTGAGGCAGGCAAGTGGACACTCTCCGAAGGCTGGCTTACGGTAGCAGGGATTTTGCTGTTCATGGGCTGTGTTGGCAAATCGGCACAATTTCCGCTGCATACATGGTTGCCAGACGCCATGGAAGGTCCAACTCCAGTCTCGGCACTCATTCATGCCGCAACCATGGTTGCCGCCGGCGTCTATCTCTTGGCACGTGTATTTGTGATACTGACGGTCGATGCACTACATGTTATTGCCATCATCGGAGCTGTGACGGCGTTTTTTGCAGCGACCATTGCTATTACACAAAATGACATCAAGCGTGTGCTGGCATACTCTACGCTCTCACAACTGGGCTACATGGTGATGGGAATGGGTGTAGGTGCTTATGCAGCGGCATTTTTCCATCTGGTAACACACGCCTTCTTCAAGGCAGGCTTGTTCTTAGGTGCAGGCTCGGTCATTCACGCCTTGCATCATGAGCAAGACATGCGCTACATGGGTGGCTTACGTCAGAAAATGCCTATCACATTCGCTACTTTCACTATCTGCTTGTTTGCGCTCTCAGGCTTGCCGCTCTTTACAGGATTTCTTAGCAAAGATGCCATTTTGGCTGGCGCCTTAGGTTTTGCCGCTGTTGAAGGCGGTTCATGGTCGATTGTGCCCATCTTAGGCTTTGGTGCAGCGTTGCTCACTCCGTTCTACATGGGGCGCCAGTGGTTCATGGTATTCTTCGGCGAAAACCGCGCGCATGAAAAGCCAGCGTCTGCGCACGAAGACGACCATCATCATGGGCATGGCAAAGCCCATGGCGAAATCCATGAATCTTCATGGGTAATGACTGCCCCACTGATTGTGCTGTCGGTGATGTCGTTCTGGTTTGTCTTCTCCCCTAACCCGCTCTCTGGAGAAAATGGCTGGTTTTTGAGCCTGATTAAGACGCCCGAGACTTTGGTCAAGTTCGAGGAAAAGAAAGCCGAGCCAGAAGCTATGCAACATGCAGCAATGCAAGTTCAAACCGTCAGCATGGATGCTGGGTCGCCGCAATCGCATAGCGGACACGATGCACATGCAGGTAATACGCATGCTGCAGTTCATGGTGAATCGCGACAGGCAAAACTGGAGCATGCTGCACACGAGGCGCATGGCACAGCCGTAACACTCTCCATTACTTTCGCCCTGATTGGATTGCTGCTATCCTACCTTGTGTATCAAAAGGGCATAAGTGCAGTCGGCATGCCGTTTGAATTTCTGAGCAAAGCTATGACTTGGTTCAATAACCTGATTCCTGAAGGCGTCATTGTAAGCGGCGGTGCCAGTTTTGGGAAGTCCTTCTCGAACCTCAATGGACTTTTGGACAAAAACTTGGTCGATGGGCTGGTGAATCTATCGGCAGCGCTGGTGCAAGTGTTTGGAATTGTGCTCCGAAAAGTGCAAACAGGCAGGGTACAAACTTACATCGCCATTCTCTTGCTGGCGATGCTGACCTACTTTGCATTTGCACTACGACTTTAAGGAACTTAGCAGTACGAAGAAATTTTGTAGAAACGACTTAACTGCTCTGAACTAACATGGAACTGACGCTGATTACATTCTTACCACTGGTGGCAGCAGCTATCATTCTCTTTGTGCCATCGACACAAAAACAGCTCATTCGCATCATCTCTTTATTAGCTGCGCTGGGGCAGGTTGGGCTTAGCCTGTGGATTTGGAAGGGCTATAACTACTCCTTAGCAGGAATCAACGACCCCAAATCGTTCCAGTTTGTCGAGAAAGTCAAATGGATTGATTTGCAGTTCGGCAGTTTTTCGTTCAATGTCGACTACTTCATGGGAGTCGATGGGCTCTCAATTACGATGGTTATCCTGACAGTAATAGTCTCAGCAATTGGTGTGATTTCAAGCTGGACGATTGAAAAATCCGTGAAGGGCTACTTCCTGCTCTACAATGTGCTCTCGACAGCGATGGTCGGTTGCTTTTTGGCATTAGACTTTTTCCTCTTCTACATTTTCTGGGAGCTCATGCTAGTGCCGATGTACTTTCTCATCGGCATTTGGGGTGGACCGGACCGCGAATATGCGGCTATGAAGTTTTTCCTCTTTACGCTCTTTGGCTCCGTCTTCATGTTGTTGGTTACCATCGGTCTCTACTTTAGCGTGGTTGACCCTGAGACAGGTAAAAATACTTTCAGCATTGTAGCCATGTCGGACCCGAATAACTTTTTGCCTGATAGCATTTTAGGCGGTTCGGGGACGGTGATGCGCTATCTTGCATTCATCGGGCTGTTCTTAGCATTTGCTATCAAAGTGCCAGTATTCCCATTTCACACATGGTTACCAGATGCACATGTGGAGGCGCCAACTCCGATGTCAGTCATTCTGGGCGGCGTGCTCCTAAAACTTGGTGGATATGGCTTTTTGCGCATCAACTTTCCCATCTTCCCAGAAGTCTTCGGTGCATTGGCTTACTTGCTGGCAGTGCTGGGTGCAATTAACATCATCTATGGTGCACTCTGTGCAATTGCACAAAAGGATTTGAAGAAAATGGTGGCATACTCATCTGTATCGCATATGGGATTTGTGTTGCTTGGCATTGCATCTGTGACTACCGAAGGCATGACAGGAGCGATGATGCAGATGTTTAGTCATGGCATTTTGACGCCACTCCTATTCTTGCTGGTCGGTGTGATTTACGACCGTGCCCATACCCGTGAAATTGAGCGCTTCGGTGGTCTTGCCAAGTATATGCCAGTCTATACAGGCTTTGTAATTACGACTTTCATGGCGTCGCTGGGGATGCCTGGTCTATCAGGTTTCATTGCTGAATCGTTCATTTTCTTAGGTGCTTTCCGTGCGGAGCTAACACGACCTGTAGCAGTTGTCTCTACACTGGGTATTTTGCTGAGCGCTGGCTACCTGCTGTGGGCGTTGCAGCGCGTCTATTTCGGAAAGCGCAAGCCAAATGCAGCATATGATGTCAAAGGCGAGCATGGTCATGAACATGCTCATTTTCACGACTGGAAGGGTAGCGTGGATTTAGATAGCAGAGAAGTGCTTATGCTGGCGCCGTTGACTGCAATTGTCATCATCTTGGGTGTGTATCCATCGCTGCTGACCGACCTAATGATGCCGAGCATGAATAAAATCGTGGAGATATTGGCGCCGGCTATGCAAGCCAGTACAGCCCTGTTGAAGTAGCAAAAGTGATACAAAACTTTAATTTCAAACATCGCTGAAGACCTATGCCATTTGACTTCAAAACAATTGGGGAAATCTTACAGAACAGCGTCTCTGCATTTATCCCAGAGCTAATACTCTCGGCGCTCTTTCTGGTAGTGGTCATTGCAGATATGCTCACAAAAGGAAACCGCACGCTGATTCCAGCCCTCACCATTGTAGGCATGCTGATAACAGGCATATTTGTCTACCAGCAGCATGAGTTATCAGCAGCGCAGAAGTTCTTTGGGATGATTGCAATTGACCCCTTTGCTATTTTCTTCAAGTATCTCTTCTTGGGTGCTGGCATTCTAGCGGTGCTGATTTCTATGGATTCCGAAGAGCTCAACGAGCCGAAATCGCGTAGCATGGGCGAATACTATGCCATCCTGATAGCCATGGTGCTGGGCATGTTCCTGATGGCATCTGCAACGGACATGCTAATGATGTTCCTCTCTCTCGAGCTGGTAAGCATTTCCTCTTACATCCTAACAGGTTATTTGAAGGGACAAGTGCGTTCCTCTGAAGCCTCGCTGAAATACATCATCTACGGCGCAGTCTCTTCTGGCTTGATGATTTATGGTATCTCCATTCTCTACGGCTTAACAGGGCATACCAACATTTTCAAAATCAACGAGTTTCTGGTCAGTCATCCTGTCGATGGCGTTACGCTGTTGCTTGCAGCTTTGCTCATCATGGCTGGGTTTGGTTACAAGATTGGTGCTGTGCCCTTTCATTTCTGGTCGCCAGATGTCTATGAAGGTGCGCCCACGCCAGTGACTGCATTTCTTTCCGTGGGTTCAAAGGCGGCAGGATTTGCTATGCTGATTCGCTTTTTCCGGGTAACTGTACCAACAGGCACAGGTGAGGGCATCATCGGAGTTGACTGGGTAACTATGCTCTCTGTATTTGCTTTGGTTTCCATGATTCTTGGCAATGTGGTTGCTATTTGGCAAAGCAGTGTCAAGCGCATGTTAGCATACTCCTCAGTAGCTCATGCTGGCTACTTGTTGCTCGGCGTCTTAGTCGCTGATGATTTAGGCACACAAGCTGTAATGTTCTACTTAGTTGCCTACACAGTGATGAATGTGGGAGCATTTTTCGTTGCTGTGCTCATCAGTAATAAAATCGGCAGTGATGATGTCAATGACTACAAAGGCTTGGGCAGGAGAATGCCACTGGCTGCTGCAGCACTGACAATTTTTCTGGTGTCCTTGACTGGCTTGCCGCCGACGGTTGGCTTTGTCGGCAAGTATATGATTTTTGCATCACTGCTAGAGAAGGGCACGCTGTATCTGGGGCTGGCATTGGTAGGTATTTTGACCAGCGTGATTTCGCTGTATTACTACTTCAAGATTCCGCTCAACATGTACCTGCGTGAGTCAGAAGATGGTAGTACATCCGAGCTTAGTGTCGGTGTGTGGTCCAATGCAATGGTTGGATTTTTGGCTGTATTGACAGTGGTGCTCGGGCTATTCTTTACACCGCTAGCGAACTTAACAAAGAATTCGGTTGGTATTCTAGGAACAATGCTTCTGCGCTAAGCGTGGGAAAGGCGCTATTTTCAAGGCAGTTGAAAAAACTGCCTTTTTTGTTAGGATAACAAATATCTGTTATTGTAAAAAGTTACACAAAAGAAAAGCAACAAGGACAGCAGGAAGAGCAGCGACAATAAGCAGGTACACCACACCCTAGCGCTATGCTTTTCTTTAACTGCAGCAGCGCAAGCTGAAAACTCGAAGGAGAAGGGGAAACCAAAAAGGCAAACACTCAATCAGCGCTATGCGTCAAGTGAAACAGTGAAACATTAACCTGAATATTTTCAGCTACCACTTACTTTTACCGACAACAAAATTACCTACACTCTAACGGAGGGAGCTATGACACGCATCATTATGCTGATATTGGCTGCGCACCTCAGCGTAGCGAGTGCATACTCACAGACAGCGGAGAGCTGGTCGCCGGAGTTGCATATGAAAGTTAAGACCGTAGGGTCGCCGCAAATTTCACCCGATGGCAAATCAGTGGTTTATACTATTACGGATGCCATCATGACCCCAGACAAAAGCGAATACCTCACGCAAATTTGGTTAGGCACAACGGATGGAAAAGAGAATGTACAGCTAACTTTCAGTGAAAAATCCTCCACTAACCCTAAATGGTCACCTGATGGTAAAGCAATTGCCTTTCTCTCCACTCGTAAAGACAACAAAAATAACCTCTACCTGCTGAGACTTTCAGGTGGAGAAGCTGAACCACTGACCGATGTCAAAAGTAGCATTACGGACTTTGAGTGGGCACCAAATGGTCGCTATATCGCTTTCACAATGACAGACCCAAAGACTGATGAAGAAGAAAAAAACGAGAAAGGTAAAAACGATTATCGGTGGGTAGATGAAAAGGTCAAGATGTCGCGACTGTATCTACTGCCAATTCAGAAAAATGAAAGCGGTACTCGGGAACCACGTCTTCTGACTAGCGGAAATTATTCGGTGGATAACTTCAATTGGTCGCCAGACAGCAAGCGTATTGTGTTTTCACATACGAAATCTCCAAGTCCTAACGACTGGGTCACCGCAGACCTTTCTGTTGTTGATATAGAGACTGGTAAAATAACCACGCTATTTAACACTGAGGCGTCGGAGACTTCCCCTAGATTTTCACCAGATGGGCGCTACATTGCTTTTCTATCAAGTGACACTCCGCCACGCTGGGCGCAAAGTCGCACGATTCAGGTAGCCCCTGCATCTGGTGGTAAGCCCGTAAGCCTTCCGCCATCGTACGATGGGCAACCGATTATCATTGGATGGTCTTCGGATAGTAAGCAGATTTACTTCAGTGAAGCCAAAGGCACTCTATCTCAAATTTACAGCGTAGAACTTGCTACGAACAAAATTAATGAGCTCAAGCTGACGCCTGCTGTCTACACGTCCGTCAGTATTGGTGCATCGGGACGCATGCTAGCATTCGTGCGCCAGACCTCGGATACCCCGCAAGAAATTTTTGTAGCTCCACTTTCTACACTCTCTGCAGTGCAGGTGTCTCGTGCTAATTCTGACTTGAAGCTACCACCTGTTGGCAAAACAGAGCTCATCCGCTGGAAAAGCAGTGACGGAAAAGAAATTGAAGGATTGCTGACCTACCCAGTCGGCTATGTGCAGGGAAGGAGAGTTCCACTTATCCTGAATATCCACGGTGGCCCAGCTGGAGTTTTTCAGCAGACCTTTATAGGTGGACGCAGTATCTACCCCATAGCCGCTTTCTCTGCAAAAGGTTATGCAGTGCTGCGTCCTAACCCGCGTGGGTCCTCTGGATACGGTGTGGAATTTCGTCGTGCAAACTTCAAGGATTGGGGTGGCATGGATTACCAAGATCTCATGACAGGCGTAGACAAAGTCATTGCGATGGGTGTAGCCGATAGCAATAGATTGGGAGTAATGGGCTGGAGCTACGGCGGATTCATGACTACATGGATTGTGACGCAAACCAACCGCTTTAAGGCTGCTTCCGCAGGCGCTCCTGTAACCAACCTAATCAGCTTCACGACAACAGCTGATATTCCAGCTTTCATTCCAGACTACTTTGGTGGGCAGTTTTGGGATATACCAGAAGTATATCGGGCACACTCACCGATTTCCTTTGTCAAGTCTGTTGTTACGCCAACAATGATTCAGCATGGCACCTCAGATGTGCGCGTACCGATTTCACAAGGCTTTGAGTTTTACAATGCTCTCAAGGCGCGTGGTGTTCCTACGCGCATGTTAGAGTTGCCACGCCAGCCACATGCACCCAACGAACCGAAAATGATGCTCGTTGTCATGCAATCGAACTTGGAGTGGTTTGAAAAATATCTTGGAGAAAAGAGCTCGGCCTCTAAAGCCTCGCCGTAGGGGAGTATGGAAGCAAAGTTTGATAACAAGAAAAATGCCCGCAGCATGCGGGCTTTATATTTCTCTGTGTGGCGGGGATAGGACTTGAACCTATAACCTTCGGGTTATGAGCCCGACGAGCTACCAATTGCTCCACCCCGCGGTGTCCTCTGCAGTAGACGCAAAAATACAACTTTTGTTTCAAACATGCAAGTCGAGCAGGGACCTGCTACTGAAACAAAGCACCGAAAATCAGATTGATTGATATTACATGAAATAGGTAAGTACGAGAATTGCGCAACAACTCGACGCCAGCAGGTAAGTAGTTGACAATGTATCGTACAGAGATACCTCGTAGCTCTAAGAAGTTGTTGCCGAAGTAGGTTCCTGCGCCTATGTAGCCGTTCACACCGAAAGTGACGCCCTGGGGATTAAATATAGAGCCAGAAATGTCGTAGTTCTGTGGTAAGTCTGGGAGTCCTTCAGGTAGGCGAGAGATCACATGGATGTAGCCCACTGTGGGACCGAGACCAGCCTCCAAGAAGGGGCGAAATGAGTTGACGATATCACGACGGAATAGCCTTTGCTGAAGCCCCACACTTGTAGTCAGCATGACTAACCCAGAGCGCTTAGGAAAATTATCCGGACCGCGAGTAAAGATCTGTCCCGTCCATGGGTCAGGCTTGTCGACTTCAGCAGGATCCCTACCAGTAGTCACACCGATGCTTAAGATACCAATCAAGTCTGGTGTGTATTGCCTAACAAAATTAAATGAGATGACGAAACTGTTTGTCGTTAGTCCAAACACACCAGCGATACCAGAGCGCGGTTTGAATGCTCCTCCGTAGAATGCCATCTCTTCATCTTCTGCGTCGTCATAGACCTTAGAACCACCATCTTTCCTGTAGTCGGCTGAAGTGTCTGCTGGTGTTCTTGCTGTTGCCAAGTCAGCACTTAAAGTTATAGCAATACTTAGCGTCACGCAGCGACACAGAAAAAAGCATTTCGGATACCACAGCCGCCGCATAGCCCTAAGAAAAGCGATGTTATGCATAGGTCTCTAAGTCTTTGGTTAAAAATAAGCAGATAAAGATAAAGAACTCACTGGAAATTAGTGGCGCCTTTGCAGCACTTTTTTTGCTATTTGGACGGCGTTTGATTTTGTTTCATAATGAACATTATGTAAAGTAAAACACTCTTGCACGCACCACCGTGCTACGCCATACCATCAAGCTTTGGCTGCCACGCACGCCCAAAGAACTCCTCGTAGCAAAACTCAGAAACATCCTTGCGCTGCTTGCTAGTCCAGTCAATCCTCGGTCGTTTTGCATGAACATCAATATACCCCAAGCGAAATAAAGCAATCAGCTCATACTCTGGCGGCGGCTGCACCAACTCAATGCACTTCTGCCAGTATTCCCCTCCAGCCTCCATAGGCAAGGAGATAAACTGCATCCCGATACCTAATGCAGTAGCAGTAAGCCAAATATTTTCAATAGCCATACCAAGTGCAAGTAGGCAATACATGCCAGACTTTTCTTCAGGCTTGTACTCATCCTTTGAAAGCAGCATCCCCAAAATCAGTGGCGAGCTCATAACCAGTTTCTTAGAATCAATAGCAAGAATCCATGGCACACGCAGCTTATTCATCATCTCGCCACCCTTTTCAGAAAAGAGATAGCGAATAAACGGCTTAAGCGGAGCAGGTAGGTTATCAATGTATATTCCATCGCCAGATTTTTCTACCTCCTCCTGACTGAAACGGAAATACTTCAAGTACCTTCTCCAAAAATCCCCTTTTTCCATGACAACACGCATGGACTGACCGGCAATTTTACCTAGCGCCTTACGCCGCTCTGGGTCACGAATTAAGACAAACCGCCAAGGCTGCGAGTTGAAATGACTTGGCGCATAGCTTGCTGCTTCCATCAACATCTTAATATGATGCTCTGACAAGGGCTTATCTAAAAAGTACCCATTCGTTGTGCGCCTCTGCTTAATCACTTCGAAAATGTCTCGTGGTGTATTCTGCATTGCTTTTCTGAGTTTTTTCAAAGGTAATAAATCAATACTGCTGAATATACAAAGAAGCATACCAGTGCATACTGCCAGTGACGCCTCGTTTTCCCGCTAAACTGCGTCATGCCCAAAAGTAGCGCAGCCGTTATTAGCAGTAACACAGGAAATTTTCCATCCATATACTCCATTAGGAGTGCTATAATTAACGAAGCAATCACGCAAAAGTAGATTATATGATGAACTACTTTGAAACGCGCTGTATTAATCACTTTCGTTTTAGCCAAGATACCGTAGGCAAAATTTAAGACAAAACAGGCATAAGCTATTTTTATCCACATTTTCCAAAGGATACTTTTATTTCATAACTTTCAATGCTTGCTCTTCAGTTTTTATTCTCACCTGCAGCATGAAGTGATTCAGAATTGAAAACAAGATGGCAGTTATAAAAAGTCCAAAAATCATGGGTGCTACGAATATTTCTACCCTGACAATCCAATAATTTGGATGTTTCATATATCGATAAATTCCCTGCTCTACCTTAGGTGCATTAGGCAGTACAAAGATTCTTGTGTTCCAAAATTTTCCCAAAGTAGCTATAACCATGTAACGCCCAACCTGTGCCAACAAAAATAACCCAAGCCATATTGGCCACAGTGCTGGCAAATCAGGTCTCAGTAGCACATACTCTGCTACCATTGCTAAAAACCAGCTGATGTGCATCAGCACCATCCATTTGTAGTGCTCTGCACCGACTTCATAGCCGCCTTGCGACCGAATCCACATGGCATTACGCTTTGCTAGCCAAAGCTCACCTAAGCGCTGCAAAGCCAGCACAGCAATAAAAATGGCAAAATACATCGTCTCAATGACTTAATCCCAGTGCAGCAGAACTAGTTCAGCAGAAAATCCGGGACCTAGGGCAGTCACTAACCCAAAGGCGTTTTTTTCGTCAGGAAAAGCATCCAAATGCCTTTTGAGAATGAACAATACGGTTGCAGCTGACATGTTGCCACACTGCCGCAAAACAATGCGTGCATGCTCCAGTTGCGACGATGAAACTCCGATTGCTTCGTAGGCTTCAAGCACTTTTCTCCCGCCCGGATGAACGATAAAGTGCTTGATGTCACGCAGGCTTAAGTTCTTTTTTTGTAAGAACTTGCATATCACGTCCTTCAAAAACGTTTGAACAATTTCAGGCACATTTCTCGAGAGCAAAACCTTAAAGCCATAATCACCAAATTGCCAGCCCATGACATCCAAGGAGTCAGGCATTGTTTCCGTCACAGAATCCACCAGACGCGGGCGAGAAGTAGAATACGGCAGCATCACCTCGTCCCCTGTTACCAGTACAGCGGCTGCGCCATCAGCAAACAGTGCACTTGAAATCATGGCAGCCTTGGAGCGGTCATTGCGGACAAATGTTAAGCCACACAGCTCAAGTACCACAATCAAGATTTTGTATGTAGGCTGAGCTTTAGCTAACTCCATTGCCCATGCCAAAGATGCAGCACCACCAGCACACCCTACACCCCAAATCGGCAACCGCCTGACATCCTTACGAAATGGAAGGCGATGAATGAGTCTGGCATCCATGGTCGGGGTTGATAGCCCAGTACTTGAAACGAAGAGGATGCAATCCACGTCGCTACACTCCACCCCAGCTTCTTGGAGGGCATGCTCAATTGCATGTCCAGAAAGCTTTAGACCTTCCTCAATGTAGAGATTATTTTTTTCTTCAAACGAGTGTGGGGATGCAAACCATTCGGCAGGAACACAGAAATAGCGCGAGTCTATGTCCGTGTGGTCGACAATGTCAAGTAATCGGTCTTGCCCTTTGCTGTAGACTTCACCATACAAGTTTAGCATGAACGCTTTGCTTTCTGCCCGCGTAACCCTATAGCTGGGTAATGCTGTACCAACAGCCTGAATCTTTGGCATGATTAACTCAATGTTTGGTTCAGTGTCGCCTTCTCTATAACAAAAGTGCGGGTTGTAAGTTTCTTTTGAGCGCTAAGTCAAGCTTTTTTCAGCTATATGCGCTTAGCTTGTTTTCTGCACGAGAGATTTTTTCTATATTCGCTCTGCAAAACAGTAAATCCCCCTTTTATCAAATAACAAAAACTTTACTTATATGGCGAAAATTGATGTCGTCATGCCGAAAATGGGAGAGAGCCTGATGGAAGGCACCATCATAGAGTGGCTCAAGAAAGTCGGCGACCCAGTACAGAAAGATGAGAATTTGCTCAGGATTGCAACAGATAAGGTAGATACGGATGTTCCTGCACCAGAGAGCGGAATTGTCGTCGAGATTTTGTATCCAGAAAATACGACGGTAGCCGTTGGGCTGCCGATTGCGCGCATTGAGACCGATGTAAGCGCTGCCGTTGCGGCAAGTGCCCCGACACCGTCACCGGCTGCAAGCACCGCCTCGAGCCCTCACTCTCCGGCAGAGACATCAGTTTCTTCGCCTTCTGACGGTTCAGCCACATCCTCTGTACAGGGCAACGGTCAAACGGTATCGGCTCCAGTTACTGCTGCGCCTGCAGGTCGGCGCTTCTATTCGCCAGTGGTGATGCAGATTGCACAAGCGGAGGGGATTTCTATACAAGAGCTGGAACAGATTCCGGGCACAGGTATGGGCGGTCGCGTAACCAAAAGCGATGTGCTCAATTACCTGAAATCAAAGCGGGAGACTGCCAAAACAGCCGCACCGTCAGCACCAGCTGTTGAGCACCAGCCAGAACCTTCTACACTACCTGTTACTGCAGCATCGCCTACTGCACCAGCTGTTCAATCTAAGCCTATCTCAGTGTCTTATGATGCTAGCCGTTCGGAAGTAATCCAGATGGACAACATGCGCCGGCTCATTGCCGAGCACATGGTACGCTCCAAACAAACCTCTGCGCATGTCACATCTGTCTCTGAAGCTGATGTCACAGGACTTGTTAGACTGGTCAAGGCAAAAAAAGCATCTTTTGAGGCAGCAAATGGCATCAGGCTCACCTACACGCCATTCTTCATTGATGCTGTTGTGAAAACATTGAAACAATTTCCTATGCTCAATGCTTCTGTGGATGGAGATAAGATTATTCTCAAAAAGTACATCAACATCGGTATTGCTGTGGCTTTAGGCGAGCGTGGTGAAGGGGGATTAATTGTACCGGTTATCAAAGGTGCCGATGAAAAAAACATCGTTGGCTTAGCACGTGCTGTTCAAGACCTTGCTTCAAGGGCACGTGCTAAAAAACTCTTGCCCGACGAAATTCAAGGTGGTACATTTACCATCACCAACTATGGCACTACAGGCAATCTTTTTGGAGCACCGATTATCAATCAGCCACAAGTTGCTATTTTGGGCACAGGCGCTATTGTAAAACGTCCGGTTGTGAAAACTCTGCCCGACGACAGCGATGCTATTGTTGTTCGCTCAATGATGTATTTGTCACTCTCGTATGACCATCGCATTATTGATGGGGCACTGGCAGGATTCTTTTTACAGGCACTGGTTGCGCAATTAGAATCTTACAACGAACATACACCACTCTAACGAAAAAACACTATGGGCATTTGGGGACCAGATATTTTCGACAATGATGCCGCCGCTGCTGCAAAAGCTATCTTTGAGGACGCTATTGCCGAAGGTCTCTCGGTAGCTGATGCTTCAGCACGTGTTATGTCGGAACTTGGCGAGATTGCCAAAAACGAAGATGTTTTGGCAGTAATCCAGTTGGCTTTAGCAGCTATGCAATTGGAGCATAAAGCCTTAGACCCAAACCTGCGCGACGAGGTGTTGCATATCATTCGTTCTGGCAAAAGTCTCAAACCTTGGGCAGACTTGGGAGAAATTAACCTCGCCCAGCGCAAGCAAGCGTTGAGTGTACTCGGCGCAGCACTTTCTGCCTAAAAATTTCTTGAGCAATTTATGAGCTGTCTCGTAACTTATTGAAATAAAAAATGATTACCGTACCCGAACTTAAAGTGCTTGAAAGCCCTGCTGCGCCCAAGCCGTCGCCGCGCCCTGATTGGCTACGTGTCAAAGTGCCTTCTGGTGAAGGCTACGCACGTCTCAAAGCTCTCATTGACCAACATCGCCTGCATACGGTCTGCGAGGAGGCGCGCTGCCCTAACATTGCTGAATGCTGGGCAAGCGGCACTGCCACAATTATGATTTTAGGCGATACCTGCACGCGCTCCTGTGGATTTTGTGCAGTCAAAACAGGGCGCCCCAATGAACTTGACCTTGCTGAACCCAAGCGTGTTGCTGCAGCCGTCAAGCTCATGAACCTGCGCCACACGGTGATTACCAGCGTCAACCGTGATGAGCTCGACGATGGCGGCGCGTCGATTTGGGCAGAAACGATTCGCGAAATCCGAAAGGCTCACCCCACGACTCGCATTGAAGTCCTGATTCCCGACTTCCAAGGCAATGTGCACGCATGGGACACTGTAATGCAAGAGCGACCTGAAATTCTCAACCACAACACAGAAACTGTGCCGCGCCTATACCGCCTTGTACGCCCTCAAGCCAAATATCAACGCACACTTGAACTACTTAAATACGCAAAAGAAAAATACGGTCTTGTTACCAAGTCCGGTCTAATGGTCGGTCTGGGTGAAACACCAGATGAGGTGATTGCAGTCATGCACGACTTGCGCAAGGTCGGTTGCGATATCTTAAGCATCGGTCAATACCTGCAGCCCACGAAGGCACACTTGCCAGTGGCACGCTTTGTGCATCCAGAAGAATTCGAACACTACAAGCGTATTGGCTTAGAAATTGGATTTCACCATGTAGAGTCTGGACCACTGGTACGCAGTTCCTACCACGCTGCAGAACAGGCCAGCTCAATGACTGAACAAGGCTGATGGAATGGGCATCTGCTAAAGGCCACGTAGTGATTGACTTTTTAAGCCCCAGTCAAATTGTGTATCTTGTCTATTGCACGTTTTTTGAACTTTAACTGCTACTTCTATGGGTTGGTCGTTCCGCATTGCGAAAATCAGTGGCATTGACATCAAGATTCATGTCACGTTCTTTCTCATCCTGCTCTTAGCGGCTTTACAGTGGGCAAGCCACACGCCTGAAAGTCCACTTGATGGTGCTCTGTTTGGTGTAGCGTTAATGCTTTTGCTTTTTACCTGTGTAACATTGCATGAGCTGGGGCATAGCCTTGCGGCACAATACTTCGGCATTTCTGTGCGAGAGATTGTGCTCACCCCTTTAGGGGGAATCGCCATGATTACCAAGACTCCTGACAAGCCCGTGCATGAACTCGTTATTGCTGTTGCAGGTCCTGCTGTTAATGTGGCAATTGCAATTATACTTTTCATTGTAACTGGTGCCCACATGCACGCCACCCTGCTCGATGCACGTGGCTCTATTGGAGAACTTTTCTCTCGCCCATCATTTGATATGATGCTACTATGGCTGTTTGCCGCCAACATTTCTTTGGCTGTGTTCAACATGATACCAGCTTTCCCACTTGATGGCGGCAGGGTGCTGCGCGCGCTTTTGGCAATGTTCATGAGCTTCTCAACAGCAACCACAGTCGCCGCTACCATTGGACAAATCGCTGCTATTGGACTTGGCGTGATAGGATTTATCAACGGCAATTTTATCCTGATTCTGATAGCAGTGTTCGTCTTTTTTGGTGCTGGTCAAGAGACTGTGCAAGCCTCATCAAAGGCGATGCTCCGCACGCGGCGCGTGGGCGATACTTACAACCGTTATGCGCTTCGCCTCTATATTGGCGACCGAGTAAGTCAAGTCGTAGACTACTTGCTAACCAGCTATCAGCCTGACTTTGCGGTCATGCAAGGCAGCCAGATTATTGGCATTGTTACACGCCGCGACGTCTTTAACGCCTTAGCCACGCATGCACGTGACCCCTATGTTACAGAAATCATGCGTCGCGATTTTCTTAGCGTGCAAGCCGATAGCTCTCTCGATGAAGTGTATTCCTTGATGGCAGAACGTGGTGAACGCATCGTGGCAGTGTTCAACGGTTCAGATTACCTTGGATTGGTCAGTCTTGAAGACATCAATGAAGCATTAGCCATCCTTGCTTTCTTAGATAAGCAACAGCAGTTGCGAGCACAAGCAGAACCTTCTTCATTTGCTTGATGAGAGACACGCGCCGTGAATCGCACCAGAGTCTTTTGCGTTTTTTTAGCGAACATGTATTTTTGTGCAGTATTCATTAAGTCGCATTGACTTTTTCATAATTTGTTATCATGCAACTCAGATTTAGCAAGTGTCTTGCACTCTGTGTTTTTTTCTTTTTTACAGTTTCATTTCAAGTTCCACCATCAACTACTCACACAGTTTCTCACTCAGAGGCTGACTTTGACTCGCTCACGCTGCTTTACAAAGGCGAAGAGAGATTTTTAGCCAATGTGCGCCAGCTTACTTTTGGTGGGGAAAATGCAGAAGCTTACCTCTCATTTGATGAAAAGAAACTGATATTTCAGTCTCGTCCTTTGGGTCAGGACTGTGACCAAATATACATCATGGAGCTCAATGGTTCAGGCAAGCGGCTTGTTAGCACAGGTAAAGGGCGTACTACTTGCTCGTATTTTTTGCCCGATGGTAAGACGATTCTTTATGCCTCTACCCATGCTGCAAGCCCCGATTGTCCACCGCCCCCTGATTTTTCAAAGGGTTACACATGGGCGCTTTACAAAACCTATGACATTTTCTTTGCAGATACCAATGGTCGCTCTTTGCGTCAAATTACCACTACGCCCGGTTATGATGCAGAAGCAACCGTTTCTCCTATGGGCGACAAGATTGTCTTCACATCTGCACGTGATGGCGACCTTGAGCTCTACACCATGGATATTGATGGGAAAAATCAGAGACGTCTGACATATCACGTTGGCTATGATGGTGGAGCATTTTTCTCGTGGGATGGCAAAAAAATTGTTTTTCGGGCTTCTTCTCCTAAGGATAGCGCGGAAATTAAGTCCTACTTTGAATTGCTAAATCAAGGACTAATCCGTCCGAATAAGCTGGAAATTTTCGTCATAGACACCTCTGGTCAAAATCGGCGTCAGGTAACGAACAACGGTAAGGCAAATTTCGCGCCTTTCTTTCATCCAAACAATAAGCAAATTATCTTCTCCTCAAATCTCGGCGATACTGAACGTGGGCGCAATTTTGACTTATACCTTATCAATGAAGACGGCACTGGACTAACGCGCATTACATACTGCCCCGACTTTGATGGTTTCCCAGTTTTCACGCGAGATGGCAAAAAAATTATCTTTGCCTCTAACCGAAATGGCAAAGTGCGTGGTGAAACGAATGTCTTTATTGCGGACTGGATTTATACGCCGTAATCTCCTCTTAACTACTAGTTAAAAGAATACCGTAGCACTCTCCTTTTTATGAACATGACACTATTTATCCTTTTCTACTGGGCAGTTGGTATCATATGCGCCATACTTTTTCTTGGCGATGAACTTTTCCCTGAAAAAACCACATCTACTGACCGCAGCACCTCAATTAAGAGAAATTTCTTATTTCTTGTATCACTCTTAGTTGTGGCGGCAAATATCTATGTGTATTACAATTCCACAAGCAATGGCGGTCGCCCGTTTGATGTCATGAGCATGATTATTTTTGCTGTGCTGAATGGTTCTTGCGAAACTTTCGTTTTCCTCGCGATCTTTAAGCTCGGCGAAAATATGATGCGCAATTTTACTGACAAGTCCCCTTACTTATTTCTTGGCGGTATTTTGATGTTTATGGTTTTCAGTGGATTTATTCACGATGTGCTCTGGATTAATGCTCTACCGCCGCATGTTATTCCTCTCTCCGAGATGCCACCTGACAAAGTCATTTTCAAGCAACTGTTTTTCCCACTACAAGTTGCGCTTGTTCTTTGCTGGTCGGCGCTGTATTTCTTTTTCAGAGATGTTTGGGGAATTGTTTTCCTGCATGCAATTGTTGACGCTGGTGTCGTATATTCCATACACTATTCACTTTGGCAGAATTCACCTCTTGCACTTTTGAAGTAACTGCTCAATCCTATGTCTACACTACCGTTCCAAGGCAAGGTTTTAGTTGCTGGTGCAACAGGTCGCACAGGTCTGTGGGTCGTTCGCCGTCTTTTGCATTACGGCATTTCCTTGCGTGCATTTGCGCGCAGAGCCGATAAGCTCGCCGAGTTCAATAATATCGAAGTCGAGCTCGGTCATATTCAAAATGCTGATGCCGTTAGGAGATGCGTGAGAACATGCAACGCTGTTATCTGCGCACTTGGCGCCACAGCACCAATTGGTGAAGATTCGCCAGTGCAAGTCGATGGAGACGGCACCATTCGTCTTATTGATGCTGCAGCCGATGCTGGGGTTCAGCATTTTGTGCTCATCAGCTCGATTGCGGTAACTAAGCCTTTTCATCCATTGAACCTCTTCGGCGGAGTGCTGTCCCAAAAGCGTCGTGCTGAAAAGCATCTCGAGAAAGTCTTCTCTACAGAAGGACGAACTTTTACCATCATCCGTCCTGGCGGCTTAAAAGATGGCGAACCGCTCCGACATAAGCTGCGATTGGATGTTGGCGATAAAATTTCTGGTGTGATTGACCGAAGCGATGTTGCTGAGCTGGCTGTGCTTTCACTTTGGCATCCAAAGGCTAAGAACAATACTTTTGAGGCGATTCGTCTCAACGAAGAAGCACAGACCTCACTATCACCATATCTCGATGCTTTGCCTGCGTCAACTCTTGCCACGAGCGCAGCAGCGCCAGTCAGCTAAATCATCATGACCATTCGACATGGCTATGCCACTAAATCCTAAGGCACTCAAAGCCATCATCTTTGATTTAGGTGGCACGCTGCTGCACTTAAGCTATCCTTTTTTTCGTGAGGCTTTTCAGCAGCAGTATCAGTTTGAACTGCAAGAGGATGATTTCTTCAAGGCTGTATCTGCTGCAACTGATGCCATCAGTCGCCTTGTGGAAGAAAACAAAAATACCAGCGATGCGTCTCGGCTACCGATTTTCTTTGAGCACTTGCTCTATGCGCTACCAATTCCAGAAGATTTGATTTCCGACCGCACGGCGTATGTTCGCGATTTTATCCTGCGTGAACATCATCGTGAAAATCTCTGGCGGTATCTTTTGCCAGATACATTAGATGTACTGCAATCGCTACAGGCACGCTATCGGCTCGCCATGATTTCCAACTCAGATGGTCGTGCCGAAGCCTTGACGATTCAGTATGGGTTGCGACCGTATCTCGAGTTTGTCATTGACTCACATGAAGTTGGTGTGGAAAAGCCCGACCCTGAAATTTTTGCTATTGCGCTTCAAAAACTTGACTTACCACCCAGTGCATGTGTCTATGTTGGCGATGTGTATTCCATTGATGTGAAAGGTGCTCGCTCGGCAGGTATGTCTGCTATTTTGCTTGACAGACGCAAGTCTTTGCGAGATGATTGTATAGTTATACGCTCACTATTAGAGCTAAAAGAGTTATTCTTAGAGCACGCATAACTCCTTCATGAAAAAGATCTTATGAGCAGTGAATTTTCAGCGGCTCTAATTGCGTGGTTCCATCAGCACAAGCGAGATTTGCCGTGGCGGCGCACGCGCAACCCGTATCACATCTGGATTTCAGAGGTCATGCTACAGCAAACGCAAGTGGCTACAGTGATTCCCTACTATCAGCGTTTCTTGGAAAAATTTCCTACGATTGAAGCACTGGCTCAAGCGGACACTCATGATTTGATGAAAGCATGGGAAGGATTGGGCTACTACGCACGCGCTCGTTACTTGCAGCATGCCGCGCAAGTCATTCTTCAAAAATACGGTGGCGCCATGCCACGCACCCGTGAGGAATTGCGCAAACTCAAAGGTTTTGGAGATTACACTTCTGCAAGTGTCGCCAGTATCGCTTTCGGTCAGGATTGCGTTGCTATTGATGGCAACGCCATGCGTGTCTTTGCTCGATACTTTGGCATCTACAGCGACTTGCGAGAGCCTTCAACGAAGGCGCAAATTGAAACAGTAGCTCTGCAGCATCTTCCCAAGGGGCAAGCAGGGCTTTTCAATGAGGCGGTGATGGAACTTGGTGCTACAGTCTGCCTACCTAAAAAGCCTGATTGCCTGCGCTGCCCAGTGCGTTCAAGCTGCTATGCCTTTCAGCATGGAGCTGAGCACCAATTGCCTATCAAGTCTCGCAGGCCGCCACCGCCGCACTACCATGTAGCTGTTGGTGTAGTGCACCGCCACAATACTGTTCTCATTGCCTTGCGCAAAGCTGAAGGTCTTTTGAGTAACCTGTGGGAATTTCCGGGCGGCAAGCAGCAACCCGGTGAATCACTTGAGGAATGCTGTCGCCGCGAGATTGCTGAAGAAACTGGCTTGCAGGTTGCAGTTGGCGAGAAATTTGCCGAAGTCAAGCACGCATATACGCATTTTAGAATTACGCTGCATGCGTTTCATTGTCAATATCTCTCTGGTGAAGCTGTGCCCAAATCCAGCCAAGAAGTGCGCTGGGTTCGCATCGAAGACCTGCCACAGTATGCTTTCCCCAAAGCTAATAAAACCATCATTGAAGCGATGCAGCATCAGCTACCTCTTTTCAATACCGCACATCCCGCATCACGGTAGTGGGCATGGCTAAGTGCGCCGAGCTATCTCGTCTTTATTGTTTCTCTGATGCTCGTTTTTTTTGAAGGTTTTGCAAATTGCAATAACAGAATTTTCTTCTCTTGAAACTTGAACGAAACTTGAATCTTTGGTATATTCCTATCGTAAGCCTGCTTAAATGCAAAAGCCTTAACGAAAAATCGCCAATTAATATGCGGTACCCACTCTTAGCCCTGCTGCTCTTGAGTGCACATGTCGCGCACGCTCAACTGTTTGGACGCATGGGAGGATCATCTGAAAGCCCTGCATTTCATCCACAAGGGCTCCCAGTAACTACGGTTGCTCCCGCATATATTTCCCGTGATGATAAACCTTCGCCGGTGACTGGCTTTGAACCTGTCCGCCCCGAGCCATATCTCGATTTGTCTTCTATCACACCACCAGTCCCTGTTGTCAATACCTCTCTTCCACACGTTACGCCACTTCCTTCTTCTGTTCGTAGGCTCGGCGTTTCAGTCATGAGCGGTTTCGGCTACGGTTTTAGTCAAGGTTATGGGTTTGGTTCTACTTCACGCCTTGGTTACACTTTTCCCTTCGGCCTCTACCTTGGTTTCATCGGTCTTCTTTCGCTCGGCACAGACTTTTCTTCAGGTGTAACTACGGTTGGAATCATCAACCGGCCTTGGCTTAGGAATAATATACTTGGCACTGAGCTGGGTTTTGAAGTGCCTATGAATCTCTTCGGCGGACAGTTTGCTAACCGTGCTTATGCTGGCATTGGCTGTCTGTGGTCTTCACTTAACTCTAATGCTACTATCACCTTTGAGATTCCTGGTCTGATTCCTCCCGTGGAACTTAACATGAACATAAACAGCATTTTCTACACAGCAGGGAACGTCTTCTACTATCGCATTCCAGAATTTTTCATCTTGCGGAACTTGCTTGTTGGCATTGATGTACGCTACGTGTTCGCTAATCAGCGTAGTGGGCTTCTTGCTGTACCCATGCTTGGCGTGTACTTCTAATTGCTTCAGGCAGCGCGCCAAAACCTACAACAAATGTTGCTAAATCAATTGTTGCTCAACTAAAAAGGTGGGCAGTAAAGCCTGCCTTTGATGTTTGCTTTCAAGCTATCTTTTTTCTGCTACACTGCCGCCTTCCATTTCCCACTCCCAGATACGGTCAAAGTTGGCAACTGGTGTAATCACGGCTTTTTTTATGCGCTTGCTGACGCCCACTAATGGTGACCCCCATGTTACAATCGTCTCTGGCTGCTCATCGTAGATAATTTTTTGGTATTCCTTCCAATACTTGGCGGTGTTGAGTATCTGTAACTCTGCTTTTGCCAAATTGATGAGTTCATCGACGCGCTTGTTTTGAAAGCCTGTAAAGTTGTAAGGTGTCCTTTCAAGGTCAGATAGCCGAATCTCCGATGGATCTACATCTGGTGGAGCAACTATAAAGCCTGCAATGAACGCATCGAGTTCACGATTGCGCATTTTTTCACTCATCACATTCGACTCCATAGTTTCAATCTGGCAATCAATGCCTACGTCTTTCAAGTTCTTTTGAACCAAGACAGCTAAAAACTCCCGTCCTTTGTTACCTTTGTTGACGGTCAGCTTGAACGAGAACTTGCGTCCGTTTTTTTCCAAAATGCCGTCGCTACCTTTTTTCCAGCCTTCTTCAGCAAGCAAACTCTTGGCTTTCTCTATGTCGTGGGGATAGGGCTTGAGTTCTGGGTCTCTTGCCCAGTAGCACAGCGGCACCACATCAGTGACGCCCAGTTCGCCGTATCCTCTCAAAAAGCCGTCGAGGTATTCTTGCCGGTTAATGGCGTAGGTCAGTGCCTGACGCACTTTCTTTGAGCCAAACAGTGGATGCGGTTGCACTTTCTTGCTCTGCTTATAGAGCACCGGGTCAATGTTCATCCAGCCAATGTAGAGAAAGACCACTTGACCGCGTGGGATGATTTGCACATTGGGGTTTTCTTTGCGCATTTTCTCGGCTTCTTCAGGCGGAATGCCTTGCACGACATCGGCTTCGCCTGTGCGTAGCATCGTCAGTCGCGTGGTGCTCTCTTGCACTACTCGGTTCACAATGCGCTCAATTTTTGGTGGCGCTGGCAAGTTGCAAGACTTATTTGCCACCAGCACACATTCGGAATTTGGCACCCACTTTTCGACTTTGTAAGGACCGCATCCCACTAACTTTTCAGGATTGCGATTAAACTCACTTTTGCGAAATTCTTCACGCTTGACGTCTTTCCAAATGTGCTCAGCAATGAAAGGCAAGTTGGTGTATTTACACATCAGGTCGACTGGCATTGGTTTTCGGAACCGCACGATGAGCGTCGAATCGTTTGGAATGTCAACGGCTTTTTTGAGATTGACGGTGCCATCTTTTTCTTGCAAGAAGTTTTCGCTGATGAAATTTTGCCGAACTGACGCAATCACGCTATCGGCGTAGAGTTCATAGCTAAAGAGCCAGTCGCGTGCGGTTACTGGCTGTCCATCTGTCCATTTGACATCGCGCCGCAGCGTGAAGACAATTTCACGGTTATTGTTGCGCACTTCCCAGCGCGTGGCAAATAATGGCTGATAGACAATGAGTCCAAGCGCAGTATCAAACGTCTCTTGCATCAACTTCGGATAAATCATCTCGCAGAACTCACGTGAGTTGCTTTCATTTTGAATGATGGGGTTGAGCGTAAGGTCTGCAATGTAGGCATGCACCAGCGTATTGGGCGGTGCAGCAAACTTTGTGGTTTCTGTTGTTTTCTCGCTCGTAGGTTTATCCTCTTTTTTGCTGCAAGCCATGATGCTCAGCACCAGCAGCAGCGCCAGCACGTAGGTTCTCATCGATGTAGCTAGCATGGTTGAGTATGAGTTTTTTAGATTCGCAGAGCCATCGCAATTTAGTTTTTTTCAAGCAAGTTTTTGCGTCTCCATGGTAGAGTGGTCTTTCAAAGCATTTGCAGACCTTACACCTTTTGAGCTCTACGAGATACTCCAAGCTCGGCAGGCAGTTTTTATTGTGGAGCAAAAGTGTCCTTACCTTGATGCAGATGGGATTGACCAGTTCTCGCATCATTTGGTTGGGCGGGATTCAGATAAGCGCCTTTTAGCCTACTGTCGTCTTGTGCCGCCTCGTATCAAATATGATGAGCCTTCGATTGGTCGTGTCATTACTCCTGCTTCGGCTCGCCGAAAGGGGTATGGCAAGCTCTTGATGACGGAAGCCATTCGGCGCTTGCGGCAAATTTATCCAAACCGGGCTATTCGCATCAGTGCGCAGCTTTATCTTGAGCGCTTTTACAATGCGTTCGGTTTCGTGCGATGCTCAGCGCCTTACGACGAAGATGGCATTCCTCACATTCAAATGTTGCTCATGCCATGAGCTTGCCATACCTTGCTATTGCGCCTGCTTAGGCATGCTGTTCGGCAAGTTCTGCTTCACGCTCCACATCCGACAATGTGCCTTCCGAAGGCGATATGGTAATGACTACGAATTTCGAGGTCGGCGTTTGACTTTTTTCAGCATAGCTGTTTATAGGCACGAGCACATTGGCTTCAGGGAAATAGGTTGCTGTGCAACCGCGTGGAATGTTGAAAGGCACGGCAACAAAGTGCCTTGCCACACGCTGCTCGCCCTGAAAATGGCTCATCAAATCCACAATATCACCTTGCTTGATACCGGCTTCCTGCATATCGTCTGGGTTCATCAGAATCACTCGCCTGCCATTGTAGATACCACGATACCGGTCATCCAGACCATAGATGGTGGTGTTGTATTGGTCATGCGAGCGAATAGTCATCATGATATACTGCCCTTTTTCCAAGCGATGCACAGGAATAGGATGGCAGGTAAAGTGCGCTTTTTTGTCGCTCGTATTGAAGACCCCTTCTCGTGGACCGTTCGGCAGATAGAAACCGCTTTTACTTCTTACGCGCGTATTGTAGTTCTCAAATCCGGGAATCGTTTTTTCAATGAGGTCTCGGATGCGGTCGTAGTCCTTTACCAGCCATTCCCAATCGACCGTTGATTTTTCTCCTAAGGTTGCTTTTGCCAAGCGAGCCACGATGACCGGTTCGCTAAGCAGATGCTCAGAGGCAGGCGGCAGCGAGCCACGCGAGGCATGCACAATTCCCATGGAGTTTTCTACACTGACAAACTGCGGCTTTCCATCTTGGATATCCAGCTCGGTGCGTCCTAAGCATGGTAGAATCAGTGCTTCTTCGCCTGTGATAAGATGGGCACGATTGAGTTTGGTTGAGACATGCACGGTCAGTTTAGTGCGTCGTAGGGCTTCGGCGGTATAGTTGGTATCTGGCGTAGCTGAAAGGAAGTTGCCGCCCATGGCAAAGAAGACGCGCACTTTGCCAGCATGCATAGCTTTGATGGCATCGACCACATCATAGCCGCGGTGGCGTGGTGGTTCAAAGCCGAAGTTTTTGGCTAATCTATCCAAGAACGCTGCATCTGGTTTCGAGTAAATGCCCATGGTTCTATCGCCTTGCACATTGCTATGTCCTCGCACTGGGCAGACACCTGCTCCGGGTTTTCCAATCATACCACGCAAGAGATGCAGATTGACAATTTCTTGGATATTTGCCACTGCATTCGTGTGCTGTGTCAGCCCCATTGCCCAGCATGTAATCATGCGGTTGGATTGCATGATGAGATCTGCCGCTTCTTTGATTTGCTTGCGGGAAATACCGCTCTGCTCGACAATGAGGTCCCAGCTTTCTGCCTTAATGTCGGCGATAAATTCTTCGAACCCTGTGGTGTGCTCGGCGATGAATTTTTTGTCGAACACTTTGCCCGTGCGCTCTTCTTCGGCAAGCATTTCTTTCATAATCCCCTTGAGCAGCGCAATGTCGCCATTGATGCGCACTTGCAAGAAAAGTGTTGCCAACGCCGTACCTCTACCCAACATGCCACGCACTTCTTGCGGATGTTTGAAGCGCTGCAATCCTGCTTCGGGTAGCGGATTGATGTGAATAATTTTTGCGCCGTTACGCACCGCAGACTGCAATGCCGTGAGCATTCTGGGATGATTTGTTCCGGGATTCTGACCTATGACGAGAATTAGGTCAGCAAGGTCAAAATCACTGAGCTTGACTGTTCCTTTGCCGATGCCAATCGTTTCTTTAAGGGCAACGCCACTGGATTCATGGCACATGTTGGAGCAATCGGGCAGATTGTTTGTGCCAAACTGGCGCACAAAGAGTTGGTAGAGAAACGCCGCCTCATTGCTGGTTCTGCCTGATGTGTAGAACACAGCTTCATCGGGCGAGCTGCACGCCTTGAGATGTGCGGCAATCATTGCAAAAGCATCATCCCATGAAATCGGCTCGTAGTGCGATTTACCTTTGCGCAGCACCATGGGATGCGTCAGCCGTCCCTGTTTGCCCAGCCAGTAGTCTGTATGCTTTGAGAGCTCTGCCACCGAATACTTTGCGAAAAATTCAGGACCGACACGCTTTGTTGTGGCCTCTTCTGCTATGGCTTTTGCGCCGTTTTCGCAAAACTCGACAACCGAGCGATGGTCGTCAGGGTCAGGCCATGCGCAACCGGGGCAGTCAAATCCATCGGTTTGATTGACCTGCAGTAGCAACTTCATGCCGCGCACCACACCCACTTCCGACACAGTATGCTTAAGGGCAGATGTTACTGCTGGCATGCCACCTGCTACTGTTTTCGCCTTACCAATTTTCAGGTGTTCATCTTCGGGTCGTTCGGGGGTCACTGCTATCGGAACTTGATTTACGTTCTCGGACGACAACGCTTCGCTATTTGTTTGTGCTGCCTTTTGTTCGTTTAATCTCTCGCCGCTGAGCTCTTGAAGTTCTAGCATTGTTGTAATCCAGTTTAGGGTTAGCTGATATTTACTTCTCACTTAACTTAGCTTGCGCACTCTGCTACTTTATGCCCTACGCTAGCGTCAGGGTGTGGATAGTTATCGGATTCATCTTCACCAGGTCTTGGTGTCAAACACTGGAAGTCCTTTTCTATCAATATCTTAAGTGATTTCTCTTCACTCAAAAATTGGTCTTTTTGCAATCCTACTTGATTGGAGTGAGCCCAAGTTTTCACCGCTTGTTCAGGCACATGAACAGTGATGGTGCTATTTTCGAAGGTTGCGTAGATGTCGTTTGCCTGTGCATCAGATTGAAGTGCATAGCAGATGCGCTGATGGGGTTGCAAGCCAAACTCTATTACTTCTTCCACACGGCCCTGCTCGGCAATGCGCTGCACTTCACTTTGCGACAGTCGAAGACGAAGCGAGTTTCCCCTAATACGTAACTTCATTCTTCACCTCCTTTGTCCTTTTAAGTTGTTGATAGACAGTACCTAAATTGCAATAACAGAAGTATTTTCTCAGGGTGATGTGCTTGGCGCTGCAATGAAATAGACCAAATCTTCTCGCTTGCCCTTCTCTACATGGTCAAATCGCATACCGATTTTTTCCAACACTTTGCGCGATGCCACATTACTCCAATCCGTTGAAGCCACTACACACTTGAGATGCAACTCTTCCAATGCATAGCGCAACACTGCTTGGCTGGCTTCAGTAGCGTATCCATGCCCCCAGAAGCTGGACTCTATACCATAGACTAACTCCACTGCCGTTTGATTTGCCTTCAAGCGAAGTGCGCAGAAACCCACTCGCCGTTCTTCATGCTTGTGTAGCAGCGTCCATATTCCGAAGCGTTGCTCTCGGAAACTTCTTATACTCTCCTCAATCTGTGCTCGCACCATATCTCGCGGCACATACTGATCATCGAACAGGTAGCGACGAAATGATTGCTCATTCCATGTCTCAAAAAAGTACTCTTCGTCTTCCAAACTGACTGGACGCAGTTTTAGGTGTGGGGTCTCTAAGTTGAATGTGCCCCTAAACTCTGGCGCAATTGGTGCATAGACACTATCAGATCGGATGCGCCATGCACCGCTGTAGATGTTAAAACGCTGTGCCCTCAAAAATCCAATGAGGGTCATGTCAAATTCATCGGCTAGCTGGACCGCTAAACTCGACGGTGCGCCAACTGCTGCCAGTATTGGCACCCCTGCCATAAGTGCCTTTTGCACCAGCTCAAAACTGGCACGACCGCTGACCAATACTAATTCATTATGCAGGGGTATGCGTTGCTGCAGAAAGGCTGCTCCGATGAGCTTATCGAGCGCATTATGCCGCCCTACATCTTCGCGCACTGCCAATAAGTTTCCACGAACGTCAAACAGTGCTGCCGCATGCAATCCTCCAGTTTGCTCAAAGACCGACTGTGCCTTACGCAGCGTATCGGGCAAACGGCAAATCACACTTTTTTCAAAAAACGGGCGATTCTTTGGAAAGATGGTGCAGACATTTGGCTGAACCGCTTCAATCGACACTTTCCCACATACCCCACAACTTGACGATGTGTAGAAATGTCGCTCCAAGCGCTTGAAATCAATCTTTACATCAGGCTTCACTTCTACACATATCACATTCTGATGTAAGACGCCTTCAATGGGTTTATCAACATATGAAATGCGGCTAATTTGGCTGGGATGTTTGATGATACCTTCAGTGAAGAGAAACCCTACGGCAAGCTCTGCATCGTGGGTGGGGGTTCGCATCGTAACCGCTACACTCTTTTCTTCTCTCCTGCCTTGAATTGCCAGGCGAATTTCTAAGGGTTCTTCGACGGCAAGCACATCTTCTGCTAGCATGATTCCATCACTATGCATCTTCTGCACTTGAACTTTAGCCGTCGCCTCCAAACGCGTCGAGCGCAGGTCCTGAGTACTCATTGTCACCGCTCCTAAAAAGATGAGTATAGCCTAACTTATTCAAACCTATTGCATTTTGCAAAACATTCCCAGCGCAGCGCTTTTAGCTAGCATGTCGCAGTTGCCTACTTGCGAATTAACTCGCTAAGGTCAGGCTCTCCAGCATCTACCCATGCCGAGTACCAAACAGATGCCACACGCTCAATCGTTTGCTCAAAGCGCCTTTCGACCATATCGCCCAGTGCCTGCTTGAAGCGCTCGTAATAGAGTGGCGTATAGATTTCGTACTCTCGACCGTTTTTGCCTAACACTACCCTGTAAATTTCTTCAAGCTCTAGGCCTTCCTTAGCTTTTAAATCACACTTAAGCACCGAATCGACCATGAGATAGCTTTCCAAAATCCACTTAAAGCTCTCTTCGGTTTTATTGGCAATATATTTTGCTCGCGGCGCTGTTTCATTTTGCGTTTCAAAGTGGCGCATGTAGCGTTCTGGAATTTCTGACTCCCAGCGAGCGTGCAAGCCTTTTTGTCCTGTCAGTTGTCCATCATAGTTTTCCGTGGTATGCAGCGGCACATGTGCATCAGCCACATAATGCCCAACATTTGCGGCAAAGAAGAGAATTTTATCGAGATTCTTCATCCTGAAAGCCTGCGTTAGGCTATCGATAAATGCTACAATGCGCCACGGCAACATACCGTTAGCCCGCAATGTGTCTAATGTGTATTTCTTGACAGCATCTTCAAATCGGCGAGGCAGTTCAGGGAAAGGATATTTGCCGTAGCGGTCTATGTCGATGAAGTGCTGTTCAGCTTCGGTGGGGTCAATGCGGCGGCGGTCGTCAGCATCAATTGAGTGCTCAATGAGAAAGGTAGCATACTCGCGAAAAAATTTCGCCACTGGCTCTGGCATCGCTTGCACGGCACGCCGGTGAATTTGCTTGTGCGCCCAAAACCCCCAGCCTACGGACTGAGTGGCTGGCCAAAACGCACTTGCAAACCCAACGATACTTGCCGCAATCGCAAGACCTAACCTACACCTAATCATTCCGAACTCGCTTTGCTATCATCAGGTACATCACCAATACCCAAGTGTATGGCTTTCAAGCTCGTCAGTCTAATGCCCTAAGTAGATAGATTGGTCGGGAATAAACACTGTAATGTCACCATAGATGCGGCACTGGCAACCCAGACGCGATTTGAGTGTCAGTCCCACAGCCTCATCGAGTTGTTCTTCTTCCTCATCTGTCATTTCCGATAGATTTTCCATCCCTTCCTCAATAATGACATGACAGGTCGAGCAGGCACACACTCCGCCACAATTATGCTGCAAGCGAATTGCATTTTCCATGCAGGCTTCTAAAATGGTGGTGCCTTCATCGACCTCAATGATGCGTTCTTCACCTGGGCTGTTGTAGAAATGCACCGTCACTTTGTGACGCGGTGTTGCTATCGCCGATAGCTTACTTTCAGAGGCGGTCGAATGTGTCATGGCTTATTTTCCCCATTGAACTCTTTGACAATTTGCTCTCTAACATTATACGGCAAACATTTTTTATACGGCAAACATTTTTATCTGCTCATCACTTAGGGCGGTTGCGATATCGCAATTCCATTTCTCTAACTTTGAGCTGAAGTTCTTCAAGCGGCAACTGCAGGTAGTAATTGACCAGATCACGAATCATTAGCATACGCACATTGCTATCGGTCATCAGGCCTTGACGACGCTTTTCCTCAATGATTTGCATCAGATTACCGCTTGCAATTTCTTCAGCAGTTAGCACATACATCTCGCTACCACTTTGATCATTAGCTTTGATGGCTAACTTATCGGGTGTTACTGGCGGAGGTGGAACATTCACGCCGGGCATCGGTATACGCGCTGGCGCCGACGATGCAGAAACAGCCGGGGCTTGCGACCGCATATGAGCTTCTTCTGCTTCGCTTTGCGCTTGAATCATTTTGTTGGTCGTATCGCGCAGGCGTTGTGAAAGAATCTTGATGAAATTGAGCAGAATTTTGACCGCCTCATTTGGCTGACTTTGCAACATTCTGTCAAAATTATACTTTGGCATCACCAGCAATTCTGAATACTCTCGCACAATTGCTGAAGCTGAACGCTTTTGTTGCTCAAAGAGCGACATCTCGCCCAGCAAAGCCCCAGGACCTAGTGTTAGAAACACTACATCTTCACCTGCGGCATTTTTTTTAGCCAAATCCACTTTGCCAGACAAAATCACATACATTATCTGTCCTACAATCAGATTCTCGCGAAAGAGCACATAGCCGGGTTCAAAACTTTTGATAAATGCATACTTGACAATTCGCTCCACTTCTTCTGGCGATAGACCTTCAAAAATTGGGATATTCGTTGGGTCAATCTTTCGCATTTTGCGAGAATAGCAGGTTATTTGGTTACCTTGTGATAGCACCCTTGATGAGAAGCTCAGCCGCACCCCAAATGTAGGTTAAAGCTCGTCGAGCATATCGAAGATATACTTTTCGCAGCAAATCTCCATACTAAATGCCTGTTTTTCTCTCCACTTTGCTTCAGTCTTCACTTCTGAAGTAACGCGCCCGACATGTCTTAAACCCTGCTGATGCCTCTGCCTGAATAAATGTTGCTAAGGAAGGCGGGTAAATAGGATAGTTGTGCAACATCTCTATAGGCAGCCATGCCGCTTCTACAATTAGCTGTTCATCGTCAGCTAATTCTGGATCTTTGCCTGTGTGCAGCGTGCCCCCAATAATCTCTACTACAAAACACAGCGACAGTACATGCAGTGTTGTCGTACTCTGCGACTCTTTGCGATATGGATAAATCAACTCCTTGACAAAAATCATGTCGCCCACTTCGCACAACAAACCAGTTTCTTCTCTGACTTCTCGGCGCACCGCTTCTTCTAATGTTTCCCCCACTTGCACTGCCCCACCTGGCAAAATCCATGACTCGTCTGGCAAGTCTATTCCACTCAAAAAGCGACGATGCTTGACCAGTAGTACCTTTCCATCTTCGATACCTAAAGCCGCCACCCTTAGGCGAATCCCTGAACTTGATTGCGACATGCTCTTATGCAGAGTGATGACGAAATAAACCTTCCTTTGTAGCCAAGAAGTGATACTGTTCCAGTTGCTCTGGCACTTCTTCAATGGCTTGATAATCGTTCTTGTCTGGCACCCATGCCCATACCTGCACATCCCCGCTTTCAATCAAGCGACGCAAACACACTTGCAGTTGATTTTTCTCTAAACCCGTTTCTGCCTGCAATTCTTCAAACGAGAGCAGAAAATGCAGCGCATCGAGTATGGCATCTTCTTCTGGCAATAGTGGTGCACGCTGGAATTCAGCAGGCATAAAAGTATGACGGATTTTTTTATCTTTTCGGCGCAAAACAGTTTGAAATTTGCATAATTTTGTTGCTTTGCAGGTTTTAACCCAAAAATAACATCACTGTACAACCATTCACAGAAGCCCATGCGCATTTATCTCGGCTTGCTTCTTGCACTGCTTTTGCTTGGCACATCAACGATTTGGACACAGACCCAACCTCAAACAGTTTGTTTCTACATCAAGCGACAAAATCTGCTTAACCCTGAAGACGGTCTGACACTTTTTATTTTGAACACTCGCCAGCGCTCACCTGAACTTCAATTGCGCTATCAACCCAAAACCAAATTTATCTATCTTGGAAGCACCAAACCCATCGCTGGCGCCTTTCCCACTGCCAGTGAAATTGTTCAAGCTTTCGAGGAGCGATTGCTTCCTTTTTTCACCGAGTTCGATAAGCGCAAACTCTCTACACCTGCACAATACAAAGACCTCTTTGAAACGCTCCTTAGTGGTACTCACATTCTCAAGCAGGTCAATCTTAGTGCATTTGGCATTCCTGACCGCACTCTGGTCTTTGACGCCGATGCCGCAGAGCTCAATCCTGCTCCTCTCAAAGACGCCAACAGTGCCGAAGCCATGGCACTTTACAATTTTGTTGCAGGCGAATGGCAAGAACGCTCTACCTTGCTTGACTACAAAGACCGACTGCTCAAAAGTCAAGATGTGCTAAATCTCATTCGCCGCTCCACCCTTGAATCGCTTTTTGCCACAACCTCTGCCGCTCCACAAGCAAGCCTTTCTTCTGAAGAACTTCTTCAAATTCAAAAAGCTGAAGAGCGCGCAACGTGGGCATTTCTCTTGTCGTTTCTCTCGCTCATCGTCGTTATCTACCTTGCTATCATTTCCGCCAGCAATTTGCGCAAAAAACGCGAGCAACTCTCTAAACTTGACGCCAAAGTCAAGCACTTAGAATCCAAACTCAACAAGCCCTTCTACCAAGAAGTGCTCCAACAAGCCGATAGCAGTAGCACCAACTTCAATCCAAAAACAATTGAGACCTTGCTTTTGCGCCTTGTTGCGCTCGAAAAAAAACTTGGCGTCGAGCGTGCCACACCTGCCTTCCAGAGCGAGATGGCTCGGCGGGCACAGGCTCTGATTTCTTCGTATCAACAGCGTTGGTCCCAGACTGCTCCAATTCCGCAGGCTGACCTTGTTCAAAAGCTACTTTTCTTGCTTGATGAGTTTCTTACTGAGTTGGCTTTGCTCGATGTAGAACTGCCTCTTAAAACATTTATCCAAAAGTCGCTTATCCCACACATTGACAAAATTGACGCACTCTTTCAAGCTGAGCCTGATGCTCCCCTTAACACGCCTGATAGCATTCAAGAGTATCTTAGAGCCCTCATGAACATTTTTGGAGTTCAGGAAATTGAAATCAAGCAAAAGCAATCGCTCTTTGACCACGAAAAACACGAAAAAGCTGGTGCTATTCTCAAAACGAATTACGAGCCGGGTACGGTTCTTAAGGTGATTCGCCGCGGCTTGCTGTACAACGGCTCAATTCGAAAAGCCCAAGTGGTTAAAGCCGAATAAAGCAAGGCGCAAAGTGTAAAACCATGTAATACTCTATTCTCAATTAACCATAAACAAATTTCCTTGAGTATGCGCTACATCTCTTTCATGCTTTTGACAGTGCTTTTTTCCTCATCTGCTTCATCGATTTATGACTTTACTGTCAGAACCATTGATGGCAAAGAAAAATCTCTTTCCGATTACAAAGGCAAGGTTGTTCTGATTGTCAATGTCGCTTCTCAATGTGGCTATACGCCTCAATATGCCGACTTAGAGAAGCTCTACCAAAAATATCGCAAAGATGGATTTGCCATCTTGGCTTTTCCTTCCAATGATTACGGTGGTCAAGAACCGGGTAGCAATGCAGACATCAAAAAGTTTTGCACGACCACTTACGGCGTTACCTTCGACCTCTTTGAGAAAATTCCCACAAAGGGTGAGAAAAAACATCCGCTTTATGCCTATCTGACCAGCCACACCAATCCACCGGGTGAAGTCAGTTGGAACTTTGAGAAGTTTCTCATCTCCCGTGAAGGAAAGGTTGTGGCGCGCTTCAAAAGCCATGTTGCACCGCTTAGTGCCGAGATTACACAAGCTGTGGAAAGAGAGCTTGCCAAGCGCTAATCTTTTCAGCATGCTGCTCTGTGTTGGGTGCATTTGCAGGCGTCAGGTTTGAGTGCACTACAAGCCCAGCGAAACCAAGTCGTGCAAATGCACCAATCCAATCGCTCTGCCAGATTTATCGCATACTGGCAACTGCGTGATACGGTAGCGCTCCATTTCTTCAAGGCAGTCTTTTGCCATTGTCTCTGGCGTTGTGAACTTGGGGTTTTTACTCATGATGTCTTTTGCAGTCAATCCATCCAGATGTGCATTTGATAGCATTAGGCGTCGCAGGTCGCCATCGGTGAAAATGCCCACCAGTTTATTTGCTTGATTAACCACGATGGCTGCACCAAAGCGTTTGGCAGTCATCTCTACAATCACTTCTTTGAGTGAAGCATTTTCTTTGACCAGCGGTAATCGCTCGTCTCTTGCCATAATCTCAGAGACGCGCATGGTCAGTCGTTTGCCCAGCGCTCCGCTGGGATGAAATTCTGCAAACCGTTCAGGTGAAAAATTCTTTAGCTGCATCAAGCATACTGCTAGAGCATCTCCCATTGCAAGCATTGCTGTTGTTGAGGCAGTTGGTGCAAGATCGAAGGGGTCGGCTTCGCGACTGACACTAATGTCCAAGACCACATCAGCGTGCATAGCTAAATTGGAACGCATGTTCCCCACCATGGCAACAATTGGCACGCGCATGCGTCTGAAAACCGGCACGATGACATTAAGCTCCTGCGTTGCCCCACTTTTGGAAAGAAACAATGCGCCATCACCTTTTTGAATCATGCCCAAATCGCCATGAGCCGCCTCAGACGGATGCATAAAGACGGCGGGTGTACCTGTGGAAGCTAAAGTTGCCGCAATTTTTTGTGCAATAATTCCAGATTTGCCCATTCCCGAGACGATGAGCTTGCCTTTGAGTGAGGCAATTAGTTTTACTGCTTTTTCAAACGTAGAATCCAAGCGCTGGGCAATTTGCTGGAGTGCCTCAGCTTCTAAGCACAGCGTCTCTTTGGCTAAGGTTTGCAAGTCCTTTTTGCGATGATTCACCTTCACTGGCGCTTCTGCGCCCTCATCTTCTTTCTTTGCAGAATGTTTTGGTGTTGGCATGCCTGTAAAGTTTTGACGAGAAATTTGCAGACTCAAGAATTGCGCGCTTGATGTGCTTTATGTGCTTTCTTTTACGCATCGAAGCGTCCAAATCGTCTTTTGAAGCCGCGCAATGACACAAAAATACGATTGCCAATTCTTGCCATGAAGCAGATATTCGCTTTGAGCTGTGGCTCAATAGCTTTCTTTGAATATAAATTGAAGGAGAACTTGCTTATGCCTACTTCAATGTCTTGGCTTTATATCTACGCCTTTGCTCTGCCTATCTTCTTCATTCTTGTGTTCATTTTCTACAAATTTGCGTCCTACAAATTTCAGCGAGACAATATTCGCATTGAACCGCTCAGCGCAATGTATAGCGACAATATTGTTGGACTTTCCAAAGAAGAGCTTGCTGAGCGCAAAAAGCAGGAAGAAGAAAAGCTCAAAGCCCTTGATGAAGCACTGCGGAAAATTCCTTTGGAGTTTGTCAATGGCAAATTTGTGCCCATGACTGGCGAGAAGCTGGAAGCAGAATTAGCGCGGCGCAAAGCAGAGGAAGAGGCTCGTCGTAAAGCTGCTCAAGCTGCGGTAAGCTCTGATGCGGTTTCTGTGTCGGAGCCTCGCACATCGTCTCCTAATACAACTGCTACAGCCTAAAGCCGCAGAGTTTGTTTTTCCTCCTGGTCTCGCTTTCTGGCGCATAGTTGGTTGAAGGTTAAAGGGGTCCCCTGTTGCAGGAAGTGCAACAGGGACTTTTTTCACTTTGTTTAGCAGTACAGGGCTGTATCATTCCAAGCAAAGTAAGGAATCCATACCCTGCCGCACCACTAAGCATTTCCCTGATTGGCGAATCTTTTCCTATCTTCGCCCCGCTTAACTTTGATTGGTCTACACAGATGAAAGCAAAACTGCCAAAACTTCATGTTCTGACCTTAGGCTGCTCCAAAAATACGGTCGACTCCGAAGTACTTTTAGCTCAGGCACGCGCCAACAATTTTGTCATTGCTGCGCATGCCAATCAAGCGGATGTGCTTATCATCAACACTTGTGGCTTTATTGAAGAGGCAAAGCAGGAATCTATTGATGCTATTTTGGATGGCTTGGAGCTTAAAAAATCTGGTAAGCTCAAAAAACTTCTGGTGATGGGTTGCCTTTCCGAGCGGTATCGCTCTGAACTGGAGCAAGAAATTCCCGATGTGGATGCCTACTTTGGCGTCTTGGACTTTGCTGGCAATACGCTTTCGCAGATTTTGCATGAGCTTGGCGGTCATCTCAAAACCGAACTTTTGGGCGAGCGCCTTCTTTCGACACCCTCACACTTTGCCTACCTAAAAATTTCCGAAGGTTGCGACAACCCTTGCTCGTTTTGTGCCATTCCACTCATGCGCGGCAAGTATCAATCCAAGCCTATGCCCGCCCTGATTGATGAAGCTACACAGCTCTACCAGCGTGGTGTCAAGGAACTCATTCTCATCGCACAAGACCTGACCTACTACGGACTTGACCTCTACGGTGAGCGCAAGTTAGCAGAGTTGCTCCAGCGTCTGTCTGACATTGGATTTACATGGATTCGTTTGCTTTATGCCTATCCTGCCAAATTTCCGAAAGACATTCTGCCCGTCATTCGTGAGCGAGAAAACATTTGCAAGTATCTCGATATCCCGATTCAGCACATCAATGATGAAGTGCTCAAGTCTATGCGGCGCGGCATTACAAAGCGTGGGCTAATTGCACTGCTCAACGACATTCGTGATGCTGTGCCAGGGATTCGGCTGCGAACCACATTCATTTTTGGGTACCCTAATGAAACCCCTGAAATCTTTGAAGAAGCCCTTGAATTCATTGAGCAATTCAAGTTTGACCGTCTGGGCTGTTTTGCTTACTCGCATGAAGAACATACTGCCGCTTCTGCACTTCCTGACCGTGTGCCGTCAGCCGAAAAACAGCGACGTGTGCAAACTGCTATGGCTTTGCAAGAAAAAATTTCCCTTGCCAAAAATGAGGCGCTTATCGGTCAGACCTTACCTGTACTGATTGACCGCATTGAGCATGGCGCCGTTTATGGACGCACATCGTTCGACGCCCCAGAAGTAGATAATGAAGTCATCATCGTATCTGCAAAAGCAGGTTTTCCCATGCATGAACTCCGAGTTGGAGATTTTTATGAGGTTGAAATTACTGACGCTGAACCCTTCGATTTATTCGGCACTGTTCTTCGCAAACTCTAACTTTGCATGGCAATATGGCTCTTTTTTTACGTGTGCTTTTCATCTTTTTTGCTCTTGCTTCGCTTCAATGCGGTGGCAAGAAAATTGAGACATTGAATATCATTGATGAGGTGGTTGGCACAGGTGCGGTAGCTGAACCTGGCAAAAAGCTAACCGTTCACTACACAGGTATGCTGACCAATGGCAAAGTTTTTGATTCATCGCGCTTGCCTGGTCGCCAACCCTTTGAATTTGTTTTAGGTCAGGGCATGGTGATTGCTGGCTGGGATGAGGGTCTGAAGGGGATGCGTGTCGGTGGCAAGCGGCGACTTGAAATTCCGCCGCACTTGGGCTATGGCAACCAGCCCGTTGGCGAGATTCCGCCAAACAGTGCCTTGATTTTTGATATTGAGCTGCTTGATGTGGAATAAATCATGCTGCCAGAGAGTCCGACGCGCTTGGCTGAACTGGCAAGAGCATTGATGTGGATTTGTTCTGCGCTTCATCTGCGCTTGTTTCTCTAAGGAGCATGTTAGCGTATTTGCGGCACATTTCTTTGTGGCGCAATAGTTCTTCAGCGCGGCAATACGCAATTCTCACCGAGTTGGTATTGACAAAGGTTAGACGACGCTTGCTTAGGCTTAGCAAGATGCATAGCTCAAGGTAGTTGAGACTGAAAAAAATTGCTTCTATGAGGCGTAGCGGTCGAGTGTGAAAACCAAATCGTCGAAGTGTGCTATCACTTAAGTAGTATGTTGTGCCGCGCAGCAGTAAATCTTTCGGATACTTGCCCTGTTCTACAGCTTCACACAGTGCCAGCAACCCTTGTGAAAGCGAGGCTAACATTCTTCGTGAGCCTACAATATTCGTGCGGAAGAAATCGTACGACGTGCCCAAATGCATTTCCCGTTTCTTTTTCCAAATCGGCACGGTAAAAAGCATGCGTGAGTGATAGGTGTAGATTCCCAGCTTAACAAAAAGTGGTGTGGTAATAAAGCGAAGAAATCGGTATGTTACGATGAAGACCAAAAGCCAGAGCAGCGCAGAGAGAATTGTTGTCATTATGGTTTTTGTTTGTGCAGTAGAAAGATAGGGAAAAATCTGTTTCCAAATTGTAAAATTCGATGCACAACTTATCCCTGCAGTGTAATTTTCTTCAATCCGCAGAATTGAAAAGACTATGCCACCGCCCGTAAGCGGCTTATCAGAAGCAGAAGTTCAAGAAAGGCGGCGTGAAGGTCGCATCAATTTCTCACGCTCTTCGCATGCTAAAAGCACTCGCGAAATTTTCCTCGAAAATACACTCACAGTCTTCAACCTTATCAATTTCGCCATCATTGCTTTCCTGTTCAGCGTCTTTATCTGGTCAAAGGACACACGGCTTTTGCTCGATAGCATTGGTATTATTACCGTTGTAGTCTCCAACACTGCAATTGCAATTGTGCAAGAGTTTCGTACGCGCACCATTTTAGAAAACACTCGTCTTCTGCTTTCGCGTCAGGTTACTGCTGTGCGTGATGGAAAAGAAATCGTCATTGACCCGTCAGATATTGTTGAAGGCGATGTGCTTAAAATTCATCGTGGCGAATATGCCGTTGTCGATGGTCGTGTGCTTTTCTCGTCTGGCTTAGAAATGGATGAGTCGTTGCTGACTGGGGAATCGCTCACGATTGAAAAGCCTGCAGGCACACAGCTTTTTTCTGGTAGCTATTGTGTGGCTGGCATGGGATACTATGTGGCTGAACGGGTCGGCAGCAGCTCTTATGCCTCACGCATTACGGCACTGGCGCGTGAGTATAAGTTTGTCAGCACACCGCTTCAAAAAAAGATTGATAAAATTTTTGTTTGGTCGTTTGTGATTGCCTTGGGATTGGCGTTTGTTGAAATTCTAATGCGTGCTCGTTCAGGGAGTCTTTCCGATTTGGAATTCATTCGCCGCATTGCTACGGTGGTCATCACGCTCTTGCCTGAAGGGCTTGTCTTTTTTACCACTGTTGTTTTTGCTGCTGGCGTCTATCGGGTGATGAAACTTGGCGCCGTCGTTCAAAAGCTCAACGCAATTGAATCTTTCTCGACAATTGATGTGGTTTGTTTAGACAAGACAGGTACGCTTACCGAAAGTCATCTCTCTCTCCATGCTTTTTATGCGTTTGAAAATGGCATCTCTGAATCTGACATTCAACAGCTTTTGGGCACGTTTGTACATGCTTGCTCCGACTCTAACGCCACAATTCTTGCCCTGCGACACTTGCCTCGCTTTCAAGCCAGTGTTGTGGCTGAACTGCCTTTCAATTCATCACGCAAGTTCTCTGCACTTCAGCTCAAAACTGACTTAGGCGAATTTTCGCTTCTACTGGGTGCATACGAACTACTTTTGCCTTTCTTAGACGAGCCTAATCAGCGTGTTCTCAATCACATTCTTGAAGAAAAAAACCTACGCGGTTATCGCAACTTGCTGTTTGCACGCCTTAGTGATGCCACGCCGCTCTCCGAACTTGCACAGCTGAATAGGCTTCGCGACAGCCAGCTCAAGCTTAAACCGCTTGCATTGATTTCTCTCAGTGGCGCAGTTCGTCCCGATGCCCCTGATGCCTTGAAGCTCTTTGCCGACCACAACATTGAGGTAAAAATTCTCTCTGGCGACTCTGCTGACTCTGTTCAAGCCACCTTGAACGACATTGGCTGGAAAATCACCAAAGCCGATGTCATCACTGGCGCTGAAATTGATACGCTCGATGCCGCAACATTCGCTCAATGTGTGCAAGACAAACGTGTCTTTGCACGTCTTTCACCTGAACATAAGCAGCGCATTATTCGCGAGCTTAATCGGCACCGGCGCACGGCAATGATTGGCGATGGCGTCAACGATGTGCCCGCTGTCAAAGAATCCACGCTTGGTATTGCTATGGAAGAAGGCAGTAGCATCACGAAAGAAATTGCAGACATCGTCTTACTCAAAAATAAATTCTCACTACTTCCCAAAATCTTTGAGCAAGGCAGATTGATTCTGAACACAGTGCTCTCTATTGCTCAACTTTACCTGACCAAGAATTTGATTGTGCTACTTTTGGAAATTTTGACCATGCTTTGCGGTGCACTCTTTCCGCTTACGCCGCGCCGCTCTGGCTTGCTCAGTTTGCTTGGTGTAGCAATGCCAGTGTACTTCATTACTGCGTTTAACACGCGCACTGCGCCACCACGAGCATTTTTCATTGAGCTATTTTCTTTTATCGCTGTCTCGCTTGTTGCTTTTGCCACAGCAAGTTATCTTTCGCAGTATCTGACACAACTTTTGCTTGCGCCCACGCTTTATGAAGAACAAATGGCGATGACTTCTGCCTTGGTAATCATGTGCTTAGGAAATTTCATCTATCTTTCCATGCGCGCTAATGCACAAAAGCTAGCACTTTTTGTATGGTCAAGTGTAATTACCTTGCTGCTTTATGCATTTCTTACTCACACATCATGGAGTTTCTTTCCTATCAATGCTATCAAAATCTTCTACGAGATTGAGAATTTCCGCTTTGAAATCTGGGGCACTATTCTGCTTGGCAGTTCAGTGGGGTTAGCTCTGCTTTTTGCACTGCATCATCTTTGTGAGTGCTGGCTCAATCGCTTACCCTTCCACTCTCGTCGAACATAGGCACACCGCTCCGATTGAGTGTCGGTATGGATTCCTCACAGCGTTTGAAGTGAAGTATCCACGCTGGACTCCTCACTCTCACCCGAAATGACAAAAGACAAGTGCAGAACAGTGCCGCAAAACCAACGCATTCATTTTTCAAGACTGCTTAGTAGGCTTTTGCAAAGACTACTTTCTGCTTAGAGGGCTTACCAGAGTAGATGCACTTTCCTTCGGCGTGCATGTCGTACTTGTTTAGGAATTCTTCTTGTGTCGGGATGCAGCGAATGGTAGCTTTGGTCTCTTCCTTGATTTTGGCTTCTGTCTCACGCGTGCCATCCCAGTGGGCAATCGCAAATCCTTTTTCCACTTGCGCCTTAAACTCCTCGTAGTCTTTTACTTCTTTGATGTTAGCGTCTCGGAAGGCTTTGGCACGTTCGAAGAGATTTTGCTGCATGGCATCAAGCAGTTCGAGAATACGCAGTTCAATTTGTTCATCGAGTCGAAATGTAAGCTTTTCGCCTGTGTCGCGCCGCACCACTACGCATTGCTTTGCGGCAACATCTTTCGGTCCCAGCTCCACACGTAGCGGAATGCCTTGCAGTTCGTATTCTGCAAACTTCCAGCCGGGTGTATTTTGCTCACTATCATCAATGAACGCTGTGATTCCTTTTTTGCGCAGCAAAGCCTGTAGGCGCGTGGCCTCCTGCATGATGTCAGCCTTATCGCCTTTGAAGATAGGCACAATCACTACTTGTCGTGATGCCAGCTTTGGTGGCAAAACCAGTCCTTTGTCATCAGAGTGCGCCATCACAAGTGCACCGATTAGTCTTGTGGATACCCCCCAACTTGTCGCCCATACATATTCCAACTTCCCTTCCTTCGTCTGATAGCGACAGCCAAATGCCTTAGCAAAATTTTGTCCCAAGTGATGCGATGTGCCAGCTTGCAAAGCTTTGCCGTCTTGCATCATAGCTTCAATGCAGTAGGTTTCTACGGCGCCAGCAAACTTTTCCGATTCTGTCTTTTTGCCCACAATTACAGGCATAGCCATAAACTCTTCAGCAAAGCGACGATAGATTTCAATCATTTGCAAGACCTCTGCCATGGCTTCTGCCTCTGTGGCATGTGCTGTATGCCCTTCTTGCCAGAGAAATTCAGCGGTGCGCAAAAACAGCCGCGTGCGCAGCTCCCATCGCACCACATTCGCCCACTGATTGATAAGAATTGGCAAATCACGATAAGATTGTATCCATCTGGCGTAGGTTGACCAGATGATAGTCTCTGAAGTCGGACGCACATAGAGTTTTTCTTTCAGCTCTTCGCCACCCCCATGGGTTACCACCGCACACTCTGGCGCAAACCCTTCAATGTGCTCCGCTTCCTTTTTCATGTAGCTTTCTGGAATAAACAACGGGAAGTATGCATTAACATGACCTGTGTCTTTGAACATCTTATCCAAGGCAGCTTGCATTTTCTCCCAGATGGCATAACCATTTGGGCGAATAATCATGCAACCGCGCACATCGCTGTAGTCAGCTAATTTGGCGTTGAGGACAATATCAATATACCATTGCGAGTAATCTTGACTGCGAGGCGTGATTTTTTCTGCCACGAGAATTACAGGTTAGCTAAGGTTAGGTTGATAGCATTAGCAATAGGCAACAGTGGAGGCATTGCCTATACTCTTTCCGAAACTCTGTAAAACTTAATTGTCTCCCTTTTGCTTCCTCTGCATTTGCTTCATCAGGTCTTGCATTCCCGGAATGCCAAACATTCCTGCCGACTTTTTGTAATCTTTCGGAATCTCAAAGAGCGAGGCTGGCAAGGATTTTTTCTCAATTTTTGTTACCTCCATAACGGTCTTTGTTCCTCTGTCACCAGGTCCCTCTATGACGGCCTTTAGCGCTATGCCATCCGCATTTTCTTTGCGTAAGGCCGCCAAAAAATTGTTGTCACGTAGCGCAGGATTATTTTGCTGCATTCTGCTGTAAGTGCCCCAATCCAAGGCCACTTCTTTCGTCGTCCACATGTCCATGGTCACATTACTTTTTTTCATTTTCACCTGTACATGCACACAGTTATAGCCCTGAATTTTTTCATTACCGATTTTCTTGACTTCATAGACTTCATTTTCTTCCTGTTGCTGTCTTGCGCTCTCCATCATGCCAGAGACGTCCATTTCAGTATAGGTTTTGTTTTCCCTATCCAGCATATAGACCTTATTAGGTTCCTGACCACGCATTAGCATGGCTTGTTTCACTGTTACTCCGCCTGCATTGGTTATCGTCTCTATCAGTGTCGATGTACCTTTTATGGAGTTAGTTGCTGTCGCTGTCATTTCAGACTGACCGCTGCTGCTCAAAGATGTGATTTTCGTCTCTATGACGCCCTCAAATTGAGCTAGTGCTGCGCGCGCCAGCAGCATGCACACCCAAACTAGACTTACCACTCTCATCTTAGCTAAAGCTTGCTTTATGGATTACTCTACAGGCTGCAAATATACTAAAGTTAAAGCAGTTTGAACGCCAGCAGCAACGAAATCTGCCAATAATTGAACGCATCCTCCTGCGCAATTGCATTACTTAGTGCAATATTCTCTCTTCCAACCAAATTCGCTAAGCGATATTTGGCTTCAATATCAAATGAAACTGACGAAGATGGTGGCGAAAACTCAATGCCAACTCCTGCGCCCAGACCGTAGCGTGAATATGCTTTTTTGTTTTCAGGCGTGATGCTATAGATGCCAAAATCTACACCGATGTAAGGTGTAACGACAGGCAGTGGCAATAGTGAGAACTCTACACCCAACCCTGCATTCAGTGCGCTAACACGATTGCCTGTAGGTACAAACGGATTGATATTGAGCGGAGCGGTGGTTCCGCCAACAGAAACGCTCTCTGAAGTGTTGGTGCTGGTTGAAAGCAAGCCGAAGTTGACAAATCCTACGGCTCGTAATGGCAATAACAGCGGTTTAATTTTGAGTTTGCCAGCCACATTTGCTCCACTTAGTGGCATACTTCCGAAAAAATTTCTACACCCTCTTTCGCCTTCCCGCACAAGTGCCAAGTCCTTTCCACCATTCAAGAAACTACCGCCGATACTACCCTCAATCGAGAGCAGTTGCGATAAGCCGGGAATTTGTGCATCAGCTACATCTATCATGCTCAGCAGCAGAAATAAGATGGTCAGTCTTTTCATGTCTCGACCAGTTTGGTTAAGTTAGTTAAAGTAACCCAAATGCTGTCTAACACAAGCTCACTACATACAGAGTTTCTACAGAGTTTCTTCGCTGCACACTCCGACTGTAAGTTTATTCTTCCTTCTTTTGTTGCTTTAGCAACATGCTTTAGCAACAGAAAAGGAAAGCCATGCCGCAAGGAGTGATTTTTCGCTGTGAGAGGTGCAGCACTTGCTAAAGCTAATAGCCTCCCTCACTACTACATTGTGAGCATGCTCTCAGGCGAAGTGCACTAAAGCAGTTTGAACATCAGCAGCAAGGAGACTTGTAGATAGTTGAATGAATTTTCTTGCGCGATTGCGTTGGTCAGTGTAACATTTTCTCTGCCTATCAAATTCGCTAAGCGATATTTGGCTTCAATATCAAATGAAACAGGAATAAATGGTGGTGAAAATTCAATGCCAGCTCCTGCGCCCAGACCGTAGCGCGAATACGACGACTTTCCTTCCGGCGTGATGCTGTAGATGCCGAAATCTACGCCAATGTATGGCGTGACGATGGGCAGCGGTAGCGGCGAAAACTCCAAGCCTACCCCTGCATTCAGCGTGTTGACACGACTGCCTGAAGGCGCAAACGGATTGATATTGAGTGGGATGGTTGTTCCGCCAACAGAAATGCTCTCTGAAGTGTTGGTATTGGTTGAAAGCAAGTTAAAATTGAAAAATCCCACGAATCGCAGTGGAATCAGTGGTGGCATAATCTTAAGTTTGCCCGATAGATTTGCTCCGCTAAGTGGCGCATTTCTGACAAAATCACTGAAATTCAAAGTGCCACTTCGCACCAGCGCCAGGTCCTGCCCGCCACTTGAAAACCCGCCGCCGATACCGCCTTCAATGGTAAGCAGCTGCGGCAAGCCCGGAACTTGCGCGTGAGCAGATAGTGTCATGATTATAAGCAGCAGAAATAAAGTAAAAGTAGCCTGTTTCTTCATACCTTAGTTTGCTTTGGTTAGTTAGAGGAGATCTATTAGGCTTGATTTGAAACCGTTGTCTTTGAGCATTTCTGCTTATTGTCATGAAGTTGTAACGTGCATGAGTCCGAAGGATTTTGTTGCACTTGTGCTTATCCTTGCATTTCTGAAATTTTCTCAATATAACTTTTTGTGCTGAAAATTCTCCTATGCTTCGCTATCCAAGAAGCGCTTGGTAATAGCATGGTAGGCATCAATGCGGCGGTCTCGCATAAAAGGCCAATGTTGTCGGTAGTAGTCTATTTGTGACAGGTCGCAGTCGGCAACAATTACCTCTTCTTCATGACTTGAGCCCTTTGCCAGCTGGATACCGAATGGGTTTGCCACAAAACTCTGTCCCCAAAATTCCAGTCCTTCTTTTGGGTTATTCGGTGCATACTCTAGACCAACACGATTTACCACTGCCACATAGACGCCATTTGCGATAGCGTGTCCCCGCTGAATCATTTCCCATGCTTGATACTGTGCAGCACGCACTGCCATATCGTTTTCAGTGGTCGCCCAGCCAATAGCAGTAGGATAGAACAGAATTTGTGCCCCTTGCATGGCGGTCAGCCGTGCCGCTTCTGGGTACCACTGGTCCCAGCAAATCAAGACACCAAGGGTTGCAAACTTTGTTTTGAAGACTTTGAACCCCAAGTCGCCGGGCGTAAAGTAGAATTTCTCATAGAATCCGGGGTCATCGGGAATGTGCATTTTGCGGTATTTGCCCAAATAGGTGCCATCGGCGTCGATGACAGCGGCGGTATTGTGATAGAGTCCTTGTGCACGTTTCTCAAACAAGGCGGCAATAATGACGATACCGAGTTCTTTTGCGAGTGCTGCCAGTCGGTCAGTGGTCTTGCCGGGAATTGGTTCTGCAAACCGAAAGGCATTATAGTCTTCACTTTGGCAGAAGTAGAGTGTGGTGAAGAGTTCTTGCGTACAAACTACATTTGCACCACAGGCGGCAGCTTCGCGAATGCCTTTGATGGCACGTGCCAGATTTTCTTCAGGCTCTGCACTCGCCTTGTGCTGAATTAACCCTACTCTGACAATCTGCTCTGGCATGATGCGGAGATGAGATGTCTTTTTGCTCGGTCAGTGTGGCAGTCTTGTTTAGCTCTTACATTTGTCTGAAGCCGAGTTTGCGGCGCAGTTCCTCAACATACTTTTGCAAGCCTTTTTGCTTGGGATGAATGCTCAGAACGCTTTCATAGGCTTTCAGGGCGGCTAGTTCATTGCCTAATGCTGTGTAAATTAACCCCAAGCCGGTAAGGGCACCAAAATGGCGCGGCTCCAAGGCCAGCGTGCGTTGAATATCTCTCATTGAAGCAGCAAAATCGCCCTTGAGGTAGTAGGCAGTTGCGCGCTTGTTCCACCCTTCTGGGAAATCTGGTGACAGCTCGGTTATTGCCGAAAATGCTTGTACAGCACGGGCGTAATTGCCCCTGCTCATCTCTTCAATTCCCTTCGCCATTAACGCATTGACTTCCTCTTGCTCGCTTATCAACCATAGCTCCCAAATCAGATTTTCAATAAAGGCAGCTGCATCTTCACTTTCAGCGGCTTTCAGCTGTTCAAAAAGTGAATCCAAGATCACCTGCTTTTCTGCGGCGGTCATCTTCAGCTGTTGCCTTTCTTGCTGACGCGCCATCTCTTTCTGACGTTCTGCTGTCAGATTTATCACTCCATCGGTCATCCAGCAACCTTGGTAGTCTCCTTCCTGCTGTTTTGAAAGCAAAAATAAGTAGGTGTATGCCCTGCCGTTCTTATCAATCAGCATCACTTTTTGTTCGGCACGTTGTTCATCTTTTTTCATCGCACCGAGTTCCTCTGTGTCGTAGTTCAGCATCGGCGCATAGAGCGGGTTGTGAAGCATTCTTATAAATCTTTCCAGCGGTCCTGTGTGCAGACGATTTTCAGGAGACGCAAAGCGATATGCAATTGCAATGCCATGGTTTTTCTCATCGTTATGCTTCAAGGCGTTGAGCTGAATTTTGACGACATCTTCTGGCAACAGCTCGGGACTTGGTTTCGGGTCACTTTTTTGATAAATCAGGTCTTCCATCATTTGCAAACTTTGAGTTCGAGGTTGAAGTTCAGTTTGTGTTCTTGCTAACTCTGAACGCTGGCAGGCATGAATGCTCACTACTGCCACTGTAATGGCAACACAACTTAGCCAACTCTTTAGCGCAGCAGACATAGCTTGTGAATTTTACTTTCGAGTTATACCACATCTACTTCATTTGGCGTTCACTTTCTAGCCGCCATTTTGATGGAACTGAACTGGTGTTTGATTTTCTCACCTGGGCGAATGTAGTTGAGGCTGTAACGCACTGCCATGGCGGCATCACTTAGCCCAGTTTGAATCAGTTTAAGTTTGCCCGGGTAGCTTGCAATGTCGCCTGCCGCATAGATACCTGCCACAGAGGTCTGCATTGTGCTGCTATCGACGACAATAGTGTTTCCGTCTAACTTCAGTCCCCAGTTTTTGATTGGTCCCAAATCGGATTTAAACCCGATAAGTGGCAGTAGGCAGTCGGCTTCTAAGTAGAGTATATCGGGCTTGGATTCTACTACCACTCGGCGTAGGGTTTCACCTTGGGTTTCAATTGCCTTCACTTCTGCACGCAGGTAGACTTTGACCTTGCCAGCCTCTTGGGCTTCCATCACATCTGCCACCGTTTTTGCATGCCCCTGAAATGTTGACATGCGGTGCACCAGTGTTACACTTTTGGCAACATCTATTAGACCCATGGTCCAATCTAATGCGGAATCGCCGCCACCGACGATGACGACATGTTTGTCCCTGAATGTGTCAACTTTCTTGACAGCATAAAAAATGCACTTCTCTTCCAAGTGCGAGACGTCGCCCAGTTGGTCAAGTTTTCGTGGGGAAAATGCTCCTAACCCTGCGGCAATCAAGACGGCGCGACTGTGGTAGCAGTTGCCAACATGGGTTTTCAGTTTGAATGTGCCATCGTGCTGTTTTTGTACATCTATTACCTGTTCACCGAGCCGCACTTCTGGCGAAAATTGTGCCGCTTGTTCCCAGAGCTGTCCGACCAAATCGCTGGCAATAATTTGTGGAAAGCCTGCTACGTCGTAGATGTACTTTTCTGGATAGAGCGCTGTCAATTGCCCACCCAGTTCTGGCATACTGTCAATGATGCGGCAAGTCAGGTCGTTCATGCCGCACTGAAAAGCCGCAAAAATACCCGTCGGTCCCCCGCCGATGATGCTTAGGTCAGTGATAGCAGTCCCATCAGCGATACTACTGTTCATATGTTATTCTCCTTTTGTTGCAAAACCTGATAAACAGACGGTAAAGGCTATTCATAAAAGCCTTGAGGGTCTGCTACACCAAACATCACCTGCACCGTTTCACCCTTTGCACTGAGCTCACGAATCTCTACATGTTTTGCATCAGGCTTTGGAACAATTTCACCTTCGTCATTTGTGAAAACCAAGATGGCTTTGACGCCGCCGTGTGGCGTCGGACCAATAAACTCGTAAATACCTGTTTCCTTCTCGGTTAGCACGCAGCCCGGTTGCACATTGGAAATTACAGGGCATCCAATGCACTGGCAGTAGAAGCCCGCCTCGGCTGGGTATAAGTCGCAGCGTGGAAATTCCATAACTTAAATTCGTTTAGTTACTCATATTGTTGGCAGAAGAATATAAGTGTTTCCCGCACAAATTCGTTCTTTTCTTTTTGCATGCACCACTATTTTGAAACTGGCATTAGGTAACTTTTGCGCAAATCGATTAAATTCGGTGTGTTTTCTTTCAACTCAACTTAAGCCAGCTATGAAATTTGCATTTACCGAAGAGCAGCTCATGATTCAGCAGACTGCTCGCGACTTTGCGCGCACGGAAATCACTGACGCCATTGAGCGCGATGAGACATCAGAATTTCCATATGAGATTGTCAGGAAACTCGGCGAGCTTGGCTTCTTGGGCATGCTTGCCCCAGTGGAATACGATGGCGCTGGCATGGACACGCTAAGCTATGTTTTGGCGATGGAAGAAATTTCTAAAGCCGATGCCTCTGTCGGCGTGATTATGTCGGTCAATAATTCCCTTGTTTGCTGGGCTATCAACGAATACGGCACCCCAGAACAGAAAGAAAAGTATTTGCGCCCCTTGGCACGCGGTCAGCATAATGGCAAGCTCTATATTGGCGCCTTCTGTCTATCTGAACCCAACGCTGGCTCGGACGCCACAGCACAAACCACTACAGCCGTCCGCGACGGTAATTCGTGGGTTCTCAATGGCACCAAAAACTGGATTACTAACGGCACCACATCTGAACTGTATCTTGTTTTTGCTGTGACGGATAAATCCAAAGGCTCGCATGGCATTTCAGCCTTTTTGGTCGAGCGCGACACACCCGGTTTTGAAATTCTCAAGAAAGAAAAAAAACTCGGTATTCGCTCATCGGATACCTGTTCTCTGGGCTTTACAGACTGCCGCATCCCACTTGAAAATTTGCTCGGTCCTGAAGGTGAAGGGTTCAAGATTGCTATGAAAACGCTTGATGGCGGTCGAATTGGCATTGCTGCGCAAGCTTTAGGCATTGCTGCTGCTTCGCTAGAACGCTCTATCAAGTATGCTAAGGAGCGTCGCTCTTTTGGCAAATTCCTGATTGAGCATCAAGCTATTCAGATGAAACTGGCAGATATGGCTACCGAGCTTGAAGCTGCAAGAATGCTCACCTACGAAGCGGCATGGCGTAAAGACCAGCATCTACCTCACTCTGCACAGTCGGCTATGGCTAAACTCTATGCATCGAAAATTGCAGTCAAAGCCGCTCTTGAGGCAGTGCAAATTCACGGGGGATATGGCTATGTGCAGGAGTATGAAGTCGAGCGCTACTTGCGTGACGCAAAAATCACTGAAATCTACGAAGGCACTTCAGAAGTTCAACGCATTGTGATTGCTCGCTCATTGCTGCGCGCTTGAGTATCAATTTAGTGTCAGGGGGTCGTGTGGCTTCTGCTACAACTGTCAGAAATAGAAACAGCTTTTTGCCCACGCCCCCAGCGCTAATACGATTTGGATGATAATTAGCGTCAGCACAATGCGGTAAAACCAGCGCCCCACGATTTTTATTGGTGTGTCTTTCTGTGAGCTTGACATACCTCAGTGCATTCGGTTTTCTCTATGCGTTACCTGCATGTTTCCACAGCGCTTTTGCATCTTTAATCGCCTGACAGACCTTGTGCATCTCTATCTGCTCATCCGACAAAGCTGCTTGACCAATTTTTTCCAGTAAGACAAAGCGCAATTTTCCATCTTGTTTTTTCTTATCGGCTTGCATGGCGTTTATAATTTCTGCTTCCTTGCACTCAAGGAAGTAAGCTTTTGCGATACGCTCTTTTATTTTGAAGCGCACCACCATTTGCGCAATACGCTTTAAGTCTTCAGCCGTGATTTTTCCTACGCGCCACGAAAGTGCCGAGGCACACAGCATACCCCACAGCACAGCTTCACCATGGCGGAGGTATTTGTAATGCGCCAGTTTTTCTAGGGCATGCGCAAAGGTGTGTCCAAAGTTGAGTGTTGCACGCAGTCCTTTTGTCTCTCTAAAATCTTGCCTGACAATGCGCAATTTAGCCGCTACACTTTTTTTGATGGCGGTCAGCAGAGGCGGTCGCTGTGCAAGAATGTCTTCAAAATGCCTTTCCAAAAATGTGAGAAATTTTTCATCTCCGATAAGTGCGTATTTGAGCACTTCTGCCAATCCCGAGTGCATGTCACGCTCAGGCAGTGAGCGCAAAAAAGCAGTATCGATGAGCGTCAGTTCAGCATCATAGAAAAACCCAATTAGATTTTTCCCAGCATGATGATTGACGGCAACCTTACCGCCAATTGCAGAATCTACCATAGCTAAGAGTGTTGTCGGTACGTGGATGAGGCGTAAGCCACGCATATAGCTTGCTGCCACAAAGCCTGCTAAGTCCCCTACGACACCACCTCCAATCGCTACAACAACATGGCTTCTATCTACTCCAGCTGTCAGCCATTCTCCATAGAGTTTGTTTGCCATGGCAAGCGACTTGCTGCGCTCGCTAGCTGGAATGACACTTTTGTGCGCAGTAAAATTTTTTTTTCTTAACTCCAAACTCAGTGCTGCACCAAAGTGCGTATCAATGTATTTGTCTACACAGAGCACCAACTTTTTCGGCAAAGCCTGTCTTAGGCAGTATGCCTCCAAATCGTCGGCAAGTGCATGTGTGAAGATGACTTTACTCATTTGAAAGCGGGCTTCATCATTGCCACCCGTTTCTACTTTTCAGATAGGCGTAATTGCTCTTTTTGATATTGCTCTACTTGGCGCGTCAGCATTTCTACTGTTTTTCCAATTGGGTTTTGGTCTGTTGCAATAGAAATCACGGCATGGCTTTGATAGCGCTCCTCTCGACTCATCAACAACTGCTTCACACGCCGATGCAAATCTTCCGCCGACAGCCGCTCTCCATTTTCAGCTTTCATTAACGGTCGGTCGTCTTTGTTTGCCAAACGCTTCGTCAAAGTATCTACTTCCGACTTCAAGTAAATGAGCGTACCCGAGTCTTTGACAATCTGAAAACTTTTGTCGTTCTCTAGTGTCCCCCCACCTAAAGCAACTACCAAATTTTCTGCCTGCGCACATTGCTGCAAAATTTCATACTCCAACTGCCGAAAGTAGGCTTCTCCTTTCTCACTAAAAATTTCCACGACCGACTTTTTTTCTTTTTCCATAATCGCTTCGTCAATGTCAATAAAGCTATAGCCTAACGAACTGGCAAGGATAGGTCCAATCGTGGATTTACCAGCCGTGCTAAATCCTGTCAAGAAAATAAGATTCGGTTTCTTTTGCTGCATACCTCTATGCCGTCAAGTTAAGGTTAGTGCAATCATTCAAAAATTTATACAAAATTGTGTCCTAAAGTCAATCGCTACCTCTACATGGCTTTTAGCGTCGTGGCTTAGTTACTTTGCTTAATTGCATAGACTTTTTAACTTTTCTGCAATCGCACAAGAGGCTGCGCAGTGATGCACTAGCACCCTGCATAGCTTGACAGGTAAAGCCGCTCAACCTGACTTAGCACATTTAACTCAACCAAATTAACTATGACTATGATAAGTTATTCTGCGCTCCTTGCATTTCTGCTTCTCTCACTCAGCGTTGCCACAGCACAATCGCTTGACCCATACCCGCTACATGACGCCACCGCCTCATATTGCACTCACCTCGCGAATGATGACGCACCAAGCTGTCCTCATGCCTCGACGCATCCAGCGCTAACGCTGCCCGTTTCTTCTTTGCCTACTTTTTTATCGCCAGACGGCGGTAACGGCATCATTTACGCCATTGCAACCGATGGCGCTGGGAATTGGTATGTCGGCGGCAATTTTACACTTGTTAATAGCTCGTCCAGCGTATCTGCACACTACATTGCGCGCTTTCATGCGCCCACAAACACTTGGTCTGCTCTGGGGTCAGGCAATGGACTAAATGGCGAAGTCCGTTCGATTGCCATCTTAGGTAATTCTCTCTTCGTTGGCGGCGAATTCACCCAAGCTGATGCTGGTTCTGCCTCTCCTATATCGGTTAGTAACATTGCCCGCTTCGATATCCGCACGAACACATGGTCGGCGCTCGGTTCAGGTGCAGGCAATGGTGTCAATGGGCGCGTCTATGCTATCACTGCATTCAATCATTTTGTTTTTGTCGGCGGTGACTTCACACAAGCGAATGCAGGCGCATCTCCCATATCTGCAAACCATGTTGCTGTCTTCGACACGCAGACTAATGCGTGGAGTGCTTTGGGCTCGTCTGGGGTCAACGGCGTGGTGTATGCACTTGCAACCTTAGGCGAAGACCTTTTCATCGGTGGTGATTTTACTCAAGTTACAGGTCGCACCTCGCTCAAGGCAACTGGCATTGTTCGGTTTCACACCAAGACAAATCAATGGTCGAACTTAGGCTCCGGTAGCGGCGTCAGTGGAGCATCCCAACCTGCTGTCTATACGATTGCCGTCTCAGGCGAAGATGTCTTCATCGGCGGTGAATTCACACAAGTCAACGCAGGTTCTCCTATGGCGGCAAATTACATTGCACGATTCAATACAGTCCGAAACACTTGGTCAACCTTGGGCACGGCGCCGGGTAATGGAGTCAATGGTGCCGTCAATGCAATTGCCGTGCTGGGCGAGTATCTCTTCGTTGGTGGCTTTTTTACCAAAGCGAACTTAGGGGCTACTTCCCCAGTCATGGCAAGCTACATTGCACGCTATAGCCTCACAACCAATGCATGGTCTGTGTTTAGTTCTACCAGTAGCATTAACAACGAGGTCTATGCTATTGCGTCTTCAGGTCAGGATGTTTTCATCGGCGGGAATTTTTCTCCACCTAATCCCGGTGCGTCATTGCCGGCTCCAACTGGTGTGGTCGTGCGCTTTAATGTCAGCACCAATACATGGTCTGTAATTGGCTTGGATATTGGGCACTTAAAGTTACCGCAGTCAGAGCATTCTTATTATCGCCTATTTTCCTGCCCGCATGTATGCTAAAAAATTTTACAGGCTTGCCATGCGTTTTTAAGATGCACTTCAATCTTTTCGCAGGAGATGCAAGCTTATTCAGACTGGCAGGGTTCTGCACAACTTTTTCGCCCTCAAGCGGCACTTCCAGAAAGTATTTCGATACGCATCACGGCTGCAGGTCTTGCGCTTTTTGGCAATCAGCTCCAGCTTGAGCTTCCCGTAGGCTCTTTTCACATCTCTGAACAGCCCAATACGGCATTTGTCAAAATCACGGCTGATGTACTCGGTGGCAGTGTTGTGATGCTCTCTGACCCATCTGGCATTGCAGCACTTGAACGCTATGGCTTTTTTGCGCCCAGCCGCTCGTTCAAAACTCCCTCTTACGCTGGCGTACTTATCCTCTTTGGCGTGCTTATCGCCGTGGGGATTTTGTTCTTCACGCTTGGGCTTCAAGCGCTGGTTTCGTGGGGTGCAGCACGCATTCCGCCTCAGCTCGAGCGTGCCCTTGGCGAATCTGCCTTGGCACAAGCCCTCTACACCGAGCGCGTCTGCAAGGACTCGGCAACACAAGCCGTCCTGCAAAAATGTGCCAACCTTATCTCAAGCTGGCGACAGGATACCTCGCTGCATCTTCAAATCACGATTGTAGAAAATCGAACCATTAAAAACGCATTTGCTTTGCCGGGCGGCTACATCGTGGTCTATCGCGGGATTTTGGACTCAATTCACACTGAGAGCGAACTTTTCGGACTGCTTGCGCACGAAGCCGGGCATGTCGTTCTTCGGCATGGCTCGAAGCGGCTCTTGCGCAATGTGCTCTTTGCTGCTATGCTCTCGATTCTCCTTGGCGATACACAAAGCCTTTCAGGTATTTTGCTCAGTCAAAGCTCTAACTTGCTTGAACTCTCTTACAGCCGCCAAGAAGAACTTGAAGCCGACCAGTTCGCCCTTGAAACCTTGCAAATCGCCGGGCTCGATACCCACGCCTTACCGAAACTTCTCAAACGCTTAGGCAGTAGCAGTTTTGAAATTCCTCAAGTGCTTTCTACGCATCCTTCACACGCCGAGCGTGAAATGCTCGTTCAAAAAGTTGCTCTGCCCTCCTCCATAAAAACGTATCTTTCTGAACAAGAATGGAAGAGCTTGCTTCAAACAACTTCAAAAAACTCATCATCCACACCATGAGTCGTCTTCTTCTTGCTTGCCTCTTTCTCTGGGTAAGTGTTGAGTCGTTTGCCCAGCAAAAAAATTTCTCACTTGAAGAAATTTTCAAATCGCGCAAATTTCTGCCGCGTTTTGTTGAAGGCTTCAACTGGTTTAGTGACCAGCGATATGCCGCCCTTGAAACTGACGACGCCACCAAGACTATTCAAATTGTTCTCATCCATGCGCTAACTGGCGAAAAAGAAATCCTTGCTCGCGGCGAAGACCTCAAATTCTTCGGCAGACCCATAGACTTTGCCCATTTTGAAATCAGCCGCGACAAAGAACACATTTTGCTGACTGGCGCTTTGCCTGCACGGCGACTCAAAACCGGCGGCGATGTCTATCTCTACAACTGCAAAACTAAACTCGTTCGCAAACTCTCCAGCACGAAAGGCGAATATGAAATCGTCAAACTTTCGCCCGATGGCAAAAAGGTCGGCTATGTGCGCGATAAAAACCTTTTCGTCTATGACATTGCGTCAGGCAAGGAAACCCAGCTAACACGCGACGGCAATGCAAACATTCTCAATGGAGTTTTTGATTGGGTGTATGAAGAAGAGTTTTCCATCATTGATGGCTGGCAGTGGTCGCCTGATTCCAAACACATTGCGTTCTGGCAACTTGACCAAAGTCAAGTACCAGCATTCAAAATTGCAAAGTATGATTCGCTCTACCTTTCATTTCTTGAGTATCGCTACCCAAAAGCTGGGGATAAAAATTCACGCGTCAAAATTGGGGTTGTCAGCGTCGATACTCGTCGTCCCCAACCCACCTTCATTGATTTAGGAGATAATCCTGATATCTACATTCCTCGCATAGATTGGCTACCCGATGCCAAGCGCCTTGCCTACCAGCGTTTGAACCGCCAGCAAAATCAGCTGGAGCTTTTCTTCTACGACATTGAGCAAAAACAATCTCGCTTGATTCTCACCGAGCGCAGCGATGCTTGGATTGAAGTAGAAAATGATGCCTACCGATTTCTTTCAGATGGCTTCATCTGGAGTTCTGACCGTGATGGCTATCAGCACTTTTACCTCTACGGCTATGATGGCTCACTCAAAGCCCAATTAACCAAAGGCGAGTTCGATGACGATGCTCTGGTGTATGTCGATGAGCCTCAGCAGACACTTTATTTCACTTCTGCTAAAGAAAGTCCCTTAGAACGTCATCTCTATTCAGTCAAGTTTGATGGCTCCGATTTGAAGAAGCTGACCAGCGAACCCGGCACGCATAGTGCAACTTTTTCACCAGACGGGTCGCTTTACTATCACACTTACTCAAATGTGAGCACACCTCCGAAGTTTTATTTGCGCAAAAAAGATGGGTCTTTGGTGCGTGAGTTAGAAAACAATGCCGCTTTGGAAAAAACTCTCTCCGATTATGCGATGGGCAAAGTGCAATTTCTGACGTTTCAGAATCCCAGTGGCATTTCCCTCAACGCATGGCTACTTTTGCCCGCCAACTTTGATTCGACCAAAAAGTACCCTGTGCTGATGCATGTCTATGGCGGTCCCGGCTCGCAGACTGTGCGTAACCTCTGGGGCAGTGTGAGCCTTTGGTATCATTACCTTTCGCAGCAGGGCTATTTAGTCTTTAGTGTAGATAATCGTGGCACGGGCTTTCGTGGCGCCGCCTTTAAGAAACAGACTTACAAGCAGCTTGGTATCCTTGAGACCGAAGACCAAGTTGCAGGTGCAAAGTTTCTTGCCTCTCTGCCTTTTGTGGATAGGAGTCGCATTGGCATCTACGGCTGGAGCTACGGTGGCTACATGGCATCAATGTGTATGACCTATGGCAATGCGCAAGGCGAACAAGTCTTCAAATTAGGCATTGCTGGCGCACCTGTCACGCACTGGAAATTCTACGACACCATCTACACCGAACGCTACATGGATACCCCACAACGCAATCCCAAAGGATATGAAATTTCTGCGCCGCTCACTTATGCCGACAAACTTAAAGGGCATTTTCTACTCATTCATGGCACACTGGACGACAATGTGCATTTCCAGAACTCTGCCACCTTCGCCAAGAAACTCCAAGAGTCTGGCAAGCTATTTTACACCATGTTCTATCCTGAACAGTATCACGGCATTCGCGGACCTGCACGTTTTCACTTGCATCAGTTAATGACACAGTTCATCTTAGAAAAGCTTTGATTATGTCAAATCCAAACTCTGCATCTTCCGCCGATTCGGTTACGCCATCGCAGTTGCCATTTGCTGCACCACCTGCTACACCGCCGAGCGCTTCTCCACAGAGTGCTTCGCCAGTACCAACCTTGCCACTCATCACCGATGAGATGCTCCTCAACTGCATGCAATGCGGGTTTTGCTTGCCGCACTGTCCAACCTATAGCCTTACCAAGCTTGAGCGCTACTCACCGCGCGGACGTATTCAGCTGACACGTGCCTTGTTTGAAGGCAGGCTTTCCGCACCTGAACATCTCGCCGATATTGCCGATTCTATTAATACTTGTCTGGGGTGTTTAGCTTGTCAGACAGCATGTCCAGCTGGAGTTGAGTATGAGAAGATTTTTGAGTCCGCTAAAACGCTGGTTGTGCAGGCGCCGTCTTTGCGTTCTTCGTGGTCTGTGCGCTTGCTCTCGCTGGCGATGCGACATCTTTTCATGAATCCCAAACGCTTTAAGCAAGCCTCGCGACTGATTGCCTTTTCTCAACGTTTGCCATTAGAACGACTGCTGCCTAAACCCCTGCGTCGCATGTATATGCTTGCGCCTCGCTTCTCGCCACAATTTTTTGATGAGACCTATGAAAATCCTACCCCTTCTTCTGGTGAAAGTGTGCTATTTCTTTCGGGCTGTATCATGAACACGGCTTTTGCTGATGTGCATCACGATTCCGTTGCGTTGCTCGAAAGTGTTGGGTTGCGTGTGGTTGTGCCTAAAGCACAGTATTGCTGCGGTGCCCTTCATGCGCACAATGGGTTTCTCAAAGAAGCTAAAGCATTGGCACGCAGAAATCTTCATGCTTTTGCTGGTTCCGAATGGATTGCGGTTAACTCTGCTGGCTGTGGGGCAATGATGAAGCACTATCCTGACCTTTTTTCACCTGACGAGCCTGAACATGCTCAGGCATTGGCTTTCTCAAAACGCGTGAAAGATTTATCGCAAATTCTACTTGCTCGCAATTTTCAGCCGAATAGGCTTACCAAGAAGGTAACCTACCAAGATGCTTGTCATTTAGAGCATGGACAGAAACTTCGTGAGGAGCCACGTGAGTTACTTCGGCGTAAGTTTGGCAATGTGCTCGAGCTCAATTCACCACAGTGCTGTGGCAGTGCTGGCATCTACAACTTGCTGCAGCCTAACTTTGCAGAGGAGCTTTTAGCCGAAAAAGTTCAAGCGATCGAGCGGACTGGTGCAGAGTTGGTTGTCAGTGCCAATCCCGGTTGTCTTTTGCAGTTGCAGTATGGCTTGCGTCGAGCTGGAAGCAAAGTTAGAGCGATTCACTTGGCTACAGCTCTTCGGCTTTAGGGCGTTACCTTTTTCGGTCAAGTCCTACGGAGAAATTTACGCCAACTGATGCTGCCAGCCGTTCCAAGTATTTTTCAATCTTTACGACACGATCGAAGCTATCGGCTTTAATGCGGTTGTAGTTTTTCTCGTATGCTCTCTGGCGTTCATCTTCAAACTCTCTCAAGCGTTTCTGATATTCTGCCAACGCCTCATCGACCGACATGTCTTTTGGTTTGACAAACTTTGGGCGGTCTTTGTCCCAAACTTTGTCACTTTCTTTTGCCACAATTTCAGCATAGCGCAAGGTAATATCAAAGAGTTCTGCAATTTGCACTTGCAGATCTTTCCACTCTTGCGGTGTGAGTCCCCCTCTTTCCAGCGATTCAGACATGCCTTTTTATGCGGTAGAGTTTTTTATGGAAATTTAGCTTCTCTACAGCTTATGTTTCAAGTTTCTTCGTGCTAAGAAATTGTTTCCTTTGAGTTCTGAAATGTTGCTTTTACTTCTTGCTCTTCGATATAGGCTTTGGTTTGCTCCTGACGATATTTGAACATCTTCTCAATCTCTCTTTCTATGAACTTTCCTACAAAAATATAAGTGAAGGCTTCAGCAGGCAGTTCGTAGTCAATGCAATCTGTCATCTTGGTCAGCCCTTCGCTTAGCTTTTCGAAGCGTCGTTCTTGTCGCCACTTGCCAAATGGGCTACGATGCGCCACATCCACTATCCGATACGGCGGCTCATACTCAGTAATTTCCACATCCCAGCGACTTTTGAACAGACCGAACTGTGTTACCACAATACTGACTTGCTGTCCCTTGCCCGGCGCAGTGGCTTTTAAAAGCTCGACCTTAACATCCTTTGGTGTGATTCTAAGCAAGTTTTCTGGATTGTCGTGAAAGTGAAACACCTTCTCAATCGGTGCTTTAATCTCAATAGAGCGCTGAAATCTATGCATAACATGTGGAATTTACTGTTCGCAAATAAAACGACGATGTGGCTCTACATTAAACCTTAGAAAGGCTTTAATCCGTTTTCGTATCTTTGAAACCCCTTTCTTCATGATTTCGTAGTTTTGTGCGAAGTCGCGCTGTGGCAGTCGCGGCGCAAGGTTACTTGCGCTGAGGAAAGTCCGAACATCGCATGGCAGGATGCCGAACAAGGTTTCCGTTTGGGAAACACAAGTTCGGGCGAGCAGAAGCAATTCTGTCTCGACAGAGTAGTGCAACAGAAAGCATACCGCCACGTGCTGACACCACAGTACGGGGTAAGGGTGAAAAGGTGGTGTAAGAGACCACCAGTTGCTTCAGTAATGAAGCAAGCTATGCAAACCTCTCCGATGCAAGACTAAGTAGGGAAGCTTTTTCAGTGATGCCAATCACTGAAAAGAGAGTAGCCAGCTCAATCTGCCTTGGCAGGAGCTTCCGGGTAAGTCGCATAGAGAAATGACTGCCGCCCTGACCTTGTCAGGGTAACAGAATTCGGCTTACGGGCGCGACTTTATTTTTTTCACCTTCACATGCTTTGGAGTAAGAGTGCGGTCAAGCGCTGCGGTTCTGGCACACCTAGTTCCTCAAGGTAGATTTCTCGACAGTTTTCCAAGATGCGCTTTGCCTTTGTTACATACCCCTGCTTGAGATAAGCTTGGATTTGAATCTCATATCCTGCCTCATACAGCAAATCTGCTTTGGTAATTTTCTGACCGTAGTAGAGCGCTTCATCTAAGCGTCCGACTGCCAAATCGTTGCGTCCCAGCGTAATGAGTGCGTTTAGGTACATATCGCGCAGTCGCTCACGCTCTTCAATTACTGGAGTCAGCGTGACATCATCTTTGAGAAAATCATCGGTGTAGAGCTCAACAGCGGTGCGCAGAGGCTCCAAGCTACCAGCATGTCGGCTTTGGGCACAGAGACTAAGAAACCGCTCTACATCGTAGTCGTAGTCGTTCTCTGTATTGCCCAAACGTAATTCATACCCGCCACTATGATTTAGCACATAGCGAGAGTCTTTTGCAGTTGCCAACTCTGGCTCAAACATTCTTCGGATGTATGAAATTGCCGTGTAGAGCCCAATTTCTGCACTTTCTCGGCGTGTATCTGCCCAGAGCACTTCGTAGAATTCTTCCGTCCTTGCCAGTTTGCGATGGTTAATCAAGAGGAGCTTGAAGACATCGCGCGTCTTTGGCGATAGCCAATCGCGCTGCAGAATGACTTTTTCCCCAAGGCGCATCCACAGATTGCCAAATGCCCTGACTTCGACTTTTTTTGGCGTTGCCACGCGTAAGGACAACCCTTGAGCATTTTGCATCTTTTTTCTCAGCCGTTTTTCTGCCGAGTTAATCGCCTCAATGATATGCTCCAGCTGCAACGGCTTTGGGATAAAGTCTGATGCACCTGCTCGCATGGCACTGATGACCAAGTTCATGTCGCCATGCCCTGTAATAAATAGCACTTCTGCGAATTCATCTCTGGCATGAATTTCCTTCAAAACCTCAAAGCCATCAATGTCAGGCAGGCGAATATCGAGCAGGATAATCTGCGGTCTTTCTTTCTCAAAAAGTGCAATGGCATCCTGCCCGCATTTTGCCGTCAGGACGTGGTAGTTGGCTAAGGTCAGCGCGCGTGAAATGCTTTCGCGAATACGCCTATCATCATCGACCAATAGAATCTTGACTGGATTTCTTTCAGGCTCTGGCTTTATGGGTGCACTTTGCTTTTTTGCACTTTTAGTCTGCGCTTTTTTTGCCGAGTTGGTTTGTGCTTTTTTTGCAGAGGATTTTTTAGCCGCATCAGTTCTCCTTGATGTCGCTCGCCGCATCATTCCAATCGTTTTGCCTCATTTGTCCCATGCCGGCAGCGTCAGTTCTATGGCATTGCCCATGCCTTCGCCATTAAAATACTGATGCACCTGACACTTGCCTCCAACTTTTTCCAGCAACTGTGCCACGAGAAAGAGATTGTAATACTGCCGCTCCTTTGCTACATGCACCGTGAAAAAGGGTTGCCAAAGATGATGCAGATTGGTGTATGATAAGTTCAGCCCATTGTCTTTGACCAGTGCCATTACACGGTCTTGATTACGCCATGCTTTCAGCGTCAGGCTTTTTTGAAATGGCTTTTCTGGGCAGAGCTTTTCGCGCAAATCAATAGCTTTGCGTGCATTGAGAAAGATGTTTAGCAGAATATACTCCAGTTCAATTGCATCAATAGCGACACTGGGCAAATCATCTTTGAACTCGAACTCCCACTTAATGGCACGTGCGCGGAATTGCTCGCCAATCAAGCTCATGATATTTTCAACCGCCACTTTGAGATGCGTATGCAGCGTTTGTTCCCGCTCATATGCAAAGGCGCGCAAATGCTGGGTAATTTTCTGCAGGCGATGAATATCATCTTCAATATCTGCGCCAACCTGAATAAGCATTTCGGCAGAGAGTTCATCTGGCTTTTCGGCTAACATTTTCAGGTAGCCTGCATCGATACTCATTGCCGTCAGAGGCTGATTGAGTTCATGCAAGATACTGCCAGTTACTTCGCCCAGCAGTGCCAGTTTTGTGGCTTTCAGCAGTTCTATATTGCTAGATTCGTGAGGCAAACTCATTTCTTGTTAGGAGTTGTGGCTTAAGGCTAAGCCGATTTACTTGGAAGAGCGCTTCTTCGCCACAGAAGCGATGCATCTCCGTAACTTAGAAAACGATAGTCGTTTTGCAAAGCCTCATGATATACTTTTTTCCATAGGTCACCGCCTAAAAATGCTGCCACGAGCAAAATCAGGGTGCTACGCGGCTGATGAAAATTGGTAATAAGTCCATCACATATTTTGTAATCATACCCCGGCACAATCATTAACTGCGTGGAGCCATTGACAGACTCAAGCCCATGCTTATCTAACCAATTCAACACGGTCTCCAGACTCTGCACTGGTGATATAGCTGACTCCTGCGATAATGAATAGGCTTCCCACTGTTCAAGATTCATGGTTTTTGCACGCCAGACTGGCATTTGCTGGCGTGAGAGTTTTGCGCCAAACCAATACAGCGACTCCAGCACGCGCAGCGAGGTGGTGCCTACCGCCACTACTGGCTCTTGGCGAACCAGATGCTGGTATAGCGATAGCAATGTTTGTTTGGGCACATGTATCTGTTCAGCATGCATGTCGTGCTTGCGTGCATCACGCTCATGCACGGGCTTAAATGTGCCAATTCCTACATGTAGTGTGAGCTCTTGCACATCTACACCCTTTTGCTGAAGGCGTTCGTAGATGGCTTGTGTAAAATGCAGTCCCGCCGTAGGTGCCGCCACTGACCCTTCATTTTTAGCATACACTGTCTGGTAGCGTATTTTATCCTGCTCATCTGGCTCACGGTTCAGATACGGTGGCAAAGGCACTTTGCCGACAGCTTCCAACACTTCTAAAAAAGTGAGTTCTTTGGGCTGCCATTCAAAGCATACGGTTGACTCTGCACCTTTTTCCAGCAAAGTGGCTTTCAGCAGCAGTGGACTTGCGTTGTAGACGACGCTGGCGCTTAGCGACATCAACGGTTTGAGATTTCTGCCATGCAGCAAACATTTCCACTTTGTGCTTCCTCTTGCCAGCAATGCCGAAGGCAGTTCGTTACTTGGTTCAAGTGGTTGCGCGCAGAGCACTTCTACTCGTCCGCCACTTTGTTTTCTTAGGGATAGGCGCGCTGCAATCACCTTGGAGTTGTTGCGTATTAGCAGCGTCTGTGGCGGCAACAGTTCAGGCAGGTTGTAAAAACGGTGATGAGAAATAGCTCCCGTTTTTGCATCAACAACCATCAGTTTGCTCTGGTCACGCTCGACCAGTGGCATGCTGGCTATACGCTCTTCAGGTAGGTCGTAGGTATAGTCATCAATAGCAATTTCTGGTATTTCTGGAACCATGGGGTTGGTGCTGTGCAACTTTGTCATCTACAGAAATGTTTTGTTTGCTTAAGCCATCGTTAAGCGAAACTCTACTCCAAAAGTTGTATATTTGCACTGGCTCATTATGATTTCCTGCAATCTTCTACAAGTTTTTGCAGTGACTATAAAGCTCTATAAAACTCCGAACTCCTTCTCAACTCTGTTCAATTAAACTAAAGGATTATCCATGTCGAAGCAAGCCATCAATAAGCCCTCACACTCATATGACTTTGATGTTGTCATCATCGGCTCTGGACCGGGCGGTTATGAGACCGCTATTCGCGCCTCGCAGCTTGGCTATAAAACCTGCGTGATTGAAAAAGAACCTACGCTTGGCGGTGTATGCCTCAATTGGGGTTGCATTCCCACAAAATCACTTCTGAAAAATGCTGAAATCATTCAGACACTCAAGCATGCTGAGACCTTTGGCATCAAGCTCGAGAGCATGCAGATTGATTTTGCACAAATCATCAAGCGCAGCCGCGATGTAGCCGCACAAATGGCAAAGGGTGTCGATTACCTCATGAAGAAAAACAAAATTACTGTCAAGAAAGGTTTTGGCAGGCTTTGCTCCCCACATAACATTGAAATCAGAGCCGAAGATGGCACCGTAGAAAAAGTGGGTGCTCTCTACACCATTATTGCCACTGGGGCTAAGGCTCGTTCCCTTCCTAATGTCCCTATCGATCGCAAGCGCATCATTACCAGCTACGAAGCCATGATTTTGCCTCAGAAGCCAGAGACACTTACCATCATTGGCGCTGGCGCTATCGGTGTCGAGTTTGCCTACTTCTACAATGCTGTGGGCACCGCCGTTACGCTCATTGAAGCCATGCCGCAAATTCTTCCTAATGAAGATGAGGAAATTTCCACGCTGCTTACGCGTGAGTTCAAAAAGCAAGGCATCAGCATTATGACTAGTGCCAAAGTCGAATCCGCTACCGTCGAAGGTGATAAAGTCAAAACGGTGGTCATAGATAGCAACGGCAAACAGAAAGAGCTGATTTCTGACTACTGCCTTGTTGCCGTTGGTCTTGTAGGCAATATCGAAAATATCGGTCTGGAAGAGGTTGGTGTTAAAACTGAGCGTGGGTTTATCAAGGTTGATGCGTTCGGGCGCACGAATGTCGAGGGCGTATATGCAATTGGCGATGTGGCGGGCGGAATGCTATTGGCACACAAAGCTTCCGCAGAAGGCATTCGTTGTATCGAACACATCGCTGGACTCAACGTTCAGCCGCTTGACCCGTTGGAAATTCCGGCATGCACTTATTGTCAGCCTTCTGTGGCTCATGTCGGATTGACCGAAAAGCAAGCCCGAGAACGGGGCTACGACATCAAAATTGGCAGATTTCCATTTAAAGCCTCTGGCAAAGCAACTGCAGCTGGGCACCCAGAAGGCATGGTCAAGCTCATCTTTGATGCCAAATATGGCGACCTGCTTGGCGCCCACATCATTGGCTACGAAGCCACCGAACTTATTGCTTCACTCTGTCTGGCACGCAAACTTGAGGCCACCGCAGAGTGGATTCACCACACGGTTCATGCTCATCCAACTTTTTCTGAAGCTATTAAGGAAGCGGCTGCAGATGCATACGGCGAAGCGATTAACATTTAACTTGTTATAAGCTTTAATCAATTCAGACCCAAAGAGAATAGAAAATGGGTGTTGCATCACTTGTTCTTGGCATTATTACCATTTTGGTTGCTTGGGTGCCTTGTATCGGCTGGTTTGCCCTTCTGCCTGCACTCATTGGACTTATCTTAGGCATTGCTGAGATTGTTCAGAAAAATGGTACCAAAGGAGATAACACCGCTTCACCTGTCCTCGGATATGTCGGCACCGGTCTCAATGCACTTTCCATCGGCATGATTATCGTTGTGACCTTGCTGCTTGGTAGAGGACTTGAAGAAGTTGCTAAGGAAGCTGGCTATAGCAGCGCAAGTGAAATGTTCAAAGACATCAAGAAAAGCATTGATACTTTGCAAACTATTCAAACAGCGCTTGAGCCAGAACAGGTTACGAAAGCTAATTACAACCGCATCCAGCCCGGCATGTCGCTCGCTGAAGTAGAAGCAATTTTGGGTAAAACTACTATGTCAGAGGAAATTACTAAATCCAGCTCGCAAGACGGCACTTTATTTTGGAAAATCGATGGCTTCAGGTTCGTTGTGATTACTTTTGAAAACGGCAAAGTCAAAGAGAAAAATCAGGTTGGCTTAGATTAGTCCCGCACGAGGGTTTTTACATCCGCTGTAGCCATCGGCAAGGAGCTTACCAAATCGCTTACTATAGCTCTCTTATGTCACATTTTCGGCTTCACGCTTTGGGGGAATCGTATCGGGTCGTCAGCCTTGTGCTGCTTGTGCTGAGCGGCTATGCCTTGATTTTTCCGTTTGTATCGCCTCTGCTTACCAAAGTCTTTCCATCTCTTTCGCACTGCTGGTATCAGGCACGCACGGGTCAGCCTTGTCCCTTTTGCGGCATCACACGCGATTTTGGTCGCTATACGGTTGGCGATTTCACCCAAGTCCAGCGCATGAATCGCCTCAGTTTGCCTCTATTTTTTTGCTGCGTCGGTGAGCTGTTTTGGCGCATGGCGCTGGTGCTCGTCTTACCTCATATTCAGCGGCTCTATCGCCTTGTTTGGCTTGATACTACGATTCACTTCGTCCTTTGCATGGTCTTTGTTTTTCTCTATCTTGCTTAGCCTCTTGCAACTCAGAAAGAAAGGAGTTCTTCACTATGACCGCTATTATCATTCTCGTTATTATTGCGCTTGTGCTCTCCCAATGCTTTGTTACGGTTAAGCAAGGCACCGTGGCTGTTATCACCCAGTTTGGGCAATACAAGCGTGTGCTACGCCCCGGTCTGAACTTTAGGATTCCTATTCTTGAAAAAATTGAGACCCGTATCTCCATTCAGAATCGCTCGGTAGAACTTACATTTCAAGCCATCACTGAAGACCAAGCCAATGTCAATTTCCAATCGCTCTTGGTGTATTCTGTGCTTAACCAAGAAGAAGAGACTATCAAAAATGTGGCTTTTAAGTTTGTCAATGAACAGAACTTTATGCAAGCCTTAGTGCGCACGGTAGAGGGTTCGGTGCGCGGTTTTGTTGCTAAGAAGCGTCAGGCTGAAATTCTTGGGCTACGCTCTGAAATTGTCCATTATGTCAAAGAGCAAATTGACCCGACGCTGGAGTCGTGGGGGTATCATTTAATTGATTTGCAAATTAATGACATTACGTTTGACGAAGCCATCATGCGCTCGATGTCGCAAGTGGTAGCTTCAAAGAATCTTAAAGCGGCGGCAGAAAATGAAGGTCAAGCCCTGCTTATTACGAAAACCAAGCAAGCCGAAGCAGAAGGCAATGCCATCAAAATTGCCGCCGAAGCGGAACGACAGGCGGCACAGCTGCGCGGTCAGGGTGTAGCGCTCTTCCGCGAAGAAGTGGCACGCGGCATGAAGAATGCTGCTAAGGAAATGGCAGACGCACATCTGGACGCCTCTTTCATTCTTTTTTCAATGTGGACTGAAGCCATCAAGCACTTTGCTGAAAATGGTAAAGGCAATGTTATTTTCCTTGACGCCTCGGTCGAGGGCATGACTCGCACTTTGCAGCAGCTCATGGCACTCAGTCACGGCATTGCAGACTTGAACAAAAACAGCTCTGAGCGCACTGTTCCCAAAGTGTAGCATGCTTGTTGCTCCTGTCATCATAATTGCTGCATTATTCTTTTGAAGAGAAGCTTTGATATTTTATTTGCTTAGCTGAAAATTGCTTCTCTTTTTTGCTATGCCTGCAAGCCTTGATACGCATCAGCAAAAATCATCTCGCACTTGTCGCCACTCCCGAGTTATGTTGCACTCACGCTGCTCTGCACTGACCTTGTTACCACATCCATTAACGCGCTGGTTACAAGTCTCGATAGGTTCGTCAAGACAATCCATATCTGCTTACGGTGCTTGGCATGATGATTGTCGTCATTTTGTTTTACCCTGCATTTGAATTTTTGAATCGCTGGTCGAGCTTATTTTGTGAGCGCCAGTGTGTTTGGTCGTAAGAATGTACTCGTCTTTGTGGCTTTGCTCTTGCTCTTTTTGCTTTACACTGGTTTCTTATTTTTGTGATTTCATAAGTCTTTATTCAGCGATGTTGTCCGTGTAGTTCAGAAATCTCATTTCATTCGATAATCAACACACTTTTGTATTGCCATGCGTTTTCTTTTTTGCACACTTGTTTTTTCCATGATAAGCCTTCATGTTCAAGCGCAGCCTTCAGCACCTGCTACGGGCAAAATTGCCTTTGCTATCCATGGCGGCGCTGGCGTTATTCGCAAGCAAGATATGTCGCCTGAAAAAGAGCAGGCTTATCGGGAAAAACTTACCGAAGCGGTGCTGGCTGGATACCGCATCCTTCAATCTGGCGGCAGCGGGTTAGACGCCGTTGAAGCGGCAATTAAAATTTTAGAAGATTCTCCGCTCTTCAATGCGGGCAAAGGCGCTGTGCTCAACGCTGACGGCAAAGCAGAACTTGATGCCTCCATCATGGACGGCAAGACACTTGCTGCTGGCGCAGTGGCGGCTGTGCACCGCATTAAAAACCCTATTTCGCTGGCACGCGCCGTGATGGAAAAATCGCCGCATGTTTTGCTCGTCGGCGAGGGCGCTGAAATCTTCGCCCAATCGCAAGGGTTTGAGCTGGTGCCCGAAACTTACTTCATCACGCCAGAACGCCAGAAAGGGCTCGAGCGCGCCAAAGAGCGTGAGAAATCCTCGCAAGGGCGTCAGCCTGATAAGAAAGGCACGGTTGGCGCCGTAGCTCTCGATAAGTTCGGCAATCTTGCAGCGGGTACTTCTACAGGCGGCATGATGAACAAGCGCTACGGTCGCGTCGGCGATTCACCTATCATCGGTGCTGGCACTTACGCCAACAATGCAACCTGTGCCGTTTCCACCACAGGTTGGGGTGAGTATTTTATTCGCACCGTTGCGGCTTTCGATGTCTCCGCCCTGATGGCTTACAAAGGACTTTCGGCGGCAGAAGCCGGCAAACTTGTCATTGAGAAAATTGGCAAGCTCGGTGGCGACGGTGGCATGATCATTCTCGATAAGCATGGAAATATTGCCATGCCTTTCAATAGCGAAGGCATGTATCGTGCTTACATCAACGAGCGTGGCGAACCCGTTGTTCAGATTTACAAAGATTCACCATAGCCTCCTTCAAGCACGCATCACTTGGTGCGATTGCCAGCTTTTTGCAACGTTATCAACTTCGCATGCCTCGACTGCTTGGCTTTCTGCTTTTGACATTGCTCTGCTTTGCGGCGCGCCTGCTCTATGCCCAGCAGGATAACATTCCTCTCAACGCCACGTTCCACGCCGTCGATATCTATGAATACCTCAAGGAAATGCGCGTCAAAAAAATCACGTCATTTTTTCATGACGACAACTTGCCGCTCTCTCGCTTGGAAGTTATCCGACTCCTGCGCGAAATTGCCGCTAAGGAAAATGAGCTTAGCGATACCGAGCGCAAGCTGCTGCGCCGCTTTCAAATCACCTTCGATGAATCGTTTCAAAACAGTGAGACCTTTTCTAACCTCATTCAGTATGACCGTCCCTTTGATGAACGTGCCGCTGAAATTTTTTCTGACAAGGAAAAGAATTTTTTCTTCTACAAGCGCGATAGCACCAGCGTTTTCACCGAGCTTTTGCTTGGCGGTTACAATGTCTTGCGACTTGAGCCACGCCCAAATGTTTCAGCATTTGTTTATGATGCCGCATTTCGTTTTCGTGTAACGCTCTTCGGTCAGCTTGGCACCATGCTTTCTTTCACGCAAGGCATGAACCCAGGCAGCCGCGACCTTGTGCTTGCCGCTCGCCCAGACTTGCGCACCAACTTCAAACTCATCGAAGGCAATATCCAACCCGAAGAATTTCCAAACTATACGCTCAGCGAAGGGTATGTGCGCTTCTACACCGAGCCCACCGCTGACCTGAATCTCGCCTTTCAAATTGGACGCGAACCCATTCGCTATGGGTTCGGATACGGCAACCGCTTACTCGTCTCTGGCTCCGGTCCTGTGTTTGATTTCTTCAAAATCAATGCCAACTACGGCATTTTTCACTACTCTATGGTTCATGTCTCTACGGTCGGCAATTTCAGTTTCAATCGTGACGAGCGCTTTACCAAGTTCTTTGCCATGCACAAACTGAAAGTCAGCGTGCCGAACTGGTTTTCTGCCACCTTTGGCGATGTCATGGTCTATTCAGGCAGGGGCTTGGAGCTTGCTTATCTCAATCCAATTGTCTTCTACAAGTTTTTGGAACAAGATGTGCTACAAGACCGCGACAATTCTCTCATTTTTGTCGATGTGCAAACTCACTTTTTTAAGAATCTGGAGTTTCAAGGCACGTTTGTGATGGATGAGGCGCTCTCGTTTCAATTCTTTTCGCCAAATGAGTTTGTTACGGATAAATATGCTTTTCAGGTTGGCATGTTTTGGTATGAAGCCTTCTGGATTCAGAATTTTTCCGCTGTTGTGGAATACACTTACATCCGCCCGTTTTTTTACTCGCATGTTGACCCGCGCAATGCCTTTACAGCAAGCGGTCTGCCCGTTGGCAATCCTATTGGTCCAAATGCGGATGAACTCTATGTGCGCTTGTCGTATAATGTGCTTGAGAATTTGCGTCTCAATTTTGAGTTTCGCAGCATTCGTCGTGGCGAAAACATCTACGATGAGCAAGGTCGCCTTGTCAAGAACGTGGGTGGCGATATTGGTCTGACACATGGTCCAGATATTCCCTTGCGTCGTGCTGCGCCTTTTCTTGATGGCGAGCGCTTTAACGACTTTATCTTTACAGCCTCGCTACGGTATGAACCGCTGAAAAATTATGTCTTTGAGTTACGCTATAGCTATCAAGTTGAACAGCAAGTTTCGCTTGGATTGTCTCGTCCGTTTAGTTTCGGGTTCTTGCGTTTTACAGCAGAGTATTGAGTTCTTTCAAGAGAAGTGTATTTTTGCGCTCTATACACTTTGCCGTGCCTTCAGATACATGAGGCAAATGCGCCGCGGCGTTGAAGTGTTGAACTATGCGGCTAAGAACTTCCGTGCTGTTACTCCGACCAAAACAGCCTATGCTCAAGCCTGAAACCACACAGCGCCTGCTGACCCTAACTATTGACTTTTTCTCATTCAACCTTGCCTTTTTGCTTTACTATGCTATCCGCAACTCTATTCATTTTGTGGCTTTTACCGAACAAGCCCCCATGCTGGTCTTGCCGATGCTCACGCTGACGGTTGGCTGGATACTTATCTTTTGGCTGTTTGGTCTTTATCGCGATTGGCGTTTTAGCTCACGCTACGAGGAAGCCGTAACTGTGCTGAAAGCCATCACCTTCGGCACTTTTCTTCTCTTCATTTTGATTTTTGCTGACGATGTTGCCGAATTTCATGCCGATGATATGCCTCGCACCTACTCGTCGCGCTACGGTGCGGCACTGTATTGGCTGGTGCTCTGCTCTGTGATGCCCGTCGGTCGCTTGATTCAGCGCAGCTATCAGCGCCGCTTGCTTGTGGAAAAAGGAATTGGTCGCCGGCGTGCGGTTATCATCGGCACTGGTCAGCGTGCCTTATCGCTTGCATCGGATATTGCCCAGCATCCTGCGCTTGGTTTGGATGTCGTGGGGTTCATCAAAGAGTGCTCTCATGCTACATCACTTCCATCTCGCACACTTGGCGACTTAGATGACCTTGAAGATTTGCTTACACGGCACAACATTGCCGAAGTGATTATTGCCATGCAATCAGCGAAGCATGACGACCTTCTGCGCGTTATTGGTCGCTGCGAAGGCAAAAACATCAGCCTGAAAATTCTGCCCGACATGTATGATATTCTTTCGGGCGCGGCACGCACCACGCAAATTTATGGCACGCCGCTCATTGAACTTTCTCCACCTTCACTGACACCCTTCGCTGAAAACCTTAAGCGGCTTTTTGATATTGTGTTTTCGCTCTCTGCTCTGATTTTCCTCTCGCCAGTTTTGATTCTCATTGCCTTCATTGTGTGGTATGACACAAAAGCCTCACCGATTTATTGCCAAACTCGTGTCGGTCGGCATGGGCGGCATTTTACGATTTACAAATTTCGCTCCATGCACAAGGATGCAGAAAACGGTGTGCCGATGCTTACGCAGAAAGATGATGCACGCATTACTTCATTTGGCAAGTTCTTGCGCAAGTATCGCCTTGATGAGCTACCGCAGTTTTGGAATGTTTTAATCGGTGATATGTCCATCGTGGGTCCCCGCCCTGAACGCCCTTACTTTGTTGAGCAGCTGAAAGCGATTGCGCCTCACTATGCGCGCTTGCACCGTGTTCGTCCGGGCATCACCAGTTGGGGGCAAGTGAAATTCGGATATGCTTCAAATCTTGATGAGATGCTCGAGCGCATGAAATATGACCTGTTCTATGTTGAGAATATGAGCCTTTCAATGGACTTCAAGATTTTGTTAGCCACCATTTATGTCATCTTTGCTGGTCGCGGTCAGTGATGTGCTTTGGCTTAGATAATTTTCGGCAGCGCCGTGATTTCTTCAATTTTTCCATCCCTGACCATGAGCGTCTTGGCAGGCAGTTTTTCAGCGATGTGATAGTCGTGCGTAACCACGATAGTTGTAATTCCCTTGAAGCTAATGCGTTTTAGGATTTGCATGATTTCCAGCGAGACTTCTGGGTCTAAGTTTCCTGTGGGCTCATCTGCCAAGAGCACATATGGCTCACGCACAATGGCTCGTGCGATGGCAACGCGCTGCTGCTCACCGCCAGAGAGCGTGTGGGGCATCTCGTTACGCTTCTGCGATAAGCCAACTTCAGAGAGGGCATCGCTTACTTTTTTCGGAATGTCTTTGCGACGCGTGCCGGTTACTTCCAGCACAAAAGCCACATTTTCATACACAGTGCGGTCTTCAAAGAGACGAAATTCTTGGAAGACGATGCCCAAGTTGCGCCGCAAGTATGGAATCTCATGCTTTCGAATGGTGCGTGAGTTAAACTCGCCGACTTGCACTTCCCCGCTATCAGGGAAAATTTCCATGTAGAGCAACTTGAGCAGCGAACTTTTGCCTGCACCGCTTTTGCCTAGGACGTAAAGAAATTCACCGCGTCCGATTTCTAACGACACTCGCTCAAAGATTGACTTATTGCCGAATCGCAATGAGACGTCACGCAGAGCAATCATGCTTCTACACCAGATGAGACCTGATATTTTTTGCGCTGTGCAGCAATTTCACACGCCAGCAAAGTGGCTTCAATGAAGCTCTTTGGATTGGCAATGCCTTTGCCAGCGATGTCAAATGCTGTGCCGTGGTCAGGTGATGTGCGCACAATTGGCAATCCCGCCGTTACATTGACGCCGGTCTCAAACGCCAGCATCTTGAATGGAATCAGTCCTTGGTCGTGATACAGTGCCAGCACCGCATCAAACTGCTTGTAGAGTTTGGCGCCGAAAAATCCATCTGCCGCAAAGACGCCATGAACATTGAATGTTTCTTTCAACCTATCCAGCTCTGGCTGAATCCACTCAATTTCTTCGCATCCAATCACGCCACCATCTGACGCATGTGGATTTAGCCCCAACACGGCAATGCATGGCGATGGAATGGCAAAATCCTTCATCAAGGCTTTGGACAGCGCCTCTATGCTGGTTCTTAGAGCATCCGACCGTCGTAAGGTTTCAGAAACTTCCTTGAGTGGAACATGCACGGTCGCCAGCGCCACGCGCAGTGCGCTTGGGCGGTCAACCAAAATCATTTGCGCCTTTGCGGCTTTATCGTAGGGGCGAGATAGATGCTCAAGAAAATCAGTGTGTCCTTGAAACTTGTATCCTGCCAGTTGAATCGCTTGCTTGTGAATGGGTGCGGTTACCATGGCATCGGCTTTTTGCAACAGGCACAGCGTTGCCGCTGTCTCGATGGCTTGCATGGCTAAGTTTCCCGCATCCGCTTGAATTTCTCCCACGCGTGCTTTTATGTTGCATGATAGACTAAGCACATAAAGTTGTCTCTCTTCTGAATCCGCTGTTGGACTGATTTCATGCAGCGCGGTGATTTCCTTGATAGGCACGTTCAAGCCCAGATGTTTTGCATAGTATTTCATCATGCAGTATGAGCCGACCACCACAAACTGATGCTCGCTCTGCTTTAGCGCCTCAAATGCTTTGAGAATAATTTCTGAACCAATCCCGTTTGGGTCTCCTTGTGTCCAAAGTATGAGCATTGTTTAGCTTTCCTTTCAGAGTCGTTTGTAAGCCGTAGCGATTTCTTCATCTTTCAAAATTCCTCGCCTTGCTAAAAGCGCAAAAATCGGCGAAATCACCAGCAACACGAAACCGAGTTGAGGCACGTGCCGCACACTGTCTGAGCCCAGTTTAGCTTGCAGTGCCAGTGCTGCCACCGTGCCAAACGCAATAGCGACGATTTCCACTGCAGCTATAATCAGTGCCAATTTGGCTTGCAAGCGTCGGTTATTAAACAGTGCAATGTTAATCAGTGGCAAGAGTGTCGCAACAGCAATGCCTGCATTGAAAATCCAGAAGAGAATTCCCATTGACAGACCTTTGCCGAAACTTCCGAAGCCATACAGCATCATTGGCGCTGCATCGGGGTTGGAAAACTCATATTTCCAGAATGGCACCACACCGATATTGAGCGCCGCGCACACGGCAGCCAAAAAAAGATACACGGTTTGAATGCGCGCCAGCATTGTTTCTATGCGTTTGAGTTAGCACTTGACAAATTTTCTTTTTGCATGCTTTTTCTATCTGCTACGGCACGAAATATCCACCATGCCACGTGTGAAGTTGCAATTCCTATTCCTGCACCTGCCAGCACATCCACAGGAAAGTGTGCGCCTACATATATGCGTGAAATCGCCACAATTCCTGCTAAGCCATAGAGCCCAGCTTTCACCCACCAACTTAGTCTTGTGCATTGCAATGCTAATGCATGAGCAACTGTAAATGCCGTCTGTGCATGCCCCGAGGGAAATGAGTATGAGTACAGCGGCTCAAACATCACGTTGATATGGATAAGCCCCGCTTGAATTTGGTCGTGATATACTGCCAGCGGTCGTGGAGCATCAAAAAATAGCTTTGCTTGTGTGAGCAAAAAACCGCCTATAACCCCTGCCAATGCTAAGTAGCTCAAATTTTTCCAAAAGGTGGCGCGCTCATACACAAACAGCACCAGTGCCGCAATCGGAAAAAGTATCCAGCCATTTCCTAAGTGCGTGCTATAGCCCAGCCAAATATCGTTGATGGCATGCTTCATGGAAGCATTGACGAAAAAGAACACTTCTGTATTGATGCGCTCTATCCACTCTTGCATAACTATTCAGTCTGCTTGTCTTTCACTTTCCGAGATTTTTGCGCTGCTAAGGTTTTCTTGCACGGCTTTGGCGTTGCGCTTCAAGCGTCGCAGTCCTGTTCGCCAGACAGGCGTTTCACCGAAGAGCCGCTTGAATGTAGACTTGGTCATTTCCAATATCTCACGTTCAGAAAGAGATTGCAACGCTTCAATTGGTGCAAATTCAGCGAGCTCGGTTACTTTCGAGAATCTTGTCCATGGGCACACTTCTTGGCAGATGTCGCATCCAAACAGCCACTCGCCCAGCATGCTTTTTTCTTCATCTGTAAACTCGCGCTTAAGTTCAATGGTAAGGTAAGAAATGCACCGTCTTGCATCAACTTGATAGGGTGCCACAATGGCTTTTGTTGGACAAAGGTCAATGCATGCAGTGCAGGTGCCGCAGTAATTTTTTGGCAGTGGCTTATCTGGTTCAAGTTCGCAATCCAGTAGCAAGTTGCCAATGAAGAAGTATGAGCCGATTGAGCGATTGATGAGGTTGGTGTGTTTGCCAATCCAGCCCAGTCCAGCGCGTGCTGCCCATGCCTTGTCGAGCATCGGCGCTGAATCCACGAATGCCCGTCCATTTACTTCTCCCACCAGCTGCGTGATGTAGTCAAAGAGTTGGTAGAGTTTCTTTTTCATCACCGCGTGGTAGTCTGCGCGTATGGCGTATATGGAGATTTTTCCTTTTGCTTTTTCACTTTCGCCTTCCGTCGAATTGCAGTCCTTTCTTTGTTTTTTGTCGGAGTTATGAGTTGGGGTAAAGTAATTTGCAATAACGGAAATAACTGTTCGACATTCAGGCATCAATTTCCTCGGATCGATACGCTTATCAAAATTTTCTTCCATGTAGCGCATCTCGCCGTGCATGCCGGCTTTCAACCATGCTTCCAATCGCCGTGCCTCTTCAGTCAGCTCTTCAGCCTTGCTTATCCCAATCGCTGAAAACCCTAACGCGTAGGCGTATTCTTTAATCTTTCTTACAATTGTCATTGCTTGCCAATAAAAAAGCGTCGGTCTTCAAAGGTAGAAGACCGAACGCTTTCCACAAAAATTTTATCGCCTTTGTGCCTATGCTTACTCAATCTGTATCTCACGGATGTTGCCACTGGCATCTCTAAACTTAATGATGATACGCTCATTGAGCTCTGCCAAAACTCGCCGAGCTTCATCAAGTTCTTCGATTGTGGCTTTGCGTACTTGCACCTGACCGTTCACAATCTCGCCAATCTGCCCACTTGTGACCTCTGTTGCTCCTGTTCCATCAGGCAGCGACAGCGAGGCTGAACCCTCCAAAATCAGTAGCCTTTCTGCGCTGTAGTAACCCGATGTGCCTTTGATGGACGCCACAGAAGTTGGCGATACAAAGCGGAATTGTTCGTTTGGACCTTGTTTTTTGATATTGAAACCCACTTTGCCAAGGTTTAGCTCTACGGTCTTGCTCATTGCACCAGCTCCACTTTTATCGCCACGCACAACAATCTCAGAATTTTCGGGCACACGCACAACAGAGTTATCTGCAAACTTCAAGATTGAGAAGGATTGTACGCCAGTGCGAACTTGCGCTCCCGAGTTGAGCTGCTGTCCGCGCTGCACACTTTTCCAGTTTTCTTTTCCCTCTCGTGCTTCTACAATCTTGATAGCTTTAATAACTATAGCTATACCCTGTGGCTCTGCCTTGGGGTTTTCGCTGGAAAAACTTTCACTGCTCGCCAAGGCTACGGTCAAACTCAAAATTATGGTGAGCATTGTTTTCATGGTAAAAACCCTCCTTGTTGTCATTTTACTGGAGCTCTGCGACGCAGTTCATTAAGTAGGGTTGCAACATCGTTGCTATTTTCGTACAACGTACCGCCAGCCACGCCCGTCCAGCTGACAAAAATAAGGTCATCTATGTCCTGAATTCCGTACTTATCTTTAAGCAACTGAATCAATTCCGACACAGCTCGGCTATTGACATTGCTTATTTTGAATGTGTAGACAGGTGAAGTGGAGAGTGGCGCGCTACCTGCAAAGGCTACTTCGGCAAATGATTTGACTTGCCAATACACCGTCTTCCCAGGTTGAAGCGGTCGCACCACACGACCAAGTGTTGTTGAACCGCCGCTCGGAAATTGATAGCTTGGCACGCGCACACGCTCTCTTACATTAGGGTTAGGATGCGGACTATTTTCTTCGTTAAAGCGCCTGCCACTGCCTTCTTCATTATCATCTGTCCAAATGGTAATCTCATATTCAGGGGCGTCGCCTTGCCAGAGGAAGAATGGCAGCACCGAGTTTACCTCCTCTTGTACCACGTCGCCCACCGGTGTGCCCGGACTAATAAGCTGAACAAAGCCCGTTGGATTCGTGAGCGTAAAGACGATTGGCACGGTGTTACTTTCATTGCCATTCTGGTCGACAAGTGTCCACTCCAGCGTATAAACGCCTGCAGGCAGTTGTGAAGGAATATTTGTTACTCCAGCAACAGTTTGTACTGCTCCAGCTAGTGTTCGCAGCGCACACTCATCGAATGAGAAGCCTCGTGGTGCCCATGGACTTGAACCGATTTGATTGCTCGTCAGGCGCAGTGTACCCGGTGCAAGCGTACGCGGCGGAATGTTGCTTGAAAAACCGCGGGCAACTTCAATGCCATCCTTGCGGAAAATTAGCCGCAACCTCAACCCTACGACATCTCGCCCTGAGCTGTTGTTGAGCGCTATAAAAAACAGGTCTTGCCCTGATGGGGAGGCACCTGTCTCTGGGTTTAGCGCCAAAATATCCCCCGTGCGCACAATTTGCGGGTTGCTTGTCAGTGCCCCGCTTAGACTAACCCCGGCAGGAAACTGCGCTATGGCTTCTCCTGCCATCAAGAGCAGGCACATTAACGAGAGCAACTTTGCATATTTCATCATATTTCGCAGACTTTAGGTTGAGAAAATATCATCGAGCGATGACGGGTGTAAAGGCCTTGCTAGCATACTTTTTTTTCATCTTTTTTTCTGTGATATTCATCACGCATATCCTTGTGTGTCACGCCTGCCCGTTGCTTTTTGCAAATCGCCCCTGTTTTGCAATTGCAAATCTAAGCTAAAACAGCACAATTACTCATCAATGAACTTGCGCACAGAGAAAAAACTTCCCAGTAGCCCTAATGCCGAACCTGTCAAAACTAAGACTGCACAGTGCCACAGCGACATGGGTTCCAGCGCAGTATAGATTTCTGGCAATCCGTGTGATAGCAGCAGCATCAAAAGTAGTAGTAACGCTGTCGCTAGCAGACCGCCCACTGCACCTTGAAAAAGGCCTTCCAAGAGAAAAGGCATTCGAATAAAGTTGAAGGTTGCACCCACCAGCTTCATCGTGCGAATTATCTCACGCTTGCTGTATATGGCTAAGCGTATGGTGTTGGAGACCAACGCCACAGCCGCCAGTGAAATCAAGATGCCTAATCCTGCTGTGAGCAAAACAAGCACTCGCGCGTTGCTATCGACACTTGACAGCAATTCCTTATTGTATCGTGCCTCTAATATGCCTTGATACTGCGATGCCTGACGCGCAAATTTTTCTAAGCTATCGAGCGTGGCATATTCAGGTTTGAGATTGACTTTGATGGACTGTGGCAGGGGATTGGTACCCAAAATTTGCTCTATCTTTTCGCCGAATTCTTGCTCAAAAATCTTTGCTGCAGTTTCTTTGGAAATGAATGTGGACTTGGCTACAGCTGGATGCCTTGCTATCTCCTCAGCTATGGCTTTTGCCTCCGACACCGACACTGCCTCACTCAGGAAAAACTCTATCTCCACTCGGCTTCGAATTTCCTCCAGCACACGTGCTGCACTTTGCGTCAGAATCAGGAAGACACCCAGTAGCACCAGCGAGACAGCAACGGTCAGAATTGAAATGAGCGTCGAAAGCCTTGCCCTTCGAAAACCTGAAAAGCTTTCTTTCAGGATATACGGGATATTCATGCGCTCTGCATCAACTCTGTTCAGATTTTTATCCTGAGCATTGGGGAAGATGGTTATTCGATTTTGCGTTGCAAGAACCACTTTTCGCCGATGTTTAGTGCTGCACCAATTCGGAAGATGTTTTCCTGAATCAAGTTGCTCTCTTTTGTGCCGCGCAAGGCATAGTGCAAGTAAATATCCAACCGCGAGGATTCAGCACTTAGTGGTATTCCCATACCGAAGGTAATACCCAGCTCATCTATGCCTGTGCCAGCGATTTGTATATTCGTTCGATGATAGTAGGCACCGAGACGATAGGCTGAACGCAAAAACACATTTGCTCTTGCTTCACTGCTTGGAATGATTTCGGCGCCAAGTGCAAGACGCAGAGCGTTACGCTGAATTTCACTTTGCGCGCCAAAGTAGCGTACATCAGCCCACTCTTGCACTGTTAGGTCAGCCGCAATAGTCAAGCTAGAGTTAGCTGTGTATGCTGTGCTTATCGTTATTGAGCTTGGCAGTTTGGCTTCTCCGTCTAAAACCCATAAAGTATCACGGGTTTGGAATTGCGAGCTACCCAAGTTATTTATCAGTATGGCTTGACGAGTTCCTTTCAGTGTGGTTCCTGTTGTCCATGAGACGCCCAGCGTGAATTGGTCTGCCGCCGCAAAGATACCTTGCCTAGTGCTATACGCTGCGCCAAGTGTAAGGCTGGTACCGGCTAGCCTGTCCTCGAACTCAATAGCTGAGTCGACAAGTTCGAACGCAGCAAATTGGTGTTCTGAACCTTGGGTACTTGCCCCAAAGATGAAGTTGATAGCACTACCCAATCGCAGTACTCCCCATTTTTCTTCGTCTTTGACTGGAACAACGCCAACGGCTACAGGTGCTGAGTTCAATCCGCCCAGTCCCCGATATGAAAATGTGTAACGGACGGTATCGCTGGATGATTGTGCAACAAATCGACCTTGCTGCGTTTGTTTGTAATTGATGCGCGAGTAAGGCAGCAGTCCAGTTGAGAGCACCACTCTTGCATTCCAAATGGGTATAGCTAAGCTTGCGCCTTCCCAGCCAGCAACCACCTGATAACCAGAAGCCTGTGCTGTCGTAGCCAGATAGCCAATGTAGCTAAAATCGCCAGACACACGAGCTTGGTCGACTGCCGTCAGCATAGCTGGATTGATGCGATTGATGTAGAAAGGGTCGGGAATCGCTGCGCCTGCAAAGCCCATGCCTGCAGACTGTGCCGTAGCCTGTGTCCGTATTTCACCGATACCGAATCGTGAATAGAGCGAACCTCCTTGCGCCAAAGCTACACTTGAATGGCAGACTACAAGCGCTACTAAAAGAAGCCTCGTCTTCACAAGCAATTCACCTTCCAGTTTAGTGAACGACTCGCCCAATACGCGACCAACGAATGGAAGCCAGCTTATCGAATATGTGGAAGATACTGATGTCGGGGTCCCACGACCAATAGATAATCAAAGCAGAGCCTACAATGTGCGAATGCGGCACAAATCCCCAATATCGGCTATCTAAGCTGTTATCTCGGTTATCGCCCATCATGAAGTAGTAATCCTGTTTGACTTCATATTCGGTTGCGGGCTTGCCATCTACATAGACTTGGCGTCCCATCAGCGCCGTTGAATGCCCTTCATACTCCAAGAGAAACTTATAGGTGTAGTAATTTTCGGCTGTTAGGGTAATCTTATCCCCTTTCTTGGGGATATACAGCGGTCCAAAGTTATCTTTGTTGAAGGATGAATACGGCGGAAAAATGTTCATCTCAGCTTGTCCAGGCGGTATCACCTGCCTTGAGAGGAACTGTGCCTCTGGCGGGAGCGGAAACTCAATGCCATCGACGAATACCTTCCTATCTTTGATTTCAATGGTCTTACCAGCTGTTGCTACACAGCGTTTGATGTAATTGACTTCTTTGTCACGCGGATACTTAAAGACCACCACGTCGCCTTGCTCGACATTTTTGAAGCCGGGCAAGCGGTAGTCTGTAAATGGCACCACTGCCCCGTAGATAAACTTATTGACCAGCAGAAAATCGCCAGCCAGCAAGGTGTTTTCCATAGAGCCTGTGGGAATACGATAGGCTTCGATGACAAATGAGCGCAAAATGAAGGCGGCAATGCCTGCAAAGATTAAAGCTTCTATCCACTCTCGAGACTTGCTTTTCTTTGCCGATTGTTTCGCTTCGTTTCGCCCGTTGAGAATTTCACTGGATTTACGCGCAGGGCGTGGCTCAGCGTCTGGCTTCTTTGTTTTTGCTTTGGCAGTGGACACGTTACGATAAATTTAAGTTTGCAAACTTCATATTAGTCATCATTGACGCTCAATACTGCAAGAAAGGCTTCTTGCGGGACCTCAACTCTACCGACCTGCTTCATGCGTTTTTTTCCTTCCTTTTGCTTTTCCAAAAGTTTGCGTTTGCGTGAAATATCACCGCCATAGCATTTTGCCAGAACATTTTTGCGCAAAGCGCTAATGGTCTCTCGCGCAATGACACGGCTACCGATGGCCGCCTGAATTGCCACCTCAAACATCTGGCGTGGAATCAGTTCTTTGAGCTTTGCGCACAGCTTCTTGCCCCATTCGTAGCTTCTGCTACGATGCACAATCATAGAGAGTGCATCAACGGGCTCCCCATTGAGCAGAATGTCTAGCTTTACAAGGTCGGACTCACGATAGCCAATCGGCTCATAGTCCATGGAAGCATAGCCTTTGGAGACTGACTTGAGCTTATCGTAGAAGTCAAAGATGATTTCAGAGAGTGGAAATTCAAACTTCAAATCAGCACGTGTGGCGTCAAGGTATTGTGTATCCTTGTGTTCGCCACGCCGCTCCATAGCAAGTTTCATGATATTGCCAATGTACTCTGTTGCCGTGATAATCTGGGCTCGAATGTAGGGCTCTTCAATGCGCTCAATTCTGCTAGCATCTGGCATTTTCGCTGGATTATCGACCAAAATCTTTTCGTTGTTGGTCGTATAGACGATATACTCTACATTCGGCACGGTGGTAATGATGTTCATTCCATACTCGCGCTCTAAACGCTCTTGGACAATTTCCATGTGTAGCAAGCCCAAAAACCCACAACGAAAACCAAACCCCAGCGCCACCGAACTTTCAGGCACATATACGAGTGAAGAATCATTAAGCGATAGTTTATCGAGCGATTCGCGCAATTCTTCGAAATCTTCCGAATTTACAGGGTAGATTCCACTAAAGACCATCGGCTTGACTTCCTTATAGCCAGCAAGCGGTTCGGAAGCCGGATTGTCGACAGTTGTAACTGTATCGCCCACTTTGGTGTCTTTCACATCTTTGATAGAACAGATAAGATAGCCCACGTTGCCTGTCTCCAGTATATCTGTCGGCTGGCGCTTCAAGCCCAAGACACCAATTTCTTCAGCGGTGTAAGTTTTGCCACTTGCAAAAAAGCGCACTTTATCGCCTTTGCGTAAGACGCCATCGACGATGCGAATGTAGGCAATGGCGCCACGATAGTCATCGAAGACCGAGTCGAAGATTAGTGCCCGTAGCGGTTTGTTCGCATCTGACCGCGGCGCAGGAATGCGATTGACTACAGCTTCCAAAATCTCTTCAATACCAATGCCTTCCTTTGCCGAAGCCAGAATTATTTCTTCATCTTTTGCTCCAATCAAATCGCGTAGCTGCGCTTTGACTTTCGGTATATCTGCTGATGGCAAATCAATTTTGTTGATGACCGGGATGATTTCCAGCCCAGCATCGATTGCCAGATACAGATTAGCTATGGTCTGTGCCTCTACGCCTTGTGCCGCATCCACGACCAGCAGTGCCCCTTCACAAGCTGCCAGTGAGCGAGAGACTTCATACGTGAAATCTACGTGTCCCGGTGTGTCGATGAGGTTCAAGGTGTAGGTTTCGCCGTTTTTGGCTTTGTAGTGCATCTGAATTGCATGGCTCTTAATGGTAATGCCACGCTCGCGTTCCAGCTCCATGTCGTCGAGCACTTGGTCCATCATCTCACGCTTTGAAATCGTCCCTGTCATTTCCAACAGCCTATCGGCAAGCGTGGATTTGCCGTGGTCAATATGGGCAATGATGCAAAAGTTGCGAATCTTATCTTGCGACAGACCCACTTTGGGAAGATATGCCAGCGATTGAACAGCGCTCATGTCTGAACTGTGTTGCGGTGCTATAACTTTTTTAGCTTTTGAACAACTTTCAATATAGTGAAATCCGTTTCATTTTTTGCGTCTTGGCTTTATACGAATAGGTTCTAAAAATTTCAAGCTAACACCAATGAAGCAACTTACTTGGCAACTTCTCGCTGCCGACCCAGAAAAAGTGCAGGCACTGATGCGTGCCATCAACGTTAGCGAGCCTATTGCAAGAGCCCTGTATCATCGTGGCATTTTTAGCTACGAAGATGCCAAGCAATTTTTTTGCCCTTCACTCGAATACCTTCATTCGCCGTTTCAGATGCAAGATATGCACAAGGCGGCCATGCGCCTTTCACAAGCCCTTGACCGCGGTGAAAGAATCATGATTTATGGCGACTATGATGTGGATGGCACTACAGGCACATCGCTACTACTACTTTTTCTTCGTGAGCTTGGCGCTGATGTGATGTTTTACATCAACGACCGATTCAAAGAAGGATATGGCGTGGCTCGTTCCGGCATTGACTATGCTCATCAACACGGCGTGAGCCTTATCATCTCTGTCGATTGCGGTATTAGCGCTTTTGAGCCCGTTCAGTATAGCCAGTCGCTCGGCATTGATTTCATCATTTGTGACCATCATGAATCTGGCACGCAGATTCCATGTGCATTTGCTGTTCTTGACCCCAAGCGCCCTGACTGCAATTATCCATTCAAAGAGCTATCAGGCTGCGGTGTTGCCCTTAAACTTGCTCAAGCCGTTTGCCTCTTACGCGGTCTGGACATTGACATCGCATACCAATACCTTGATTTGGTTGCTCTTGCGATTGCCGCCGATATTGTACCCGCGGTTCAAGAAAATCGCATCTTGCTGGCTGAAGGCATCAAGCGTGCGCAAGCCAATCCTCGTTTGCCTCTTGTTGTCTTGGCAGAGGAAGCTGGTCTGTCGCTTTCTCAGCTTAGCTCTTCGTCCGCGGTGTTTACGCTTGCGCCGCGCATCAACGCCGCCGGTCGGCTTGACCACGCAAGGCAGGTTGTTGAACTTCTTACTACATCGGATAGTGCTCTGGCTGAGCAGTTGGCTCACTCTCTTGAAGAGCTCAATGAAGAGCGCCGAGACCTTGACAAACAAATCACGCAAGAAGCTCTCGAGGAAGCGTCTCGTTTGCTGATGACCTATCCTTCGTCTGTTGTGCTCTACAAGCCTGATTGGCACTTGGGCGTCATTGGCATTGTCGCCTCTCGTATTGTGGAGCACTTCTACGTGCCCACCATTATTCTGACCGAAGTTAATGGGGTTTTGAAGGGCTCAGCACGCAGTGTTCCCGGGTTTGACATTTACCATGCTATCTCTGAGTGCCGTTCTCACTTAATTCAGTTTGGCGGTCATGCCGCGGCGGCTGGACTTTCGCTCAAAATTGAGTCGCTCGATAGTTTTCGTTCAGCCTTCGAGCAGGTCTGTGCTGCGCACCTTACACTTGAGCACCGCACGCCAAAGCTTAAAATCGATGCAGAACTGGCTTTAGAGCAGATTACGCCCAATCTTTTGAAGGTCATTAAACGATTCGAGCCCTGCGGTCCAGGAAATCTTCACCCAGTTTTTATCGCTCGTGGTGTTAAGCAAACCTCTGAAGCACGTCTTTTACATGAAAAACATCTTAAACTCCATCTTGCCACACTGCAAAGCCCTGTCTATGGTGCTATTGGATTTAATCTCTCGCACCACTATGAGCTCGTTCAAAATCGCGACATAGCGTTGGATATTGTGTACTCAATTGAGGAAAACACTTACAATGGCAACACGACCACACAACTTCGTTTGCGCGACTTGCGCCCAAGCAGCGCATGATTTTGCTACGAATGCAAAAGAAAAAGGCGTGCCAAAGGGCACGCCGTAGCAAGTTGTGCGTCGCTTATTTCAGCGAAAAGCGTATGGGAATAATCATTGCACTTTTGACCGGCTTGCCCTTTATGCTTGCTGGAATGAACTTTGCATCTTCGGTAATCACCCGCAAGACCTCAGCATTGAGCAAGGGATGTGCACTCTTAATAAGGCTGATTTGCGTAATGTAGCCTGATTCATCTACATAGACTTTTGCGACAACTTGTCCCTCAATTCTTGCTCGTTCCGCAGCAAACGGGTAGATTATTTTCTTGTAAAGGCTTTCAATCCCACCGACCAGTTCAATTTCTTTGTCAGGTACAGCCACGCTTTCCTCTATTTTCGCAAATTCTTCTGCACTTCTCAAGGCACTCAGCAATCCAGCATCACTTGCAATAGCACTGACCTCAATGTCTCGAGCCACGTTATACTGTATGCTCTCGCTTGCTTGCTGTTGCTGCTGTTGTTCTTGCTGTTTGTTTTTCTCTCTGTCGCTCGCTGGGCTTGCCTTGAGAGCTACATCTGGCGATTCTCCAAGCTTAATATCCATTCGCTTTGTTACTGATGCCACAACAGCAATTTCAGATTTCCATTCTGGATAGCCCTTGCGCTTGACACGCATTTCATAGCCGCCTTCCTGTACGCCTAAGAGCACATAATAGCCTTGCCCATTTGAAATTGCCGCCTGCGTTACTGCTACATTCTTCCCAATAAGTGAGACGGTAGCGCCACCTACTGGCTCGCCTCGCTCATCTACTACTCTTCCAATCACTCGTCCCTGTGCTAATGCAATGTTAGTTGCTACAAAGCACAGCGCAATGAAGAGATAGGTCGTCCGGTTTGTCATATCCAATTGATGTTGCTTTGGTTAGACAGGCTCAATCCGTGAAGCACTTTCGACGCAATTTAATCATTTTTTAACACCATATCAAGTCCCATACTTGCACAACTTAAAATAATCTTCAAGTACCCTTTTATTTGCACTTTGTCTATGTAAAGCTTTATTATGGCATCATATTTGCAGCTTAATTATCTGGTAGGGTTCAGTATGCCCAGCTGAAGGTCCAGAGGCAAATTTTTGCGACTTATCCCCCCTGTTCTTTGATAAATTTTACCTTTACTTTTGTTGAAGTTTATACAATGTGCGATTTTCTGCACTTTTAACTTAACTTTCAAACGCAACATCGGAGGGATAACTATATGAAGAAAGACAAATTTCAATTTTCGCCCATCATTACGGATGCCAAGGATGCTGAGTTTTTGATGGATATCTACGAGGCGGTCGGCATTGCTATCTGCGTCACAGATGCCAACGGTCGCTATGTGGAAGTCAATAAAGCCTACTGTGAGCTCTATGGCTACACGCGCGAGGAATTGATTGGCAAGTCTTTTACAATGGTCTTGCCTGAAAACATGCGAGAGCTTGGTCAGCAAATTCATGATGCCTTTATTGCTGGCGCGCCAGAAATGCCCGCAGAGTGGAAAGTCATGCGCCGCGATGGCACATTGCTTGATGTCTATGTTGTACCGACACTCATGATTCGCAAAGATGGCACTCGCTGCAAAGTTACTGCTGTCGTCGATATTACTGAGTATAAGAAGATGAAGGAATTGGCTCGCATGTCAAGCGAAAGTGCCGCCGTCACAAAGTAGCATTACTACAAATTTCCTCGATGCTCCACATACGGGTCTTGCAGAATATGCAAGCCCTTTTTGTTTTCGTGCTTAGGTTCGAGTTGGCGGTCTTGATTCAAAAGCCAGCATAAGCGGTGGCACCAATTCTCTGAGCGGTTCATCAGGATGGTAGTAGGCACGCTCGAAGAACAGACCCGACGGCGGTGCGGTCAGCTCAGCTGGTCGTTTTGATTTGGTCTGGAAGAAACTCTGCACCTCTTCGAGCGTGAGTTTGCCGCGACCGACTTCGACTATCACGCCAACAATTTGCCGTACCATTTTCCAGAGAAAGTGCGAGCCTACAAAGCGCAACAAAATTAGTTCGCCATAGACTTTGAGTTCAATCGGCATGAGCAAGGCTTTGGTGGATTTTTCCCTGCTATCATCGGCTGTAAAGGATTCGAAATTTTTCAAACCCACAAACTGTGCCGCCGCTTTTTGCATCGCTTCTATGTCTAATGCATCCTTTACCCACCACACGAAGCGTTTGCCAAACGCTGTGCGTCGCTGTGAAATTTGGTAGATATAGCTGCGTGCCACGGCGCTATGGCGTGCATGAAAGTTTTTCGGTGCCGGCTCCAGATGCAGGACATGGATATCGGCTGGAAGTTCATCATTGATTTTGAGGCGCAAGACATCGGGCGGAATGCGCGTGTCGCAGTCAAGGTGAGCGACTTGGCATAAGGCATGCACGCCTGCATCTGTGCGTCCTGCGCCTTGCAGCACAATCTCACGCTCTGGCAAAATGCGCTTGATGGCTTCGAGCAATTCTCCTTGAACCGTGCGGACATGCTTTTGCACTTGCCAACCACTGTAGCGTGTGCCCTCATACTCAATTTCCAGTTTGAATCGTGCCATCGCCATAGCAATTTTGGTGTGATGTTTCGCCCACCTTGTGCTTTAACGCACAAGGTTTGCAATTTTAGAGAAACTAATTTTCGCCGGCGTAGTTACACTATAGCAGCATGCAAGAAGGATAACTTGCTGTAAATTCCAATCAAACGGTCATGCAACTATGCTGATGTTTGTCAATCAAGAACTCTGCACTGCTATGCGAATTCATATCAGAGTTGTTTCTCCTACAAATTTTTACTTCGATAACCTCTTGTCTTCGGAAATTAGTGGTACAGTTGCCACGATAGCAGAGATTGAAAAGAAGCTTACAGGATATTTAGAAAAAGCAGTGATTATCGAGCTCGACAGATGTGTTTGGCTTTCAGGTATATCTGGTCAAAGGCTCTTGCTTCAACCTGATTCGGAACTTGCTATGATGCGCTTGCTTCAAGGCAAGCCTAATTGGGCAAACGTCTACCTTATTCCACATGCCCTTTCACCTACTCCACAAGGTATTTATGAAGACGGGCAGTTGATTTTTATCGGGCGCGCCATACTTACTCCAACTTCTTTTTCAAGCGCTAAATCCACATCATGATTCGTCTATCATCTGCTGATCTTTCCGCCATGATTGCTCATGCACAAGAAGCTTTTCCAGAAGAGTGTGGCGGGTTACTGCTTGGCACTGTCTCTGAGCTATCAGGTCACGCCCTGCTGAATGTGGTAGAAGTTCTGCGGCTCGATAATGTGCGCTTAGAATCGCGCCACAATCGCATTGAAATTCACCCGCTACACTATGCTAAAGCTGAGCGGTACGCCATGCGGAAAAATCTTGGTATTTGGGGCTTTTATCATTCGCATCCGCATGCTGACCCTATCCCTTCTGAATTTGACCGTCAGCATTTTCCTTTCGCAAACTGGTGGTATCCAATTATTAGCATAAAGGGTCCATCGGAGATAAGTGTGCGCTGCTGGAGACTTTCTCCTGAACGCAATTCATTCAGCGAAGAAATCATTGATACACTACCTTCAAGCTGAATGTGAGTAGGGTCTCCTTACCATGTATTCTTCACTTATGCAGGGTCAGGCATTTTCTACCTCTTAGTTCCACATCATCACTACCAAGAACTTTGATTTTTCCCAGAAAATCTTTGGGTCTTTGATTCTCAGCACACTTTCTTTCTCGGTCACGGCTGATAGTTCATATGAACTTGTGCTATGTGTGGTCAGCACCCTAATCTGGTGGATGTTTCTTGGGATTGAAAATTCTCTTACCTCGTTAATGTCAATCTTCTTGAACTGTGAGACATCGAAATCTTGTGTTGTTGTAATCGTGCTACCAATTCCAATAATGCCTCCTTTGTATTCAAGAATTCCCTTCTCTTTCAGGTTGTTTTCTGTGTCCACGATGTAGTATGCCGACTGCAGTATTCTTTCCTGCTCTTGTATGATTCCTTCTTTTTCCTGAACAGAGCTGGTTAGTGTTGCCACTTGAATGTTCAGCCTTGCAATTTCTTCTTTCAACATGGCAATTTCTCTATCTTTTTGAGCAATGGTCTCTTGCAGGGATTTTGCCATTCGTTCCAAGCTCTTGATTTTGCCTTGGTATCCTTTTAGCTTTTGCTGCAGTTCTTCCATCTTTCGGCGGTTTTCAGCCATGGCGCTTTCTATGTCTTGAATTCCGTTTATAATTCGCGCCTTCATGTCTTGACTATTTTTTCTTGCTTCCATGTCGCTTGCTGTTCTGGCTACCACGGCTTGTGTTTCCCGCACGGCGTTAAGGCTCTCTTGTATCTCACTCATTGCAGCTAAGATGTCATCAATCTGACGCTGCTTCTCGTTGCTCTCTGCTTCTATCTGCGCTTTCTCTTTTTCGAGCTGACGGATTTTCTCTTCCATTTCCTTATTAGCACAGCCCAACAGCATTCCTGCTGACAATAGCGCAGTGAGAGATAGTACTTTCAAGATAATCTTGCTCATAGTGAGACTTTTGCTTTTGATTGCAGTAAAATATTCGCTAATATAGAACTTGGTACTTTCATTCAAAATACCATGAAGCGTATCCTCTACAAGCTTTCTGGCAGTATTGTTCGGTTTTTACGGCTTGAGTGGGCATTTATCAAAAACTGCCTCACTCGCGATATCCAGTATCGTGGCAACTTTTTCTTAGTCTTTATCATGGATATTGTCTGGTATGCCGTGAATTTAGGTTTTTTTGAAGTCATTTACTTCAATACCTCCACTATTGCAGGATACACACGCAACGATGTTTTTTTCTTTATGGCAACCACATTTGTGATTGACGCCATCGACATGACTTTTTTTGCTTCAGGCATTTGGCAAATGAGCGATTTTATTCGCAAAGGCGATTTTGATTTTATTCTTTCTAAGCCCATCTCGCCACTTATGTATTCTACCATGCGTTATGTGTCATTTGGTTCATTACTTGATTTAATTTTTGCTATCGGTTTATTGATTATTGCTTTTTTCAACCTTGATGTTACCCCCACATTCCTTGATATTGTGGCATACATTGTTTTAGCTGTATCTGGGCTAATTGTTATGTATTCTATTCAGGTGTTTTTTGCAGCACTTGGTTTTATTTTTGTCAATGCTTCAACTGGATTGCAGTGGGGCTTCCATCACCTCTATCAACTTGCCATGCGCCCGGAAGCCATCTACAAAGGCATTTTCCGATTCTTTTTACTCTATCTATTGCCAATGATTGTTATTTCCTCTGTACCTTCCACTATGATTCTCCGTGGATTTAATTTACAAACCTTTCTTACCTGCATCATAATTAGCACTCTGTCACTTTTTTTAACCATAAAGTTTTTCTATTTTGCCTTGCGGCACTATGAAAGTGCATCAAGCTAAGACAGTTTTCTTGTCATAACTTCAAAAGCCTTACTGAGATGATACCTATCTACATTAGTATTTTCCTTTTTCAAGCAATTTTTGCCATGCAAAGTTCTTCCTACCAAATGCATCAGAAGTTTTCCCTAGAGTCTTCGCCGAAATGGGCATGCGGCGCTGTGTTCTACCAAATTTTCCCTGAACGCTTTCGTAATGGAGACTCAAATAATGACCCATCTTTCGACAAATCCTCACCTACTGGTAGAGCACATCAATGGACAAGCAATTGGTATGCATTGTCAGAAGACGAACGAGCTTACTCTCCTAATTTCTATGACAATGTTTTTCGTCGCCGCTACGGTGGCGACCTTCAAGGCGTTATAGATAAGTTAGATTATTTAGCTGACTTAGGTGTTGATGCAATTTATTTCAATCCGCTCTTCGAGGCACCATCGCTTCATAAGTACGATGCTACTCTTCTTCACCATATTGATGTCAATTTTGGTCCTGACCCTGCAGGCGACCTTGAAATTATCGCTAAGGAAAATCCAGAGGACCCTAGTACTTGGCAATGGACCAGTGCTGATAAACTTTTCTTAAAGCTTATTTCAGAGGCGCATCGTCGAAACATTCGTATTATTATTGATGGCGTATTTAATCATACTGGACGAAGTTTCTGGGCTTTTCAAGATATTTTGAAAAATCAAGAAAAGTCACGTTACCGAGATTGGTATCAAATCATAAGCTGGGACGACTCTGCCAAAGGCACAAAGTTTGATTATCGTGGCTGGTTTGGCTCAAAATCTCTCCCTGCTTTTGCTCATGATTCTCTTTATGGTTTGCATCCTGAAGTCAGCAATTACATTTTTGCAATAACACAGCGTTGGATGCAACCTAATGGACGAGTAGAAGATGGCATTGACGGCTGGCGACTTGACGCTGCCGATGAAGTTCCACATCAATTCTGGAAGCGCTGGCGGCGGCATGTCAAATCGCTTAACCCTAATGCTTATATCGTTGGAGAAATTTGGAAAAACGCAAAAGAATGGTTACACGGTGATGAGTTCGACGCGGTTACAAATTACCAATTTGCTATTTTAGCCTTTCAATTTTTTATTAGGAAAAGTATCCAAAGCAGCAAAAGCTTTCTAACAAAGCTGGAAAATCTGCTTCGCAGCTACCCAGACGAGGTAAACTACAGATTATTAAATTTGCTCGAAAGTCATGATACCGACCGACTTCCATCCATGATTATTAACCCTAATCGTGACTATGACCGCGACGCCTCATTTCGCTTTAATCCTAAATATGATACCCGCAAGCCCAATGCTGAAGAACGCAAAATTCAAAAGCTAATTACACTTTTCCAGATGACCTATATTGGCTCTCCTATGATTTACTATGGTGCTGAAGCTGGGATGTGGGGTGCCGATGACCCTGATAACCGTAAGCCCATGGTCTGGCCAGATTTAGTGTACGACAACGAAACTTCTCCGCATGATAGCGGTATTTCATACACCGTTGAATTTGACTATGACCTTTTTAATTATCACAAAAAACTTATTTCCATACGCAAGCAAAGCAAAGCAATAAGGTTTGGCTCATTCAAGCCCCTTTATCTTAGTCACCCGAATCGTCGCCTTCTCTGCTATGAGCGCCAGTTTGAGGAAGATAAAGTTATCGTTATTTTGAATGCCTCAGAGAAACCAGCATGCGTGGCTCTTGATTTCCTTACCGGAAAGTGGAAAGATGAAATCACGGGGCAAATTTTTCAAACTGCAAGCATGTCCATGCCCAAAATACAGCTTACATTAGACTCTCACTCGGGTGCAGTTTTGAGAAAACTTTCTTCCAACTAAATCTTCTGCTCTGCCGCTTTTTTGAACATTTTTAATGCCTTTTCTCGTTGCTGCTCATGATTAACGATGGGAAACGGATAGTCGATGCCTAATCGCACGCCCCACTCTGATTGCAAGAGTGGTGAGGATTGCAGTATTTCTGCAGGGTTATGGATATATTTTTCGGGGATATTTTTAAGCTCTGGAACAAATTTCTTGATAAATTTTCCCTCTGCATCAAACTTTTTGGATTGAGAGATTGGATTAAATATCCGAAAATAAGGTTGTGCATCGGTTCCCGTTGATGCTGACCATTGCCAGCCACCATTATTTGCCGCCATATCTCCATCAACCAGCTTTTGCATGAAGTATTTTTCACCCCAGCGCCAGTCTATGAGCAGATCCTTAGTTAGAAAACTTGCTACAATCATTCTCAATCGATTGTGCATCCAGCCAGTCTGATTAAGCTGTCGCATTGCTGCGTCAACAATTGGGAAGCCTGTTCTACCATTTTTCCAAGCTTCGAAGTAATCTTCCCTATTCTCCCAGCTTAGCGCACGATATTCTGGCTTAAAACTTTCTTTTTCTACATGAGGGAAGTGATCCAAAATTTGGAAATAAAAATCTCGCCAAATAATTTCTGAAATAAAGGTTTCAATTCCGTCTCTTTCTTTACCTTCCGCCTTGTCTAATTCTTTTCTTGATTTATCAATAATCTCTCTTACCGATATTGTGCCAAAGCGCAAGTGCGCCGACAGTAGACTTGTTCCGTCATCACTTGGAAAATCCCTCTTCTCTTTGTAGTAGCGGATTTTATTTTCAAGAAAATGCTGAAACTGCGCTCTACCATGTCTTTCACCGCCCTTGACCAAAAGATTTCCTTCAAATGTTAGCCCCAGCTCCGAAAGCGTTGGTACACTTATTGAAAAAATATCTGGTGTTACAATGTCTCTAACACTATCGTTTGGGCTTGGCACCTTATCTATCTGCGATAGCCAATTTTTCTTATAGGGCGTAAATACCGTATAGGGTCTGCCTTGCTGGGTCAGTATCTCTTTTGGCGAAAAACATACTTGGTCTTTGAACGCTTTTACCTCTACACCCATTTTCCTTAATTCTTCGGTCACTTTTTTATCGCGCTCTTTTGCGGCTGGCTCATAATCCTCATTAAAATACACAGCTCGTGCTTCCGTTTCTTTAACCACCTGCTTTATTACCTCAACAAATTTTCCTTTTCTCAAAATCAATTTTCCGCCAATTCTTCGATAGCTTTCGCATAGTTCAGATAGCGATTCGCACATGAATTTGACACAGGCAGGTGAAAAGTCATCTCTTTCTTTAAGAATATCATCAGCAAAAATAAAGAGTGGGAGAATTTCTTTAGTGACTTTACGTGCGGCATTTAGCGCCGTGTTATCATAAATCCTCAAGTCTCGCCGATGCCACACAATAATCCGATTCATTGAGAGCAGTATGTATGGACTTAGTAGATATAGTGAATGTGGCGTTCATTGAAGCGTTTCAGCAGGCTTTCTTCAGTAAGTGAGAGCTTTTCTTCGCCACGAATATCACAAGCTACATCACCTAAGTTCATCATGATGACGCGGTTACCGAACCGCACGGCATGATTCATAGAGTGCGTGACCATCAAGGCTGTTAGGTTATAGCGCTCAATCAGCTGTTGAGTAATGAAGAGAACCTGTTCACCAGAAATGGGGTCCAGTGCTGCAGTGTGCTCATCGAGCAGTAAAATCTTTGGTCGACGCATGGCTGCCATCAGAAGTGTTACCGCCTGCCGCTGTCCGCCTGACAACAGTCCAATCGGGGTATCCATTCGGTTTTCCAGTCCCATTTGCAATTCAGCCAATTTTTCACGCAAGAACTCTCGCCGTTGCTTAGATAGCCCAATGCTCAATCTTTTGCTTTCTCCGCGCAGCGATGCCATCTGCATATTCTCCGCAATCGTCATATTGGGTGCTGTACCCATGTATGGATTTTGAAACACCCTTCCAATATACTTTGCACGCTTGTAGTCAGGGTCTTTTGTGACATCGACATTGTCAATGAATATTTTGCCTGAGTCACAAATGATACTGCCCGCAATAGCATTAAGCAATGTAGATTTCCCACTACCATTGACACCGATGACGACGGCAAAATCTCCTTCCTCAATAGTCAGATTTACTCTATCGAGCGCGTAGATTTCGTTGGGTGTGCCACGCCCGAACACTTTGGTTAGATTTTCCACTCTTATCATTGTGGTATCTTGTTTTGGACTTGTCGCTACTTCATCAGAAAATAAAGCTCTTTTACATCATGACACAAACAACAGTTGCTACTGTTCTCGTTTTATTTATGCCACTGCACTTGCTTTGCAGCTGCCTATGATGGAGCGGTTTGCAGAATTAATAAGTTTGTTGTATCTTACACTCCCAGTTTCCAGAAGAAGCTTTGCAAGCGAGAGTGGCGGAACTGGCAGACGCGCTGGTCTTAGAAGCCAGTGCCGCAAGGCGTGTGGGTTCAAGTCCCTCCTCTCGCACTGATTCTCGTCTTTGCCGAAGTGGCGGAATTGGCAGACGCACCAGACTCAAAATCTGGCGAAGTTAAAAACTTCGTGCGAGTTCGACTCTCGCCTTCGGCACATCTGCTTCTCTCCCTACTTCAGTTCCCTCTGAACCCTAAGTAGAACTTCTCCCTTTGCAAAACCGTTGACAAAGGATTATCTATGCAAGCTTTTTGCATCACCACTAAACTTACTTGAATTTAGCTATGGCAACTGCTGACATACCAGATTCTCTAAAAGAAAAACTCGTTGAGATTTTCGGACCTAACACGACATTTGTCCATGAACTCTATACCCAGTACCTTAAAGACCCTTCACTTCTTCGCAATGATTGGCGCAACTTTTTCCAAGCGCTTGAATCCGGGTCGCTAGACCTCAATGCTTTAGAAACTCATACTTCACATAACGGTTCGCACCTTGAGACAAGCACGAACGGAACTCACTACAGCAACTCGTCGTTGGGCTCAACACCTATTGCAGCACCTTCACCCAAAGTCGCCTCACCGAGCTACACTTCGCTGGCTGAGCTCAATTTGGACATTGATGACCGCGCCAAACCCCTCTCTGGAGTGTCGGCACTGATTGCGCAAAACATGGAACTTTCGCTCGGTGTACCGACTGCTACCTCGGTGCGCACGATTCCCGTTAAGGCGCTTGAAGAAAACCGTTTGATTTTGAACCAGCACCTGCAACTGATTGGGCGCGGCAAAGCCGCTTTCACCCATTTGATTGCTTGGGCTATTGTCAAAGCCTTCAAAAAGTATCCTTCGCTCAACGCTACATATGCGGTAGTTTCAGGGAAGGCACAGCGCATTGAGCGCGCTCATATCAATCTTGGCATTGCAATTGACCTTACTCGCAAAGATGGCTCACGCTCGCTGGTGGTGCCCAATATCAAGCGTGCAGAGTTGATGAACTTTTCACAATTTTTTGATGCCTACAACCGACTGATAGAAAGGGCACGCAAAAACCAACTTGAACCCGCCGACTTTCAAGGTACAACAGTTTCGCTGACGAATCCGGGCACCATTGGCACAGTGATGAGTGTGCCTCGCCTGATGCAAGGTCAAAGTGTCATCATCGCCGCTGGTGCTATTGACTATCCTGCAGAGTATCATGGCATGTCGCCACAGACGCTTTCACAGCTGGGCATCAGCAAAGTTATGACCCTGACCAGCACTTACGACCATCGCATTATTCAAGGTGCTGAGTCAGGTGAGCTTCTGGCTTACATCCATCACTTGCTTTTGGGAGAAGACAACTTCTACGACGAAATCTTTGCGGCAATGTCGGCGCCGCATCGCCCATTTCGGCATTGTATTGACAAATCACGACTTGGTTTGATTGATAGCCTTGGCACTGAAGAAGCTGTGCGCAAGCAAGCTCGCGTGATGCAATTGATTAACTCCTACCGCGTGCGCGGACACCTGATTGCCAACATCAATCCGCTGGAGTATAAGCCACACTACCATCCCGAACTCGAACCTGACTTTTACGACCTTACCATTTGGGACCTTGACCGAGTGTTTATCACGACCAACTTTGGTGATAAACCTGCGATGACGCTGCGTGAGATTTTAGAGAAGGTCCGCAAAGCCTATTGTGAAAAAATAGGCGTGGAGTATATGAACATCCAGTCGCTCGAACAAAAACGCTGGATTCAACGCCATATTGAAAATCGCTCTGAACAACTTCAATTTTCAAAAGAGGATAAGCTGGCTATCTATCAAAATTTGGTTCGCGCCGAAGGGTTTGAACGATATTTGCACACCAAATATCTGGGGCACAAGCGCTTCTCAATTGAGGGCGGTGAATCTGCCATTGCAATTATTGATTTTCTCATCAAAGAGGCTACGCGCTATGATGTCAAAGAGGTTGTAATTGGTATGGCGCATCGCGGTCGCCTCAATGTTCTGACCAACATTGTAGGTAAGCCATACGAGACGCTCTTTGTGGAGTTTGAAGGCAAGCCGCTACCTATGAAAGCCGATTACCTCACACAAGGCTCCGGCGATGTAAAATACCACTTAGGTGCCACTGGTACTCGAATTGGTTACGATGGTAAGGAAATCAAAATATCGGTTGCCTCTAATCCCAGTCATCTTGAGGCGGTCAATCCTGTTGTCGAAGGAATCGTGCGCGCCAAGCAAGACCGCATGAACGATACCAAGCGCAATCGTGTCATTCCGCTTCTTATCCATGGCGATGCTGCATTTGCTGGTCAAGGCGTTGTAACTGAAACGCTTAATCTTTCTCAACTGGAAGGCTATACTACAGGCGGCACCATTCACCTCATTATCAACAATCAAATTGGATTTACAACCACGCCAAACGATGCACGCTCTACGCTCTACGCTACAGATGTGGCAAAGATGGTGCAAGCCCCAATTTTTCATGTCAATGGCGACGACCCAGAAGCTTGCTTGATTGTTGCAAAGCTTGCTCTCGACTACCGCATGACGTTCAATAGCGATGTGGTCATTGACATGCTCTGCTACCGCCGCCATGGACACAACGAAGGCGACGACCCGGGCTACACGCAACCTGTACTATATCGGCGTATCCGCGAACATCCCTCTGTGCGTGAGCTATACGAACAGCAACTCATCCGCGAAGGCATCTTAACGCCTGAAGATGCCCGCGCCATGATGGAAGACTTCCGCCGCACTCTTGACCAGGCTTCAGAAAAAGCCAAAGCCATGGCACAAGAGCATGAGCGGAAAACCGAAGCCCGAGCCGATTTGCCACTGGCAGTTGACCCCAGAGAAATTGTTGCTCGCTACCGCGGCAAATCTCCAGCGACGCACACAACGCTCGAGCAGTTGCAAACCGTAGTGCGCGCTATGCTGAATTTGCCTAAAGGCTTTAACCTGAATAAAAAACTGGAGCAACAGTTTGCTAAACGCGCACAACTCTTAGGCGAACATGCTCTACAAACCATGCTCGACTGGGCATTTGCAGAGGCTTTGGCATTCGGCACCCTTTTGCTTGAAGGCTACCCTGTGCGTCTTAGCGGACAAGACAGTACGCGCGGCACCTTTAGCCAGCGGCATCTTTCGCTCTTCGACACAGAGACGGGCGAAGAATACACGCCTCTCAAACATATTTCACCGCATCAAGCTCCATTTTATGTCAATGATAGCTTGCTTTCAGAATTTGCCGCCATGGGCTTCGAGTTCGGCTACAGTGTTGCCGACCCACTGACTTTAACCATCTGGGAAGCCCAATTTGGCGACTTTGCCAACGGTGCTCAAATTATCATTGACCAGTTCATTTCCAGCACAGAATCGAAGTGGGGACAGCCTTCAGGCTTGGTCTTGCTATTGCCACACGGCTACGAAGGTCAAGGACCGGAGCACTCCTCGGCACGACTGGAGCGCTTTTTGCAGCTTTGTGCAGAAGTGAATATGCAAGTGGTAAATTGCACCACACCTGCGCAGTATTTCCACTTGCTGCGTCGTCAGGTCTATGCTGGCAACATCAAGCCGTTGATAGTGATGACACCGAAGAGCTTGCTGCGCCATCCGCTTGCTGTATCACCCGTTACCGAATTGCTTGAAGGCAAGTTTAGAAATGTGCTCGATGAAGTCGATGAGATTGAATCGCCTCGTCGCATTTTGTTCTGTTCGGGCAAAGTCTACTACGACCTTTTGCAAGAGCGACGCCGCATGGTCAAGCCAGACATTGTCATTTTGCGAGTAGAACAGCTTTATCCTTATCCAGAAAAGCGCATTGCACATCTGCTTGAAAAATATCGCTCTGCCAAGGAAGTTTTCTGGGTGCAAGAAGAGCCAAAGAATATGGGCGCATGGTCGTTCATTATGCCCTTGCTTTCTGAACAGCTCTTGCCCGGACAGACGCTACGATATGTGGGTCGTCCTGCTTCAGCAAGCCCAGCCACGGGGTATATCAAAAAACACGAGCAAGAGCAAGCCGCATTGGTGCGTGAAGCCCTAAGTTGAATGATGATGAAGCCATGAGTCCAACTTTATTCCATCATGCTCATGGCTTCATCAAGTGATTTGCTGCGCACTGCGTGCAAGTCTTCAGCGTGTTTCGGGCAACCTGCCTGCTCTGCCTAACGCTTTTTCTAAGTTTGCTACCGCAACCAGATAGTCATACACGGCTTGCAGATAATTCACTTTGGCTTGATTGAGTGCCAGTTCTGCGTCGGTCAGTTCCAGCTGAGAGCCAATGCCTTGCTTGCGTCGGCTGCGTGTGAGCGCGTAGCTGCGCTCTGCCGATTGCACCGTGGTGGCTTGCACTGCAATTCTTTTCTTGGCTTCCATCACATTGGAGAGACTGACGGAAATTTCAGAACGAATGATTTCTTGCAAGTTTTCTAAGCGCGTTTGATTTTGCCGTTTTTCCATTTCTGCTCGTGCCAGACGTGCATCATTGCGGAAGCCTGAAAAAATTGGCACCGAGAGTTGCAGACCTGCCGCAAGATTGGTACCCCATTGATAAGAGCCAATGTTGAAGTCTGTTTGCAGCGTCAGCACTTGTGCCTGCACAAAGGCATCTAATGTGGGCAGAAAGTTTGAAAACTCGGCGGCAATCTGCTCTTCATTGGCACGCACTTGCAACTCAAGCTGCTTGATTTCTGGTCGCATTGCTAGTGCCTCTTGGTAGGCTTGTGCAAATGTCAGGTCACCTATTTTGTCTTCAAACTTGAGTGAATCGGTCAGCTCTAATTCTTCATCTGCTGGCAAGCCAATTTTGACCTTGAGTGCAATTTTTGCTGTCTCTACACCGTTGAGCGCTTTGATAAGTTGCGGTTTCAAGTTCTCGACAGCCACAAATGCTCGTAGTGTATCGATATCAGCGGCAAGTCCCTGTCTGTAGAGCTGACGTACATCTTGCAGTGCTAATTCATTTCGTGCAATGCTCTGTTCAATCAACCGTGCCGATTCCTGTGCAATCAAGACATCGTAGTAGGCTTTTTTGACCTCTGTTATCGTTGTTGCTTTTGCACTGATGTAGCTTTCTTCGCTGATTTCATACACAACCGACGAGGCTCTAATGCCAGCCCAGATTGCTCCGCGATACAGTGATTGTGTAAACTGCAGCGTAGCGTTGATGCTATTGATACCCGTTGCTACAATTTGTACTGGTCCCGTCGTGCCACCGCCGCCTGCCCCCGGCGGTCCGCCAAAGCCAGCTGGGAAAATGAAGAAATTGGTATTGCGGAAACTGTGTGCAAATTGTCCCGTCAAAGTAAGAGAGGGATAGACATTGCCCCACGCTTCTCTGACACTCTGATTTGATTTTTCTCGCTCTAACCGTGCAACCTTCAACTCACGGTTGTATTCCAAAGCCAGCGACAGCGCATCGTTGAGCGTAAGACGACGCACTTGTGCTTGAACAGTGCTACTGGCGCTAAAGAAAAGCCATAGCACCATCGCGCAGAGTAAGCTACATTTCATAATTTTGAAAGATGTGCTTTAAGAAGTCTTTTTGAGTTTTACTGTTGCATCTTACTTGCTGTGCATTAGTAAGCCGTGGTAAAAACTGACTCACGGTTAGAAACTGACTTGCGGTCAGCCAAAACGGCAAAATTTGCTCAAAAGTTTCACCCCTGCTTTCGTAGGCTACGTAATTGAAATTTTCATACTTTATTTTTGCAACCGATTTTGACGACACTCTAATTCAAAAACTGCTATGCCAAGAAGGAAAAAAACAATCGAATCATCTGATACTTCATTTTCCACCTCATCTTCTGCTGAACCGTTGCGCATTGGTATTCTTCGCGGTCAGGAAAATTCTTTTCCTGAAGGGCTTATTGCCAACATCAATCGTGAAGCTGAGGCACAAAGGCGCAACATTGTTGCAGAGTTTATCAAGATAGGTGGATTGAAAATGGCTGAGCCCTGCCCTTACACAGTCATTCTTGACCGTATCTCTCATGAGATTGATTTTTACCGTGCCTATCTCAAGAATGCTGTGCTTAGCGGCACCTATGTGGTCAATAACCCGTTTTGGTGGAGCGCTGACGACAAGTTCTTCAATTACTCGCTGGCAACGCGCATGAATATCCCCGTTCCGAAAACGGTGATTTTGCCCAGCAACGAGCACCCACCGAACACGACTTCAGAATCCATGCGAAATCTCATCTATCCGCTCAATTGGCAAGAGTGCTTCGATTATGTCGGCTTTCCGCTTTGGCTCAAGCCCTTTACTGGAGGCGGATGGAAACATGTCTATAAGATTCACAGCCCGCATGAGTTTTTTGAAAGGTATAACCAGACAGGCACCATTTGCATGGTAATGCAAGAAGATATTGCGTTTGAAGAGTATTATCGCTGTTACTGTGTCGGCAAAAAGTATGTTCATATCATGCCATATGAGCCGCGTAACCCACATCATTTGCGCTATCAAGCCCCGTTTTCACCTTCAGAAGCCTTGCAAAAAACCATGACCCAATACTGCATAGACATTTGCGATGCCTTAGGCTATGACCTCAATACCATTGAGTTTGCCGTCCGCGACGGTATTCCCTACGCCATTGACTACATGAATCCTGCACCTGACGCCGATTATCACTCTGTCGGGCACGATAATTACACTTGGATTGTTCAAACCATGACACGCTTTTTGATGGACAAAGCTGAAGAAGTTGCTAAGAAAAAAACAATTCAACGCCACGCCTTTCGCTGGGATAAATTTCTAAACGGGAAGTGATATGCACTACTGTGTATTGCAAGTTATTTTGCTACTCGGCTTGCTATGCATTAGCAATCCTATCTACGCACAGGGCGACAGTAGCCATACACCGCTTTCGCTGCATGCCAATTACGATGGCATGCGGCTCAGCAGCGGTCTTCGCACTGAAGAAGAGGTGATACGCACCTTGAAGGCACAGGAAAAATACATTTTAGCCTGCTTGCAGACAGCTTATTCAAGATTAGATAAGAATGCCTCCCGCGGCATGCTACAACTGCGCATTCTCATTCAGCCAAATGGCTACGCTAGCGATGTACAAATCTTGCGTGCTCCAACTACTCTTCAGGCAATTCAAGAATGTCTCGAGCAGATTTTTAGTCGTGCGCGCTTCAAAAATGTCCGCAGTAGCGGCGACCAGCAACTTATTATTGACTACATGATTGAGTAGTCATGCAGCTATGGCATTTCGTGCTTCATGCATCAGGTATGTGGGGAAACACTGCCGTAAAGACTGGCAATGAACGATATGAGTGCAAGCAAAACCCGCCTATCATAGCGGCTTAATACACAGGTATAAAGGCAGATTGGGTTTGCCGCAATCTTGAAATCGTTTTACCTAAGCTTCACTTTGCATCTTGCCAAAGTCACTTTGGGCACAATTGTCTCATCAGCAGGAATGTAGGCGACTAGCAGGAAGGGGCGCACTCTTTAGCAACAAAGCCCAAGCTATGGCAAAGGCTTAGTTCAAGCGAGGGTCTTCTGGAAAGTTTGCCAGATAGGCGTAGTCACCACCTTTTGCGCGCAGCACTCTACGCCACATTTTATCATACGGTTCTGAGAAGACAATTTGCGCCGTAGCTTTTGCCAGATACCACGAGTTAAGCTGCATTTCGTCTTCTAACTGTCCAGCGCCCCAGCCGGAGTATCCCAGAAAGAATTTGAGATTTGTTTCGTTGGCTATTCTAAGTCGGATAAGCTCTCGAACTTCTTCGTAGTCGCCTCCCCAGAAGATACCATCTGCGACTTCTACACTTCCTTCGATGCGTGTTCCCAGTGTGTGTAGCAAGTGCAGGGTGTTTGTCTGCACTGGTCCGCCCAACCAAAGCGGATACTCCCATTCTTCAAAGCCCTCTAACACATCTGAAAGATGTAAATCGAGCGGTCGATTGAGCACTAAGCCGAATGTGCCTTGCTCATTGTGCTCGCATAGCAAGACAACCGTGCGTTTGAAGTTCGGGTCTTGCATAGCAACATTAGCAATCAGCAGCGTTCCCTTTGTGATTTCAAATTCAGTTTGTCTTGACATCACTTTCCAACTTGAGATAAAGCGACTGATTTTTTTTACGAGATGTTGCCGCCATTTTCTTTCTAAACTCTTCAAGTTGCTGGCTTAGTCCTTCGTCGCTCAGGGCGAGGATTTGCACGGCCAGCAGTCCGGCATTGCGTGCATTGCCGATTGCCACGGTTGCAACGGGAATCCCTGCTGGCATTTGCACAATTGAGTATAGCGAATCTAATCCATTTAGTGCACGTGATGGCACAGGCACGCCAATTACAGGCAGTGTGGTGTATGATGCCGTCATGCCGGGCAGATGTGCAGCACCGCCTGCGCCAGCAATAATCACTTTTAGTCCCCTTGCTTTTGCGCTCTTGGCATATCTTGCCATGTCGTCTGGGGTGCGATGTGCCGAGACCACCTTCATTTCGAAGGCTACCTGAAATTCTTCCATCACCATAGCAGCTTCCTGCATCACCTGCATATCCGAGTCTGAGCCCATAATAATGCCTACCAGCGGCTTAGTTTTACCGCTTGCACGTGCCCGCCCATTTGTTCCTGCCTTTTCTCGACTTGGCATAAGGCTTTTATGCTTCAGATACGTTCTGTGAGAGATACATTTTCTCTATCTCCTGCAATTCTGCCAAGCATCGCTGATTTTCCTCATCTTTGTCAGGCAGGGTAATAAACCACTCACGCAACATTTCCTTGGCAACGGCTATTGATGTCAAACGCAAACTCATGACCAAGACGTTTGCGTCGTTCCATCGCCGTGCTCCTTGCGCCGTTTGAGCATCTGTGCAGAGTGCGGCACGCACATTTGGCACTTTATTTGCTGCCATTGCTACGCCTGTTCCCGTCCAGCAAAAGAGAATCCCATTCTGGCACTCGCCTTGCGACACCGCCTGTGCCACAGCACGTGCAGCCGCTGTCCAACGCTTCTCATCTGGCGACGCACCATCTTTCAACGCCCCGAAGCGTACCAACACATGCCCTTTCGACTCTAACTCCGCTATGACGGCATCTGTCAGTTCAGTACGCTCATCGCTACCAATTGCAATGATCATCGTTGAAACCGCTTTGTTTTTATTATCCTCCAAATGCGCCGTATTTGCGCAATGCGTAATTCCAAAACAATTTATAAGCAATATAAAACATAACCACCCACGATAAAATGATACACAGCCCTGATATGATTTCACTTAGCGGTAGTGCTACCGTCAGCACCTTTGTTGGAAAATAGGCAAGGTAACCAAACGGTAAAAACTTGCTGGCTTGCCGTATTGCTTCTGGGAACATGTCTAGTGGCACCAGCTGTCCAGTCAAAAACCACAGCACTAAGTTTTTCATGACAAAGAGCGTCCACACTTCATCCATCCAGAAGGCTAACATGGCAATCAGAAACCCCATCAGATAGGCGACTGCCATGCCAGAGAGCGTTGCCAGCGCACATAAGCCTACTGCCCAAACATGAGGCGTGATAAACCCAACAGCACTACAGCCAATGTAGATAAGCAGTGCGAAGATTATCACTGGCGTGTTATCGGCGACAAACACCGCAAAGTAGTAGAGCGCAAAATCAATCGGCTTTGAGAGAAACTTGTTCAGTTCGCCTTCACGAATGGCGCGTGCTATTTCACGCTCTACATAGTCGGCTTTCATGAGGTTGTAAATCACAATGCTAAACAGACTGTAGCGCACCAATTCATCAAAGTCGTAGTTGGCAATTTTTCCTGTATCAGTTGATTCCGTTACCGCTTTCCATAGCAGGAGTTGCACTACAATTGGAATGAAGATTTTGCCAACAAAATCAATGACCAACTCGCTACGATATTGCACAAATCGCTGCAAAGATGTGCGATAAACGAAGAAGTATTTTCTCATCGCGAAAGGTCGGCAAAAGTGCTACTTAGGCTGATTGCCGCTCTGCTTGAGAATATCGCCCTCGAGATTTTTCAGGTTCAGCCCTGGTGTTGCTGTGTAGGCTTTGTAGAGCTCGACTGCCGTCTGTACTGTGCTCTCTAATGTATCGCGGCGCAGCGGACGCACCAAATATCGAAAGATTTGCACTTGGTTGATGAGCTGAATAGCAATGCTCGAATCTTTCATAGAGCTGAGCACAATAATTGGCGTATTGGGGTTAAATGACTTGACTTCGGAGAGAAATTTTACAGGGTCGGTATCTGGTAAATTTAGTTCGGTGATGATAGCCGCCATTGGCGAGCGCTTGAGAATTTCTATGGCGGATTGCGATGAGCTACTGATGCTAACCACATAATTTTCAGCAAATAGCTCACGCATTGAGGAAAGGTGCGAAGGATTGCTGTCAATGACCAAAATGGGCTGTTTTTCTGGAATAAAACTGCGCGTCGTAGTAGCGATGTTGTTTGCTGTGGTATGGTGCAGTGTGGCACTGCTCGCACTTGTTGCAGTAGGTTGTGCATTTTTTGGCATAATGAGGCGCGTTCGCTGCGCTAATTCCAGTGCCAGTTTGATAGTGCTTCGCAGTTTCTCAACATCCCAGGGCTTTAGGATGTATCGATATACTTCTCCAGTATTGACTGACCCTAAGACTTCATCGAGGTCGGAATAGCCTGTCAGCAAAATGCGAATAGCAATTGGATTAATTTTTTTAGCTTCACGCAGAAACTCCACGCCAGTCATGGTTGGCATGCGTTGGTCAGTTACAATCACATCGATTTCGGGGTGTTTGCGCAGAATTTCTAAGGCATCTTTGGCGCGTTGAGCCGTGTATGGGCGCTCATCGCGAAACAGCTCGGTTAGCGAGAGCAACACATTTGGTTCATCATCTACGAATAAAATTCTGCTTGGCATACCTTGATTTCGTGAGTTGAGCTAAAAGAACTCGAGCGCTGCAAACTTGTGCAGAACGCTTCTCGCTTTTAGCTATTGAGCCAATTTTAACAGAATAGTAAGTTAATTAAAAACCCCCAACTTATTGTCTTCTGGGCGTTAAGTTTTCATTAAGACCGCCGCAAAAAAGCCATCTGTTCCATCTTGATGCGGTAAGAGCTTCAGATATGGCATTTGCGACACACGCTGCATTAGCATTGCAAGCTCTTGTACTCGGTTTGCGGCTTGTAATTGCACTTCAGGCTTTACCAACTTGAATTCTTGATGTTTATCCAAAAATGTCTCAATAATCTGCTCATTTTCTTCCTTGAAGATAGAGCATGTCGCATACACCACTGTGCCTCCACTTTTCACAAACGGCGCGTATTGAGACAAAATTTCACTTTGTACGGCAGACATTTTTTTCAATGCACTTTCTGTCAAGCGCAATTTCAGGTCTGGATTTCGGCGCACTGTGCCCGAGCCCGTGCACGGTGCATCAATCAGCACTGCATCTAATTTGCCACGATATTTTTCCTCAAACTTTTTGAACTTTTCTGCTGGCACAATCTCGATGTTTTGGAGTCCAGAACGACGAATCCGCTTGCGGATATTCCCCCAGCGTTTTTCATACTTCTCAAATGCAAAAACTTTGCCTTTTCCCTGCATCAGTGTAGCAAGGTGCAATGTCTTGCCACCGCCTCCTGCACACGCATCTAAAATTTTTTGATGTGGCACTGGATTTACCAGCAATGAAATGAGCTGACTGCCTTCGTCCTGAATTTCAAACCAGCCTTGCCTGAAGGCTTCAGTTTGCATGACGTTGCAGCGCTCACGGCAATACAAGGCGTCTGGCGAAAGCTCCCCTTTATATGTCTCAATGCCTTCAGCGCTTAATTTTTCTTGTAGCGCTTCTCGTGTTGTCTTCATTGTGTTGACGCGCAACACCACTGGCGCAGGTCTGTTAAGTGCTGCGTAAAGTGATGCCACATCGTTCGATGGCATTGTCTGCAGCAGTCGCTCTGTCATCCAAGCTGGGAATGCATATTGCCAAGAGAGCATATCTTTTTCGCTCCCTTGCGGCGCATTTTTGTGCTGTTCCCAAAAATTTGCAATCGCTTCAAGTGTAGCATCTCTGAAGGCGTAGCGTGCTTTCAGTGCGGCATACAGTGATGCAGTTTGCACGCGCTGATGTTCAAGCAGAAAAAAGACAAGTATGAATGTGATATGAAACTTTGGCGGCAGGTTTTGTGCGGCAAGAAATTTCCCAGCTATGGACTCTATTGTAAGGTGCTCACGCAGCGCACCATAGACTGACTCTGAAATAAATTTTCGGTCGTGCGAGCCCAAGTATTTGCGCGCTCTCAAAAACTGCGATAACACGGCATCCGCTGGACGATTAGATGTTACAATTTCTTCATACACCTCAATAGCATGAGACAGTAGCCCATCAAGGTTCATTCTTCAAGGTCAGTTTTTCCCTTGCGAAATACGGCGGCGCCAATTGCGCCTCCGATTCCACCTGCAATTGGATAAATAATCAGCGTGGAAATCAACCCAATCAGGATATTGGATATAGTAACTCCCTCCAATTTCCGCCTGCGAAATGATTCTTCTATTTGTTCTCTTGCTTGCGGGTCGGAGCCAAATAGCGCTATTAGCAGATTCTTTGTTTCTTCGATGTTAATTTGGTAGTCGAGGAGCATTTGCACTGCCGTGAAGACAACCGTGTAAATTATGCCACCCAGCAGTCCTGCCAGCGCTCCGAGCTTGAAGCCTTCACCGCCGCGTATGGTTAGTTGATACTGATTGATGTATTGGTAAGCAGTGACTAAGCCGCCCACAATGACTCCCAAGCAACACAAATTGTTCAGTATGCCAACATATGGTAACAAGCTAGTAACGACAATTACGCCTGCTCCCCAGAGTATAGCGTTGAAACTATCGGGTTTTTCGTCACCATCTTGTGCTGTTGATGTGAGTTGTTCCTCGGGCATAGGCTTCTAAGTTTGAGTTAGCGGAAAATCGGTTGCCGGCTCTTCGTGCGTGACGCAGTGAATGGCACCAAGTCCCCAAATAAGGTCTGTGCAATCAATGCCCTGCACACGCCGCGTTGGAAAACACTTCTGCAAAATTTCCAGCGCCTTGATGTCGTTAGCACATCGATAGGTGGGTACCAGCACCACGTTGTTGGCAATGTAGAAGTTTGCATAGCTGGCTGGCAGGCGCTGTCCTTGCTCGTAGATTGGCTCTGGCATGGGAATGGTTACAACGTTAAAGGGGTTGCCATCTTGGTCAGTCATGGTTTTGAGCAACTCATAATTTTCTTTAAGTGGCTCGTAGTTTTCGTCGCTCTTATCTTCTTCAATCGCCGTTACAATCGTCGTGGGATTAACAAATCGCGTGATGTCGTCGATATGACCGTCTGTATCGTCTCCAGCGATGCCTTCTCCTAGCCAAAGAATGTGGCTGACGCCTAAGTAGTCTTTGAGATATTGCTCGATTTGCGACTTTGACAGGTGCGGATTGCGGTTTGGGTTAAGCAGGCATGAGCTGGTTGTCAGCAACGAGCCTTTGCCATTGACATCGATTGAACCGCCTTCGAGAATCATTGGCGGCTTAAAGCAAGGCAAGCCTTGCCACTGTGCAATTTTTGTGGGAATTTCATCATCCAACTCAAACGGGGGATATTTGCCGCCCCATGCGTTGTAGCCCCAATCAACAATGGCTTTTTCAATTTTGCCGTTGTGCTCACGCAGAATGTAGTTTGGTCCATGGTCACGGCACCATGCGTCGTTGGTTGGGAAGTGATGATAGTAGATATTGCCCACATTATCGCGCGTGATGCCACTTTTTTTTACCAGTTCGCGAATTTCTTGCTCCATTTGCTCGCCTGTGACGTTGATATGCACTTCTTCATGCGGCACCAAAAAGCGAATGATTTCAATGAAGGTTGCCTGCACAGGTTCAAGCGGCTTATTTGGCCAAGTGTTCGGGTTATGGGGCCACGAAAGCCATGTTGCTTTGTGCTCAAACCATTCTGGGGGCATTCGGTATCCAAGCTGGCTTGGCGTCACAGGCAAGATTTGTTTTGCTGTTTTGGTTTTAACTGTTGCTTTGCCCCTTTGGCGCTGCGTGCTGTGGTGGATTGTAAGCTGAACTTGTGCGCGATAGTGGATTCGAACCACTGACCTCCACCGTGTCAAGATGGCGCTCTAACCAACTGAGCTAACCGCGCATGGCTGTGCTTACGTAAGATGCAAATATACAACAGGGCGTGTAGAGTGCAAACGCCACCCTGCTGTGCTGGGTCAAATTTCAATTGCGGCGGCGGCGGCATGTGCCTGATGCCAACATTCTTCCATTGAGTTGCCCACCACCGTTATGTGCCCCATCTTCCTCCCGATGCGTGAATCGGCTTTGCCGTAAATGTGCACTTTGGCATGCGGATACTGCAACGCACACGGCAGAGATGATAGCTCCACTGGTGCATTACGCTTGCCTAAGAGATTGACCATCACTGCCGCTTGAGTCAGCATTTCTGGACTACCAAGCGGGTAGCCTAAAATGGCTCGCAGATGATTTTCAAACTGCGACGTTACACAGGCTTCAATTGTGTAATGTCCAGAATTATGCGGACGCGGCGCCAGCTCATTAATCAGCACACGACCATCTTCACAAAGGAACATTTCCACACCAAAAATACCCACGCCATTTAGCACTGTGATAGCTTTTTGTGCTACACTCGCCGCCTTTTCCAGTATATCGGACGCAAAGGGCGCTGGTGCTTTGACGGCTTTGCAGATGTGATTTTCTTGAAGCGTCTCAACTACTGGATAGATGACCATTTCGCCCTGCGTATTGCGTGCGACCATTGTAGCCAGTTCAGCCTTGAACTTTACAAAGGCTTCCGCCATCAATTGCCGCTTTGGATAGCCTAAGGCAGTCATCGCTGGCTCGATTTCTGCTTCAGACCTTACGGTGCGGTTGCCATATCCATCGTAGCCCTCGCGTCGAGCTTTGAGCACGAATGGATAGCCATGCTTTTCAGCAAAGGCTTGCGCATCCGCTTTTGAACCAATACTTTGAAATGGGGCAACCGCCACGCCTGCCGTTTGTAGCGTCTGTTTTTGAATCAATTTGTCCTGAATGCAAGCCAGCGTTTCTGCAGTAGGATAGACAGGCGTGCCAAGCGACTGCAAGTGGTGCAACACACTTGCATCGACAAATTCATTTTCGAGCGTGATGACACTGCAGACTCGGGCAAATTCAGCCAGCTTGGCTTCATCGTGCCACTCTCCAACAAAATTGAGCTGAGACAGCTGTGCGGCTGGCGAGTTTGCTACACGCTCGAAGATGGCCACCTGAAAGCCAAAACGTAAGGCGGCGTAACTTGTCATTCGTGCAAGTTGTCCGCCGCCCAAAATGCCAATGGTGAGTGTCTTCACACTTCGTCTACTGTCTGGCAAGGTTTCGCGCAATCACAATGCGCTGGATTTCTGATGTGCCTTCGCCAATCGTGCAGAGCTTGACATCGCGGTAAAACTTCTCGACGGGATACTCCTTGATAAAGCCGTAACCGCCAAAGATTTGCACCGCTTCACTTGCTACGCGCACGGCTACTTCAGATGCAAATAGCTTGGCTTGCGACGACTCCATGTTGGTATTTTTGCCTTCATCTCTTAGTGAAGCGGCTTTCATCGTCAGCAGTCGTGCAGCTTGAATTTCAGTTGCCATGTCAGCCAGTTTGAACTGGATGGCTTGAAACTCACCAATCGGTTTGCCAAACTGCTTGCGCTCTTTTGCATAGCGGATGCAGGCCTCTAAGGCTCCTTGCGCAATGCCGACCGAGAGCGCCGCAATGGAAATTCTGCCGCCATCTAAAATTTGCATGGCTTGCTTGAAGCCTTCGTTGAGTTCTCCAATGAGATTTTCGTATGGGATTCGGCAATTATCCATCACCAACTGCCCTGTTTCAGAGGCGCGCATGCCGAGCTTGTTTTCTTTTTTGCCTGCGCTAAAGCCCGGTGTGCCTTTCTCGATGATAAACGCTGAGATACCATGATGCCCTTTCTCACGGTCGGTGATTGCCATGACTACGGCGATTTCTGCCGAGTGAGAGTTGGTAATGAAGTTCTTTGTGCCATTGAGCACCCAGTGGTCGCCATCGCGCACAGCGGTGGTGAGCATGCCGGCAGCATCGCTCCCTGAATTAGGCTCGGTCAAAGCCCACGCCGCCAGTTTTTTGCCACTTGCCAGACTCGGCACATACTTGCGTTTTTGTTCTTCTGAACCAAACTGATAGATATGGTTGGTGCCCAGTGAATTATGTGCTGCAATCGTCAGCGCCAGACTTGGGTCATATTTTGCCAGCTCTTCAATAGCTACGACATATTCCAAGTAGCCGAACCCTGCACCTCCAATTTCGTTCGGGAAAATCATGCCCAGCAACCCTAATTCACCAGCTTTCATGACCACATCAAGTGGGAAACGTTGCTCCTCGTCATCTTGCATCATCCGATTGGGCGGATACTCTCGTGCAAGAAAATTTCTGACAATTTCGGCAACCATTTTCTGGTTTTCAGTGTAACTGAAATCCATTGCAGATTGTAACTGCTCTTGAATAATCTCTGGCATAGTTTGATTTCAGAGTTATGTTGTTAATTGATTGGCGCTTACACTTTGCAGCAATTTGCGCCCAAATTAAATACGTGCCTCTTCAATTACAAGATTTGGCTATCTTTTTGCCCAAATGCAACTGTTGCTATGATTGCCAAAAGAATTATTCCCTGCCTTGATGTCAAGGATGGGCGCGTGGTGAAGGGCGTCAAATTCCAGTCGCTGCGCGATGCAGGCTCAATTGTCGAGCAAGCCAAGTTCTACAATGAGGAGCTTGCCGATGAGCTGGTGTTCTTGGATATTTCTGCTTCGCTCGAGTCGCGCCAGACAACTTTGGAAGAGGTGCGCAAGGTTTCTGAGCAAGTCTTTATTCCGCTGACGGTGGGCGGTGGGATTCGCTCCCTTGAGACGGCTCGCGACGCATTTTTGCACGGGGCAGATAAAATTTCTCTCAACACTGCGGCAGTGCAGACTCCTGAACTGATTTCGGAGCTGGCAGAGCGATACGGCTCGCAAGCCGTTGTAGTCGCCATTGATGTCAAACGGGTGCAAGGCAAATGGCAGGTCTTCACTCACTCTGGACAAGTGCCCACAGAATGGGAGGCTTTGGAATGGGCACAAAAAGTTACCGAACTTGGTGCCGGCGAAATTCTGCTGACCAGCATGGACAAAGATGGGACTCAGCAGGGCTACGACCTTGAACTTCTACGGTGCATTTCTACATCGGTCTCCGTTCCTGTCATTGCCTCTGGCGGAGCCGGCAATTTGGAGCATCTCTACCAAGCCTTTCATGAAGGCAAAGCCGACGCGGCACTAGCAGCTTCGATTTTTCACTACCGGCAGTATTCCATCATTGAAGCCAAGCGATATTTGCATTACCGCGGCATTTGCGTGCGACTTTAGATAGTGCTGACAATTCAAATCTTGCAGATGCACTGTCATGCTGAACAGAGCGAAGCAAAGTGAAGCATCCACAATGGATTCCTCGCTCGCGCTCGGAAAAAAAGAGAGCTCGGAACGACGAAACGGAGTGCTGGGCATGACTGGTCTTGTCATGCTGAGCGCAGCGAAGCATCCATGTGCTGAATTCCTCACTGCGTTCGAAATGACACTTTCGGTTTTGTCATGCTGAACAGAGTGTAAGCGAAGTGAAGCATCCATTTCCTCGCTTGCACTCGGAACGACGGAAGAAAAGTCTGAAACAGTGCCGCAAAACCAATGCGTCTCATTTGGGCAGCACGACCTAATATTCACTGGCTTCACTATACTTAGTGTCAAGCCGACCGCTTCTGTACGTTTGATTTAACTGATGCTTGCGCAGATATTTCTAAAAAACACAGGCTCTCTTCCAATCAACCGATTCTGACATGGAGTTTTACGAGCGTATCAAGGAAGCATTGATAGCCCTCACCAACCTTTCTCATAGCTCATTGCAACAGCATCTCTTGGGCGCACTCTGGGAAACGCTGCGTTCTTACCACACTATTCCGATGACAGCTGGCGAAGAGGCGACATTTCTTTATCTCGGGCATGCGAGCACGGTGCACTGGCACGGTGATTACAATCAGTGGGGGCATCAAAAAGGGATTTCCACAGCAGGCAGAAGGCTGGGCAAATCCGATGTCTGGATACTCGAAAAAGTCTTTCCGATTGATGCGCGCTTGGATTACAAAATCGTGCTCAACGAAAGTGAGTGGCTCTTAGACCCAGCTAATCCCTACCGCTGCAAAAGCGGGTTTGGACACAGCTCTGAACTGCGCATGCCACGCTATCATTATCCGCTCTCGAGCTTGCGTCGCCCACACACACCGCGTGGCACCATGAGTGAGACTTTTCGTCTGCAAAGTCGCTACTTAGGCTATGCGGTTGGTCTGAATGTGTATGTACCATTTGGCTACGAGCGCCTCTCGCACCTACCTACCTTGTATGTAACCGACGGTCATGAATATGCTGATGACGACATGGGCGCACTTTGCACAACGCTCGACAACCTGATTGCTGAACGGCGCATCAAGCCTGTCATGGCGGTTTTCATTGACCCCAGAAACCCTGATAACCCTAATGAAAATCGCCGCCTTGAGCAGTATCCTGCCAATCCCAAATTTCTCAAGTTTGTTACGCGTGAGGTGGTGCCATTTATTGATGCCTTATTTCGTTCAGATGCGCGTGCGGAAGCGCGCGGGTTTTTAGGCACCTCATTTGGCGGCTTGTGCGCGGCTTTTTTCGGCGCCAAAGCGTCAGACACTTTCCACTTCATTGGCATTCAATCCCCTTCGTTTTGGAAATATCCCGCCATTTTTGAGCTCTACGAAAAACAGCCTTGCTTACCGCTTCAAATCTACATGAGTTCAGGTACGATTAACGATACGGCACTTCGCGCCCGCCAAATGCGAGATATTCTTTTGCGCAAAGGCTACAAATTTTTGTATCGCGAAACCAACGAAAGCCATTCTTGGGGGACTTGGCGCGGCGGTTTGGAAGAAATGTTGCTCTACTTTTTTGGCACGCCTGCTTCGCCCAGCACCCTTTCTCGTGTGCCAGAGCATGATACCAACTACAAACTTTCTGCCTTGCCGCCCCTGACGCACATTCATTACACACTCGGGCATCGCGAGAAAGTTACCATTGAGCTCTATGACCTCCATGGTAGAAACATAGACCAACTGCTCTGCAAATTCCAGCGGCGCGGCGAACACACCGTAGAGCTTCCGAAGCTTGAGCCCGGACTTTACTTCTATCGTTTGCACATTGGCTCGCTTTGCAAAACCCAGCTCTTCAGAATTGCCTAAATTATTTAGGTTTCAGCGAAAATTTTTCTCAATTTTTCACACTTTTTTCTTCCAATGCTATCTTTTGCGAAACTTTAACTTGCAACAAAACAACTTATGCGCTATGGCGTCCCAAAAACCAATGGTGATTTTGTGTCTGGCAAGCTACGAGAAAGGACAGGCTTTCCTGCGTGAAGCGGCTCGGCAAGGCTGTCATGTATATCTACTCACTTCGAAGAGTTTGGAGCATGTCGACTGGGGGCGCGAGCATCTTAAGGATATTTTCTACATCCCCGATGTTAACAAGGAGTGGAACAGGCATGATGTATTGATGGGTGTCAGTTACCTTGCGCGCACACTTGAGATTGATAAAATCGTTGCGTTAGACGATTACGATGTGGAAATGGCGGCGATGTTGCGTGAGCATTTGCGCCTGCCCGGCATGGGCGAAAGCGCCGCTCGCTATGTTCGTGATAAACTTGCCATGCGTGTCAAGGCGCAAAGCGATGGCATTCCTGTTCCCGACTTTGTGCATGTTTTGAACTACGAGCGCATGCGCCAGTTTATGCGGCGCGTGCCGCCACCGTGGATTGTTAAGCCTCGCTTTGCGGCGTCAGCCTTAGGCATCAAGCAGGCACACAGTGAAGATGAACTCTGGCAAATTGTTGAGCAATTGGGCGATAGGCAATCTTTTTATGTGCTGGAGCGGTTTGTGCCCGGCGATGTCTATCATGTTGATTCTCTCATTCACAATCGTCGTGTCATTTTTTCTATTGCCAGCAAGTATGGCTTGCCGCCGATGCAGGTCATGCACCAAGGCGCAGTGTTTTCAACACGCATTTTGCCTTACGATTCATCGGATGCCCATACCTTGCTTGAACTTAACTCACAAGTAATAGCTTCTATGGGACATGTATTGGGTGCGTCACATACCGAATTTATCAAGGATGCAGAAGGCAAGTTTTACTTTCTTGAAACTTCAGCGCGTGTAGGTGGCGCGCATATCGTGGAGCTTATAGAGGCTGCCGCAGGCATTAACCTCTGGGAAGAATGGGCGAAGCTGGAAATTCATCCTGATACCTACACGCTACCTACACTTCGGCGCGATTACAGCGGACTGCTCATTTCGCTTGCCCGACAACAGACCCCAGACCTTTCAGCGTATCAAGACCCTGAAATCTATTGGCGCCTCAATAAGGACTATCACGCTGGGCTGATTGTCCGCTCCGAACGCTATGAGCGCATCACAGAACTGCTTGAGCAATACACAGCACGCTTCTATCAAGACTTTTTCACCAGATATCCTGCGCCTGAACAACCTACTCACTGACGAATTAGACTTTTCCTGTAAAAAGGCTATTTTTACTTTAATAAATGGTTCTGCTGAATTGAACTATCACAGATGAGTATAGGATTCGAGATTGTTCTGATACTCTTATTGATTTTAGCTAATGGCATTTTTGCACTCTCCGAAATTGCTGTGGTTTCGGCACGTAAGACGAAACTGCAGCAGATGGCCAGCGAGGGAGATGAGCGAGCACGTGCAGCACTTGAGTTAGCTAATTCTCCAGACCTTTTCCTCTCTACTGTCCAAGTTGGGATTACGCTCATCGGCATTCTTGCCGGTGCGTATAGCGGCGCTACGATTGCCGAACAACTTGCTGCACAGTGGAAAGATGTGCCGTATATTGGTCAATACAGCAGCCAAGTGAGCTTGGCTGTGGTGGTTTTGGTCATCACTTACCTTTCTCTAGTAATCGGCGAGCTTGTCCCCAAACGCTTGGCGTTATCTAATCCCGAGCTCGTTGCCAAAATTGTTGCCTCACCAATGAAGGCAATTTCTGCTTTCTTCTACCCTGCCATTCGCATTCTTTCCTCTTCAACAAACCTTATTTTGCGCTTTTTTGGCATCAAGCCACAAGTTGAGCCGCCTGTAACCGAAGAAGAAATCAAGGTGTTAATGGAGCAAGGCACGCAAGCTGGCACCTTCAACGAAGTGGAGCAAGATATGGTCGAGCGTGTCTTGCGCTTGGGCGATAGGCGAGTCAGCTCTATCATGACCCCACGCACCGACATTGTCTGGCTTAGCATTCACGACTCCCCAGAAGATTTGCGTAAGCAAATTATTGAAAGTGCTCACTCCTTTTTCCCTGTCTGTGGCGAAGATTTGGACGATGTTCTCGGCGTTGTCCATGTTAAAGATTTGCTTGCTCGCAATCTCTGCAATGAGCCACTCGACCTCGTGCATGCTATGAAAAAGCCCCTATTCATTGCTGAAACCACGCCGCCGCTCAAAGTGCTCGAGCTTTTCAAATCCTCACGCGTGCACATCGGTATCGTGATTGATGAGTATGGCACCACACAAGGCTTAGTTACGCTCAACGACATTCTTGAAGCTATTGTAGGTGACATTCCAACTACCAATCAGCCAGCCAAGCAAAAGGTCGTCCAGCGCGAAGATGGCTCTTGGCTTGTCGACGGCATGATTACACTCGATGAGTTCAGTGAGGAATTCGAGCAAGTGCCCCTGCCAGATGCAGAGGAGCGCGACTACGAAACCCTTGCTGGGTTTATCTTGCATCAACTTGGCAGTGTACCTACGGTCGGTCAATATTTCGACTGGAAAGGTTGGCGCTTTGAAGTAGTCGACCTAGATGGCAATCGTGTCGATAAAGTCTTGCTCTCACGCGCACAGTCTACGAGTGCCATGGCGCAAGAAAACTCAAAAATTTCGTAGAAAAATTTTACCTTTGCTGTTCATTTTGCCAAAGACAGCAACTTCAGGCAAAACGACCCAAATTCAGGTGGAAACTTGAAACTTTTACTGGCTTCAAAATCACCGAGGCGGCAGCAGCTTTTGCAACTGACCCGGCTTCCTTTTGAAGTATTGTCCGTTGAAGTCGATGAGTCTTTTGACAGCAGGCTTCCACCAGCAGAAATTGCTATGACGCTTTCTGAGCGCAAAGCCAAATTTACAGCCGCTCGTTACCCTGAACATGCTCAACATGCTGTGATTTTAAGCGCCGATACGATTGTGGTTATTGACCAAATGATACTCAACAAGCCCGCTAATTTTGATGAAGCAGTCTCTATGCTTACACGTCTGCAAGGTAGAACGCATGAAGTCTTTACAGGATTTACTTTGCTTTCCCCTGACCGCATCCATTGCGATTATGAACGCACTGCCGTGACCTTTGCACCTATGACTCGCAAAGAAATAGAATTTTACGTTCAGACTGCACAGCCCTTCGACAAAGCTGGCAGTTATGGTATCCAAGACGATTTAGGCGCCTGTTTCATTGAACGCATTGAAGGGTGCTACTACAACGTGGTTGGCTTACCACTTGCGAAGGTCTATCGCGCTTTGAAATCTTTTCCCATGTTGTTCAATGATTAAAAAAACCATTTACTATGAAGTTGTATGTCATCCGACACGCCACGGCACATGATGTTGGCGAAAAAGGCATCTTAACTGACGAAGCGCGCTTTCTTACCGATGCTGGCAAAAAGGAAGCCAGTCAGCTTGGTGCATACCTCAAATCCAAATCGGTCAAGCTCGAGCTCTTAGCGCATAGTCCTTTGGTGCGCGCCGCCGAGACCGCTCAAATTCTTGCCGAACACCTTCACTGTGAGCTGCGCACCATTGAGAAGCTCTCTACTGAACATGACCTCGATGACCACTTGGATGTGCTCAATCAGCTTAAGTTCATGGACCGTGTGGGAATTGTAGGGCACCAACCGACGCTGTCGAAACTCATTCTTACGCTCATGGGCGCCAGTCCTCGTGCGGGCTTAAAATTCACGAAGTGCGCCATGGCCGTGCTGAATCTTGAACGCTTGGGCAGTACTTGGACGGGACAACTGGTTACGCTGCTCTCACCTGCCGATTTGTAAGCTTTTTTAGCTTGCACAATTCACGCAAGTAGCTCTGAACTTCCTGCACCTATTTTTTGCCTGATGTTTCATTTTGTGCCATCAGGATTGGCTCCAAGGTTTTCCAGACAGTTTCGGCAATAATTTTATGACCTTCAGCAGTGGGGTGAATGCCATCAGGCAAATTGAGTTTTGGATTGCCGCCAACTCCCTCCAAAAGAAATGGGATGAGCGCGGCACGATTTTTCTTGGCAAGCTCTGGAAAGACGGCTTTAAAGGCGCTGGTATACTCTGCACCGAGATTTGGCGGTGCTTGCATGCCTGCAATGACAATCTTGATGTTAGGATACTTAGCTTTAGCACGGTCAATAATAGCCTGCAGATTGCTTTGCATGGTCTCTACGCTGATGCCGCGCAGTCCATCATTGCCGCCAAGCTCTAAGACCAAAATATCGACTTTTTGTTTGAGTAGCCAGTCTATGCGGCGCAATCCCCCTGCGGAAGTCTCGCCTGAAAGTCCCGCATTGATGACCTTGTAGTTCAACTTTTTTTCTTCAATTTTTTTCTGAATGAGTGCAGGAAAAGCCTGAGAAGGGTCTACGCCAAAGCCTGCCGAGAGACTATTGCCTAAGAAGAGAATCACTTTGGGCTCTTGCGCTGAAAGCAGATTATGAACAAAGAGGAAGACGATACACAGCAGCGCGGCAGTAAGTCGATAGCTCATTGGGGCACAAGGTTGGTCGAACGCGCTCGTTTGATTTGCCGATGAATAAACTCAATCGCATATGCATTAAATGCTTCAGGCTGGTCAATGTTGCAAACATGCCCTGAATTTTTGATGATCTGCAGTTCAGCATGTTTGTGCTTTTTGACCAGCACTTTGACTGGCGGCAAAAACATGTAGTCCTCATCGCCCATTAGGTATAGTGTGGGCACAGGAATTTCCTTTTCGGTAAAGTATTTCAGTAGTGGGTTAGCTTCATCGGTGAGTCTGAACCAGCGAATAAACTCGCGTTGGCAGAGTTTTTTAGCTTCGTTGATGAACATCAGGCGAGAGTTACGGTGGCGACGGCGCGGCATAATAATCCACGCAAAAAAGCTATAGAGCCACATGTAAGGAACAATACGCTTGACAAGATGCCCAAGGAAAATGAGAATTTTGGAGCGTGTGTTAAAACGCGTGATTGCTCCGCCCATGACCATTGACTTTACACGCTCTGGGGCAAGCTCACCTATCGTGCGAATGATAATTGTGCCGAGCGAGATTCCAACAAAGTGCGCTGACTGAATCCCAAGATGGTCTAAGACCTCGAGAATTTCAAGACTGATTTCTTTGAACGTGTAGTTTTCGGCTTTGTAGCGCTCCAGCATGGATTGAGATTTGCCATGCCCACGCAAATCTATCAGCAGCACATTGAAGTTTTTGCGAAACTCGCGCAGTTGCTTGAACCAAATAGACGAACTTCCCCCAGCCCCATGAATGAACACCACCCAATCTGTCTCTGGTGAAATGATGTATTCTTTGTAGTAGAGCATCTCCTCTGCCTTGCTTTACATACATAATATACACAATTTCACTGCACCTGCAGGACACCACTTTTAATCCTCCCACACATAGTCGAAGAGCATCAGTGAGGCGGTCATCATCACAACAGCATAGGCACCAAGCAGTTGCAGTTCAGTTTCTGCTCGTGCCAGCGGCGCATCTTCCATCGTTGCTACTTTGCTAGCACGCACCACTAACAAAATCAGCGGTAGCAGAATGGGAAACGATAGCACCGCAAATAGCCCGCCCTTCGATGTTGCATTTGCAACAATAGCACTAATCAGCGTCAGCGATGCCGCCGCTCCAATACTGCCAAGTAGCAAGGTTGCAAGAAAAATCGCCCAGTTGAATATCTCTAAGTTTAGCGTCAAGATGTAGAGCCATGCTATCAGGACATTCACAACAAGTGCAAGAGTTAGGTTGTAGAAGAGCTTGCCTAGAAAAATTGCCGTAGGCGGTGCCGACAGTGCTAAAAATAGCGCCGTGTGCTGCTCTGCTTCGCTGACAAAGCCGCGCTGCAATGCCACCATTGCCGCAAAAAATACCGTGTTCCAAAATAGCGCCGCAATGATTTCTTGCCGCAACACCTCACCTGCCAGCGAAAACAGCGTTAGCGCCACAGAAATCAAGACAAACAACACAATAGTATTGATGCCGTAGCGCGTGCGCATCTCCAAAAGCAAATCTTTGCACAGCACCGCCCACGCTGCACCAAACAGCACTTTCATGTTTTCTTGGTTTTGATTACCGTTTTTGTAACTTTTGCAAAAATACCAGTATCAAAAAACTTCACTGCGAACATCCAGTTTCACTTCTATGAAGCATCTTGCCGTTGTTCTTGCTCTTTTCATCTGCATTCCCTCTGCCACAAGTGCCCAAGTTGATTCGGCTCAACTGGTTGCCACTTACCGAGAAATTGCTTTGCGCATCATTGCCGCTTCAATGAAAGATAGCCTTGCATATGAACGCCTTGCTGAACTTTGCGACACCTTTGGTCCGCGCCTAAGTGGCTCTGAAAACTTAGAGCGCGCCATTGACTGGTGCTTAGCCAAAATGAAAGCCGATGGATTCGACAAAGTGCAAGGCGAACCCGTCATGGTGCCGCGGTGGGTGCGCGGCAAAGAAACTTGCCAGCTAATTTCTCCACGAGCGCACAACATTGCTGTTCTTGGTTTAGGCGGCAGCATTCCTACGCCCAAAAATGGCATCACAGCTGAAGTGTTGGTTGTCCGAGATTTTGATGAATTAGATGCTCGCGCCAGCGAAGCTAAAGGGAAAATTGTGCTTTTCAATACGCCCTTTACGCAGTATGGTCAAACCGTGCGCGTTAGGGTGTTGGGCGCACAGCGTGCCGCTAAAGTCGGTGCCGTTGCCAGCTTGATTCGTTCTGTGGGACCTTTTTCGCTTTATACTCCACACACGGGTGGCATGGCTTATGCGGATTCTATTCCCAAAATTCCGCATGCGGCAATTTCTTTGGAAGATGCCGAGATGCTGGCACGCATGCAAAAACGCGGTCAGAAAGTGGTCGTCAAACTTGTGCTCGAGTCGAAGCAACTGCCTGACTCGCCGTCTCGCAATGTTATTGCTGAAATTCGTGGCTCGGAAAAACCTGACGAGATTGTCGTTTTCGGTGGTCATATTGATTCATGGGATGTCGGTCAAGGCGCTATGGATGATGCGGGCGGGTGTATTGCCGCTTGGCACGCGCTGAAAGTCATTCAGTCGCTGGGCTTGCGAGCACGCCGCACGTTGCGCGTGGTGCTATGGACCAACGAAGAAAACGGCTTTCGCGGCGCCACAGCTTACGCTGAAGCTCACAAACATGAAAAACACGTGCTCGCCATTGAATCGGACGCTGGGGTCTTCAAGCCTACTGGTTTTGGCTTTACGGGTAAAGATTCTGTGCTGCAAATTATCAAGGCAATTTCAGGATTGCTCACGCCGATTGATGCCGCACGCATCACGCTTGGTGGTGGCGGCGCCGATATTGCTCCGCTGATGCAGCAAGGCGTGCCCGGCTTAGGCTTGCAGGTCGATGGCTCTCGCTACTTTTGGTATCACCACACGCATGCCGATACCGTCGATAAGCTCAATCCTGAAGAACTCAATCGCTGCGTTGCAGCTATGGCGATTATGGCATTTGTTGCCGCTGATTTGCCTTAGCTGTCTTTGCGATGCACCTTGTGCAATTCTGTGTAGGTCTTTATCAGTGCCGACAATTTTGCCGATGCTTCTTGCGGCGACTCGGCTGTGGACACTGCGGAAATCACAGCCAGACTTTGCACGCCGGTTTCCAATACGCTTGCCGCATTTTCCAAAGTGATGCCGCCAATTGCCATCACTGGAATTTTTACAGCGGCGACCACCTCTTGCAGTGCCGCCAGTCCTCGTGCGGGCGTTGGTTTCTCTTTACTGCTGGTTGGAAAAATGTGACCAAATCCGATGTAGTCAGCGCCTTGCTGCTGTGCGGCTAAGGCTTCCTCAAGTGTGGAAGCTGTTGCGCCAATGATTTTGCCCTTGCCCAAAATTTTGCGTGCGGCTGGAATCGGCAAGTCGGTTTGTCCAAGATGCACGCCATCGGCATCTGCGGCCAGTGCAATATCTGCGCGGTCATTGACGATGAAGAGTCTGCCAAAACTCATGGTCAGTGTGCGCATGGCTACTGCCAGTGCAAAGAGCTCTTTTGCCGAGAGATGTTTATCGCGCAGTTGGATGATGCTTGCGCCGCCGCGCATGGCAAGTTCAGCAAGTTGCAAGTGCGTGTAGCGCTTTTGCGTGGTGGTGTCTGTAATGACGCACAGTCCTGAAATTTCTTGATGCATGGATTGCTTTATGGTTATGCGGTTAAGACTGTTGCACCGTGTCGGCTATTGCTTGCAGCAAGGTATGAACAGCTTGACCAATGTTTTCTGCCAGTGCAACTTCTGACATGACAGCCACACCAAATGCACCATTTTCTAAGCACTGCCTTGCTGTTTGCGCCGTAATACCACCTATTGCGAAAACGGGTATTTGTACCTGTTCAGTTATGGCTTTGAGCGCTTCAAGCCCGCGTGGCGCAACGTTTGGTTTGGAAGCGGTTTTGAAGATATGCCCGAAGATGAGCAGGTCTGCGCCGCTCTGCTCTGCGGCTTTGGCGCCAGCCAAGTCATGCACACTTTTGGCAATTAGCCACTTGGCATGCAGTTTTCGCACTACTTCAATCGGCAAGCCCAATTCTGGCACGACCACACCATCGGCTTCAGTTGCCCAAGCCACATCAGCTCGGTCGTTGATGAGCAATTTTGCTCCATATCGCATTGTAATGCATCGCAATGTGCTAGCAAGGTAATAGAGCTGCGCGCTGCCAAGGTGTTTTTCTCGCAATTGGATAAGCCGTCCGCCCGCTGCACAGACTTCTTCTGTCCACTTTGGCAGTGGCACTTGCATGCGCGCGCTATCGGTGATAATCATCAGCTTTGGCAGTGCATCGATTTGCTTCATTGTCCGATTATGCCTTCAAGCGGGCTGGATGCTGTGGCGTAGAGTTTTCTTGGTATTCGCCCTGCCTCGAACGCCAAGCGTCCAGCTTTGACGGCAAGTTTCATGGCTTCAGCCATTTGCACAGGATGTTGCGCTTGTGAAACGGCGGTGTTAAGCAAAACACCATCGTAGCCCAGTTCCATGGCAATTGCGGCATCAGAGGCAGTGCCAATGCCGGCATCGATGATGAGCGGAATATCGGGCAGTTGCTCGCGTATGATTTGCAGGTTGTATGGATTGCGAATTCCCATACCTGAACCGATTGGTGATGCCAGCGGCATAACGGCATGGCAGCCCAAGTTGTAGAGTTTCTTGCATGTAATCGGGTCATCGTTGGTGTAAGCCAGTACGATGAACCCATCGTTGAGCAGTTGTTCAGCGGCTTTGAGCAATTCTACTGTGTCTGGAAAGAGTGTCTCATCGTCGCCAATGACTTCAAGTTTTATCCAGTTGGTGTTAAGGCTTTCGCGAGCCAGTTGTGCCGTCAGTACAGCATCTTTTGCGGTGTAGCATCCTGCGGTATTTGGCAGAAAGAAAAGATTTTTTTCCTCCAGATATTTGATGATACTTTCGCTTGCCGTCTCTTGCACATTGATACGGCGTATGGATACGGTTACGATTTCTGCGCCACTGGCTTCAATAGCGGCTAACATCGTTTGCGGATTCGGGTATTTCGCTGTCCCTATCAGCAACCGCGATTGAAATGCCTTGCCAGCAATGACCAGTTCTCCCATTTCTTTTTCCGTCCTTTTAGTCTTTGAACATCGCAAAAATTTATGCAATTCTGTTTCTGATTGCATAGAAACTTAAGCTCTGTTGGCAAATCCAAAAAACTTTTTAACTTCTGTGAGTGCAGCCCTAATATCACCTTTGTTTTTGGAACAATGATTTGACGCAAGTTCGTTGAAATTAGATAGATGCACTGCAAGCCAGTCGTTTGCAGTGAGTTTTGCTAAGCAACAATCCGTTCAAGTCTTTGAGTTTTTATGCAGCAGAGTTATGATTCTATCCGCAACTTCATCATGGCATCGAATCCTGATGTCTTCAAAGTCTTGCTCATTGAAGACAATTTAGACCACAGCTTCTTGGTGAAAAGTCATCTTGAAGCCAAGGGGCGCTATCAAGTTGAAACCACCAACTCTGGCGAACAAGGTATTGCGTGGATTCAAGAAAATCCCTCTCGCTTCGATATTGTTCTTCTTGATTATGACCTACCTGGTCAAAACGGCTTGGATATTTTGCGCCGCATTCAGAGTATCAGTCGTTTTATTCCAGTTGTGCTCATTACAGGTTTGGGATCTGAATCTGTGGCGGTTGAAATTATGAAGGCTGGGGCAAAGGATTATGTTATCAAGACGGGCGAATACTACAGGGCGCTGCACATTACCATTGACCAGGTGATGGAGAAGCACAAGTTTGAGATGCTCAATCTTCAGCTTCAACGCCAACTCGAGGAGCGCGCCAACAAAGATTTTCTTACCGGTGTCTATAACCGACATCGCTTCACAGAATTGTTTGAGCATGAAATTAACAGTGCGGTTCGCTACAAGCGACCCATCTCTGTGGCAATGATTGATGTTGACCGGTTTAAAGAGATTAACGACAAATACGGTCATAAGATGGGCGATTTTGCACTGGTCTGCATCAGTGACTTGCTTCGACAGCAATTGCGCGCCTCTGACATCATTGGTCGTTTTGGCGGTGACGAATTCATCGTTGTTATGCCTGAAACGGATAAAACTCAAGCTCAAATCACATTTGAGCGTATTCAGAATGCATTAGAGGCTTTTAACAAAACTGGGCAATTTCCATGTGAACTGTCCCTCTCCATCGGTATTGCTAGCAGTAGTGATGGCTACGAAAACCTGGTTGAGCTCGCCGATGCTGCCATGTACCGTAATAAGCAAGCTAAGAAACGCGGTTTAGCAAGTCTTTTCGAAGGCCCCGAAAAAACTCAATAGTGCTTTGACATTTACACAATCTGTTGTATATTTGCGACCCGTTTTTGGAACTTATATGAAAGCACTAGTAGAGATTTCCGATAAGCAGTTTTTTGTTCAGCCGGGCGACACTATCTTTGTCCCCAAGCAAAAAGCAAATGCGGGCGATATTCTGACCTTGGAGAAGGTACTGATGACCAGCGATGGCACAACTGCTACTCTTTCTCCAAAGGTTTCAGTGACCGCAAAAGTACTTCGTCATCTTAAAGGCGAAAAAATTCTGGTTTTCAAGAAAAAGCGCCGTAAGCGCTATCGCCGCACATACGGGCATCGTCAAGATTTTACAGAATTGGAAATCGTCTCTATTGCGTAAGTACTGTCCAATCTAAAAACATTCAGGGAGGTTTGTATGGCACATAAGAAAGGTGCTGGCTCTACAAAAAACGGTCGCGATAGTAATCCGAAGTACCTTGGCATTAAGGCGTTCGGTGGTGAGTATGTTCGTGCTGGCTCTATCATTGTTCGTCAGCGTGGCACGCTCTACAAAGCTGGCAAAAATGTGGGCATTGGCAGAGACCATACGCTCTATGCGTTGAAAGATGGTCATGTCGTCTTCAAGCGCGGCAAGGACGACCGCACATTTGTCAGCGTCGAACCTGTGCTTGCCACTCCAGCATAAGCCAAGGGAGCTGTATCTGTGTTGGTGCTTAAGTAGCACCAGCTTACCTTTTCATGGTATTTTCTGTTTCTATTCGCCGCGACGCATTTCACGCTCAAGGTCACGCTGCTTGATAGCCTCACGCTTGTCATGCATCTTTTTGCCTCGCACTAACGCAAGTTCAAGCTTTGCTATACCTCGACTGTTGAAATAGAGTTTGAGCGGTACCAGTGTCAAACCTTTCTGCTCTACTTTTGACTTGAGTTTAAGAATCTCATCTTTATGTAGCAAGAGTTTGCGACTGCGTCTGGGGTCTTGAGGTTCTGTAGTTGCGTGCTCATATGGCGTAATTTGCATATTTTCGAGCGTCACTTCATTGTTGCGCAGCAATGCAAAACTATCGTCCAAGCTAGCTTTACCTTGACGGATAGACTTTACCTCCGCCCCCTTGAGTGCGATACCAGCTTCGAGTGTCTCCAATATCTCGTATTCGTATCGCGCTTTGCGATTGTAGATAGTTTTTACGAATTCCGATTTGGCTACTTTTTTCATGCTCTGTGTTGAATTTTGAAAAGTTAGTTAAGAATTTTTTTCCTCTGTCAAGTGCCACAGAGATTCTCTGAGCCTATCCTTGCCTTGTTTTTCAACAGAAAATGCATTTTTATCTGCGATTTTTCCGCTTGGTAACAATTCACACAACTTTGGCACGATGTTTGCTCTTATAGTTAGCAGTGTTCCTTCTCACAGCTTCTCTCCAGCCGCAGTGGGCTATCTAGGTTAGGGGGGTAGCCCACAATTTTTTTGTATAGCTTTTACTTCCTACGCCCTTTACTTTTCGCTATTTTTTATCTTTGGAGCTTTCTCTATCGTCCTTGAAAATGAATGACGCTCGCCGCACGCTTCATCACAGCGATGAAGAACGGCTCAAAGGCATCTTCTATGTTGCCCTGGCTGCTCTACTCTGGAGCACTGGCGGGGCTTTTATCAAACTTGTGGAACTTGACTCGTTTCAGACCTCATTTTGGCGCTCGCTATTTGCCGCTTTCACTATTGCTGCTATTACAAAGCCCTACCCGCTGCGGTTTAATTCAGATACGATTTTTTCCTCATTAGCTTATTCTGCCACGTTGATATTTTTCGTAGCTGGCACGAAACTGACTACAGCGGCTAATGCAATCCTTCTGCAATACGCGGCACCGATTTACATTCTCGTGCTCGCCCGTTTGATTTTACATGAACAGATGAATAAAGTGCAGGTGATAACTGTACTTTTTTGCATCGTTGGAATGGCGATTTTTTTTCTGGATCAACTCTCTGCTGCTGGATACTTAGGCAATTTTTTGGCAGCACTCTCTGGTATTGCTTTTGCGTTTATGACTGTGCTGCTTCGCAAGCAGCGCGATACTGACCCCACACAAGCCATACTTCTGGGCAACCTTTGGATTGTTCTCATCTGCGCTGCTATTGTGATATGGCAATCCTTCTTTAACCCCAAAGGGGTCATGCACGAAGATGTTTATTTTGGCTTTGCCATTTCTACAGCGGATAGCATCATTGTTGCTTTCTTAGGTATTTTTCAAATTGCAATCCCATACCTGCTGTTTGCACGGGCAATTCGCTCGCTGCGAGCTTTAGATGCTTCTCTTATCAGCATGTTAGAACCTGTGCTCAATCCGATTTGGGCATTTTTGCTGGTCGGCGAAGTGCCTTCTTCCTACGCTTTCATTGGTGGCGCTATTATCATCGGTGCTGTTTTTGTGCAAAATGTCTGGGCATTGAAGTTTTCAGACTCTCAAAGTTCCTCTCTGCGCTAAGCTACTCGGTATCTACTTTTTCTATGAGCACCTTTCGTATTTCTTCAGGCACGGCTGTCAGAAACTTCAGTCCTGTTCTTTGCTCCAATTCCTTTACACTGACACGATACTTTCGCCAGTCGTCATTGCGGATGCCGTTGATGTTTGGCATATCTACGGCAATTACCCTTGTGTCTTTTGTGATGTCTTTCAGTCCCTGCCCGCGTTCCAAGACTACAACAATTTTCCATGTACTCTTCGGCACAGCAACCTTTCCTTTGAGTCTTGGTGGATTTTTGTCAAATGTGCCTCCAGCGATGAGGTATAGTTCTTTTTGCTGTTTGGCAAGTTTTTCGCAGTAGAGTTCAAAGCTATTCCATACGCCTTGATTGAGGTCAGGTGTTTGTGGCAGAATGTTGGTCATGTAGAATGTGGCATCGTTGTCTTCGCGTGTGCTTGTGCGTTCTTGTGAGCGAACAATATGTCCGCGGTCATATCCGCTACCTGTGTAATCATGATGTGTAACGCGGTAAAATCCTGTTGGTAATGCATTATCGGTAAGAAAATTGCCTTGATAGCGTGGCACTGGTCCATAACTTTCAGCATTGACGTGCCAACATGCCCAATTAGCCACGTTGAGGTCGCGATTGTAGGAGATGACGTACTGCGGTCGGCGAATGATATACTCGGGCGATGCCCCAATTGGCATGCCGAGTTCAATCTGCTTCTGGATTCGGGCTTCTACGCTAAGTGGCGAAGTAGCCGGCGTTGGAGTGGCTGGTGGCGGGTTAGCTTTTGTCTGCGGTGATGAATCGCCGAAGGGAATTATCGTTACATCGTCGATGTTGATGCGCGATTTTTCCGACAGTTCAGCTCGAATCTCCAGCCGTACATTACCTGCTATGCCCACATCAAACGTGGCAGTTTGTAACTCTTGCGACGATGTGCGAATGCTTGAGCCAATGCGTTTCCATGAATTACCACTGTTCGTCGAGAGCCAGAGCGACCAATTGCCGCCTTCATCTTTGCCATACGCGCCATGCTGGATGGAAATGCGGCTTGCTCCATGCGGATAGTCAAATAGCATCGTGAGCTTGCCTAAGCCTCTGAGGCGTGCGGCACGTGTGCCATTTTTGCGGTCCTTTTCTTCGCCACCGATAAGGGCATCATCAAATAGCCACTCGCCACTCTGCAACCGCACCACAGCACTTTTGTAGCTATTTTTTGTGCCGCTCTCAAACTCTTCGACAAATGGGGCTACTTGTGCAGATGCTTTTTCACCAGACTGGGCTACAGCGTGTGAGCCTGTTTGTTCATGTGTGGCTTGTGTCGCAGTTTTCTCATCTGGTGCAGGTTGAGCCGATGGCAAGCGTTCTGCCTGTGTCTGTGCCCCTTTAGGCGAGTCGATGCGCGTGCTATTGCGGTCTGATTTTTGTGTGCAGCCTATGCTGCACAGCATCATGCACGCAGCTACAGGTATTAGCCAGAAGAGACTTTTTTTGCGCAAGTTGATTTTGGAAGCCAACAAAGAAGTCATAAATTCGCAGGCTTATTCAGGTTTTTAAGCTCGACCCCACTCAGGGGGTTTCGGGCTTATTATTTTGTAACAAAGGTAAGAGGTTTAGTCTATTCAAGGCAATCAAAATTGTTTTCAACTGCAAAATCTAGCTACACATCACGCTCATGTTGAAGAAGCCCGTTTTGATTACTCTTGCCGGTTTTCTCATCGTTGGTGTGTTACTTTGGTTTCGGCTGAAACCCTCGGATGGGGCATCCAGCTCAGCGGTGCGAAACAATCCTGCCGCTACTGCTTTGCCTGTTCGTGGTTATGTAGTCAGTAAGCGTAAGATAGAAAATCGCATTATTTCTTCGGGCACACTACTTGCCGCTGAAGAAGTTGAGTTGCGCTCTGAAACTTCGGGTATTATCACTAAGATTCTCTTTCAAGAAGGTTCGTTTGTGAAGAAAGGCGCGCTACTTGTTAAAATCAATGATGCAGAACTGCAAGCCCAGTTGCAGCGTGCGCAGTATCGCCTGAAACTTGCCGAAACACGTGAGGAACGCCAACGCAAGCTCTTGGCAGAGAAAGCTATCAGTCAGGAAGAGTATGATATTGCTCTCAACGAACTTAACACGCTCAAAGCTGAAGTGGCAATTATCTCTGCACAAATTGAGAAGACGGAAATTCGTGCTCCGTTTGATGGCATGATTGGGCTGCGCTATGTGAGCGTCGGTAGCTATATTTCACCAGCGACACGCATTGCCAGCATTCAGTGTGTGCGCCCGCTAAAAGTTGAATTTTCCATTCCAGAAAAGTATGCTCTTGCTGTGCGTCCTGGCGATAAGGTGCTCTTCAAGGTTCAAGGTATCACGAATACGCTTGAAGCTCGAGTCTATGCTATTGAGCCTAAAATTGACCCTGCCACACGCACCCTGACGCTGCGCGCTATTTATCCCAACACTGGCAATCGTATCTTTCCCGGCGCTTTTGCCGAAGTTGAGCTCTTTACGCAACAAATCAATGATGCAGTGCTGATTCCCACTGAGGCACTAATTCCAGAGTTGAAAGGGCAAAAGGTCTTTGTTGCCAAGCAAGGCAAAGCTGAGCCTAAACCCGTTGAAATTGGCATGCGGACGGATAGAGAGATTCAAATTACATCGGGGCTTTCTGATGGCGACACGGTTATCACTACTGGCATTTTGCAACTGCGACCGGGCACCAGTGTGCGCTTTACAGATATACAGTTAGGCACTGATGTTGAATAATTTTCAGTATTTCTAAACCAATTTTATCACACAACTTGTACTGCATATGAGTCTTTCCGCCATCAGTATTCGTCGTCCAGTTTTAGCCATTGTCATGTCGCTGGTGATTGTCTTGCTTGGCGCAATTGGCTTCACGTTTCTTGGCGTGCGCGAATATCCAGCCGTCGACCCGCCGATTATCACGGTAAGCACCAGCTATGTAGGCGCCAATGCCGATGTGATTGAGTCGCAAATTACCGAGCCACTCGAGGAATCCATCAACGGCGCACAGGGCATTCGCACCATTACCTCGACGAGTGCTGATGGCGTTAGCAACATCAGCGTCGAGTTCAACCTTGAAGTTGATTTGGAAGCGGCGGCAAACGATGTGCGCGATAGGGTCTCGCGTGCCGTGCGTCTTCTTCCCCCGGACTGCGACCCGCCTGTGGTCACCAAAGCCGATGCCAACGCTGACCCCATCATGGGTATTACCGTTCAATCCAATTCACGCAACATTTTGGAAGTCTCTGACATTGCACGCAATGTCATCAAGGAGCGCCTGCAGACCATCAATGGCGTCAGCGAAGTGATGATTTGGGGCGAAAAGCGCTACTCCATGCGGCTATGGATGGACCCAGCTAAACTTGCCGCCTACGGTCTCACTCCGCTCGATGTGCGTGCTGCCCTCAATGCTGAAAACGTGGAACTTCCCTCGGGCAGAATTGAAGGCAATACTACTGAACTTAGCATTCGCACGATTGGACGGCTCCAGACGCCCGAAGATTTCAATGAGCTGATTATCAAACAAGTTGCTGGGCGCACTATTCGCTTCAAAGACGTTGGCTACGCAGAACTTGGTCCTGAAAACGAACGCTCTCGTCTGAAGCGTGATGGCATTCCGATGGTGGTTGTGGTGCTGGTGCCACAGCCGGGCGCAAACAACATCTCGATTGCCGATGAAGCCATTAAACGCTTAGAACTCATCAAAAAAGAACTGCCTGAAGACATTCGCATCAGCATCAGTTTCGACTCCACCAAATTCATTCGTGCCTCTATTCGCGAGGTAGTTGAGACCATTTTCATCGCCTTCTGTCTTGTTGTGCTCATCATCTTCTTTTTCCTGCGCGATTGGCGTTCCACACTGATTCCGGTCATTGCCATTCCCATATCGCTTATTGGCGCGTTTTTCATCATGTATGTGATGAACTTTTCTATCAACGTGCTGACCCTGCTAGCAATTGTGTTGGCGATTGGACTTGTGGTCGATGATGCAATTGTCGTTTTGGAAAACATTTATGCCAAGGTCGAGGATGGCATGCCGCCCATTCAAGCTGCGCTGAAAGGCTCGTCAGAAATTTTCTTTGCGGTGATTTCGACGACGGTGGTTTTGGCAGCGGTATTTTTGCCGGTGATTTTTCTTCAAGGTTTGACGGGACGGCTTTTTCGTGAGTTTGGTCTTGTTGTCGCTGGCTCCGTGATTATCTCCGCCTTTGTGGCTCTGACCCTGACGCCGATGCTAAGCAGTCGCTTGCTCAAAAAAGGCGCTCATGGCAAGTTTTACTATGCACTTGAGCCGTTTTTCGTTTCATTAGCCGAGCAATATCGGCGGTCGCTGGCGTGGGTCTTGCAGCATCGCTGGGTGGGATTGACGATGACAGGCACTGCACTTGCTCTGATTGTGCTCTTTGGTTCGCAACTCAAGTCTGAACTTGCTCCGCTGGAAGACCGCAGTTCTATTCGCATGTCTGTTACCGCTCCCGAAGGCACTTCCTTTGAGTATATGAATGCTTTTCTGGACATGCTCTATGAAGGCATTCGCGAAGAAGCTGGACATGAATCTGAAGGTATCATTGTGGTTACTGCCTCTGGACGCAGTGCAGCTGCCGTCAATACTGGGTTTGTGCGCGTTATCCTGAAAAATCCCGAAGAGCGGCAGCGCACACAGCAGGAAATTGCCGACCGGTTGCAAAAAGTGGCCAATCAATACACAGCGGCACGCACCTTCGTTTTGCAAGAACAATCCATTGGCGGCGGCATCGGACGCGCTGGCTTACCTGTGCAGTATGTGCTCCAAGCCCCAACGCTCGATAAACTTAAAGAGTATCTTCCCAAATTTCTCGATGAAGCACGCAAGCGTCCAGAGTTTGGCGGCATTGTGGATGTCAATCTCAAGTTCAATAAGCCTGAACTGCAAGTGCTTATCAATCGTGAAAAGGCACGTCTTTTGGGCGTTTCGGTCGGCGATATTGCGCAAACACTTCAAGCCGCATTCAGCGGACAACGTTTTGGATATTTTCTTTTCAATGGCAAACAGTATCAAGTGATTGGACAGGTCTTGCGTGCCCGCCGCGATGAGCCGATTGACCTCAAATCGCTCTATGTCAAGAATCGTGACGGCGAAATGATTCAACTTGATAATCTGGTTAGCCTCACTGAAGACGCCAGCCCGCCTCAACTTTATCGCTACAACCGCTATGTATCGGCTACCGTGTCTGCAGGTCTTGCCAAAGGTTACACCATGAGCGATGGCATTGCCGCAATGGATGAGATTGCTGCAAAAGTCTTGGATGAATCTTTCAGCACCGCTCTGGCTGGCACTTCAAAAGATTATGCGGAGAGTTCATCGAGTTTGCTGTTTGCCTTTGCATTAGCACTGGCGCTTATCTACCTTATTCTTGCTGCACAGTTTGAAAGTTTTCGCGACCCCTTCATCATTCTCTTTACAGTTCCGCTTGCCCTTTCTGGCGCGCTGCTTTCACTGTGGTATTTCAATCAGACGCTCAACATCTTTAGTCAAATTGGCATCATTATGCTGATTGGTTTGGTGACGAAGAACGGCATCTTGATTGTGGAGTTTGCCAATCAACGGCGTGCGGAAGGACTTAGCCGCATGGAGGCACTCCAAGACGCTGCCGTCGCACGGTTTCGCCCAATTTTGATGACCAGCCTTTCCACGATTTTGGGTTTCTTGCCAATTGCGCTGGCACTTGGAGCTGGTTCAGAAAGCCGCATGTCAATGGGTATTGCTGTCGTTGGCGGCATGCTGGTTTCCACGGTGCTGACGCTGTATGTGGTGCCAACCATCTATTCCTACATCTCGAAAGACAAAAAGCTCGCCGTGCCATTGGAAGAATCTTCAGAAGCGCTTCTTTCCGAAAAGAATCCTGCTTCGCTTAGCACGTCATCTTGATAGCGTCAGTGCGTAAGGCACGCAAGACCATTTTTATGCCGATTGCAGTCTTGTGTGCCTTCTTTCGTTAGGCTTTTTCTGAAGTTAGTTAGGTCGTGCTGGGCGTTCTTCTTTTGGTTGTATGGTTGCAGGTTTTGCTTTGCTGCGTTCCCACACATTGTTGCTGCGGTCAATGTCGGCGTAGACTTCTCGTGGGTCTAAGACCACTTTTTCGAGCTCTTTGTCGCTAAAAAATCCTTTAATGAACTGCGTTTCATCTTTTCGCCAGATGTCGATTGGCATTTTCATGACTTCTTTTGTGCCGTCGGTGTAAGTTACTTCCATTTCAAGTGGGAGCACCAATCCGCCTTTATTTTTGACTTTGACACGATAGTAATACTTCCCTTTTGTCGCAGAGATGCCTGCTATCAACGAGTCGGAAAGTTGCTGTTCGACTTCGGCAATCGCTTGGTCGTTGTAGTGTGTGGTATAGAACCAGCCTCGCCAGAACCATGAGAGGTCTTCGCCTACGGCATTGTTCATGATGCGGAAAAAGTCGTGTGGCTGCGGATGTTTGAACGCCCAAGTTTGGGCATACTCTCGGAAGGCATCGTCGAAGACCTGTGGGGTTAGGATATTTTCGCGTAGCATTACCAATCCTGCCGCTGGCTTGGAATAAGCATTATTGCCATATGTGCCGTCAGGGACAATGTCGGAGTGCGACATGATGGGCACTTGATTGGGGTCGCGCATGTATTGCACGATGTATTTGGCTGGACCGCGACGCACGGGAAATTGCGGGTCCCACTCTAAGCACGCATAATACTCTAAGAACGTGTTCAAGCCTTCATCCATCCAACCGTATTTGCGCTCATCGCTGGCGACAATCATGGGGAACCAATTGTGCCCCACTTCATGAATGGTTACGGCGACCAGTGCATTTTCAAGTTGTTCGGTGTAGGAGCCATCAGCGGCGGGTCGTGCGCCGCAAAAACAAATCATCGGGTATTCCATGCCAAAGACTGGTCCATGCACATTCACCACTTTGGGGTAAGGGTATGGGAATGCCATTCGCCCATATACTTTGAGGGTGTGGATAATCGCTCTTGTGGAGACTTTGTTCCAGAGCGGCATAGCATCGCGTGGGTAGAGCGAGTGGCACTCAATGATTCTGCCATTTGGTTCGTAGCGAAATCCAGCGGCATCCCAGACATATGTTTTTGAAGAGACCCAAGCAAAGTCGCGCACATTTTCGGCTTTGAATTTCCAAGTCAGTGTGCCGCTTTGCTTCGGGCGGGTTTCTGGCTTCATTACTTCTTCAGGCTTGATGATGTAGCGCGGGGTTTCAGATTGGAAGGCTTCCTTAAGTCGGCGCTGTTGCTCGGCGGTGAGCACCTCGTTTGGATTTTGCAAGACGCCTGTGGCTTGGACAATGTGGTTCCATGGCACGGTGATTTCCACATTGTAGTTGCCGAAGTTGAGATAAAATTCGCCCGTGCCTAAGTATTGGTCGGTTTGCCAGCCGTTGACATCGTCATAGACGCATAGGCGTGGGAACCACTGCGCAATTTCGTATAGCCAGCCATCGCGCACAAGTTCTTTTGCGCCGCGTCCGTTGTCGGGCACTCGGTATGACCAGTCAATTTCTAATTGAACTTTTTCTTTGGGTTTGAGCGGTTGCAAGAGATTGACACGCATGACGGTGCCATTGATGTAAGTTTTGGCATCAACAAGTTTGCCTTTGGCATCGACGAGCTGGACGCGTGAGATTTGATGCCCACCGTCGAAGTCATTGACATCAATAAACTGGCGGAATCGTTCGCTGATTTTCGGCGGCAGTGCTGGACGAGAAGCATAGGTGCGGCTATGCTGAATAGAGTTCAGATTTTGGTCGAGTTGAATCCAGAGAAAATTCAGTTCGTCAGGTGAATTGTTGTAGTAGGTGATGCGTTCTGAGCCAATGACTTTATGCTCTATGGTGTCGAGTGAGGCTTTGATGTCGTAGTCGACACGCTGTTGCCAGTAGCGGTAGCCGGGTTTGCCGCTGGCGCTACGGAATTCGTTCGGCGTTGGAGCATCCTCGAGTGGGCGGAACATAGAGCGATTGACGCGTGAGCTGTCGTTGCCGCTTACCCATTTTTGGGCAATTCCCTCGAGGCTGAATGTCAAAAGTATGAGAAAAGTGAGAATGGCGCTTATGCTGTTCATATCCTTTACGATGTTAAATTCTGTGCTAAGTATAGCAAATTTGCAAAAATTCTTGGTGCATGGCTTATTGAAGGTTTGCCCAAATCAGTTACTGGTGCTATTCCTTGCCTTTAGGGGACTTGCTTGTAAAAGCAGACTGAATGTGTATATTTGCGGCTCAAGTAAACTTTTTATAGTCGTCTATGAAAGAGGGAATTCATCCAAACTACGTGCGTTGTGAGGTAGTTTGTTCAAACTGTGGGAATCGCTTCGTTACACGCTCTACGCAGAGCTTTATCAAGGTTGATATTTGCAACAACTGTCATCCTTACTACACAGGGCGTCAAGTCCTTGTAGATACGGCTGGTCGCGTAGAGCGCTTTAACAAGCGGTTTGCCAAAAAGACCGAACCTACAAAGGCTTAATTTCTGATGCAGACTTTGCTCAAATGCTCACTTCTCTCACAAAGTTAGCGTTTGAGCGTTTTTCTTTTGTTTAACTTTAGCCTGCATAGTCTTTGCCTATGAGTTTCACTAATATGAGTTCAACTAAGGAGATACTAAGTTCAGCTGAACAGCGCATGAAAAAATCGCTCGAGGCGTTTCAGCACGAGCTAGCTTCTATTCGTACTGGCAAAGCTACAACTGCTCTGCTTGATGGTATCAAGGTAGAGGCTTACGGACAACTTTCGCCGCTTAAGCAAGTTGCCAGTATTTCTGTTTTGGATACTAGAACTCTCTCGGTTCAAGTGTGGGATAAGTCTCTGGCGCCGACTATCGAGAAAGCCATTCGAGAGTCGGGCATGGGCTTGAATCCTGCGTTGGATGGTCAATCTATCCGTGTGCCTATTCCGCCGCTGACGGAAGAGCGCCGCAAAGAGTATGTCAAACTGGTTCGCCGACTTGCTGAAGAAAGCAAGATTGCTCTGCGCAATGTCCGTCGCGATGCTATTCAGGCTATTGAGCGAGCCGAAAAAGAAAAACTCATTTCTGAAGACGATAAAAACCGTGGTAAAAAAGAAGCTGATGCTCTCATTCAGAAGTTTGAGCGCCTAATTGATGACTCCGTTGCCAAGAAGGAAAAAGAGATTATGGAAGTATAACCCTGACATGCTATAAACTCTCAACCCAAATACTCTATGTCGATAGAATATCTGAACGGAAGGCGTCTCAAAAATGCCATCATTGCCGGCGCAGAGTCTGTTATCATGCGCAAGGAATATCTTAACAAGATTAATGTTTTCCCAGTAGCAGATGGAGACACAGGCACGAATATGGCTCTGACACTCAAGTCCGTCGTCGACGGGCTCTATGAGTGTGATGATTCTACGGTCGATGCTGTGGTAACATGCGCCGCAGACGCCGCTTTGATTGGCTCTCGTGGCAACTCTGGCTCAATTCTTGCACAATTCTATCAAGGCATGGCGGCTGGACTAGCTGGCAAAGAGCGCGTCACTGCACCAGAGTTTGGTCAATCTTTGCTCGTTGCTAAAGCCTATGCATACGAGGCTATGCTCGAGCCTAAGGAAGGCACAATTCTCACTGTCATTCGCGATTGGACAAACAGCATTCTACAGCTTGTTCAACGCACAACGGATTTCAAAGAAATTGTCGCTGAATCTATCAAAACAGCCAAAGAATCTCTGGCAAGAACCCCAGACCAGCTTATCGTCAATGGCGTACCTGTGCTGAAAAAAGCTGGCGTGGTTGACTCAGGTGCTCAAGGCTTTGTTGATATGCTACAAGGCATCTATGATTTCATGCACAAGGGCAATCTTCGCGAGTATCTCAAACGTAAGTTTTTCTCCTTTGTCAGCACCAGTAGCAGCGACAGCACCATTGCTGAAGTCAGTAATGCCACCATTACTTTTCGGTACTGTACGGAGTTTATTTTAGAAAATGGTCCAAACTACGACAAGAGCGCACTACGCAAGACGCTAATTGAGCACGGCGATTCGCTCATCATTGGTGGTTCTGCCACGAAAACCAAGGTGCACATTCATACCAACGAGCCTGAAAAAATCTTCGAGCTTGCCTCTCGCTTCGGTATTGTGCAGAAAAAGAAGTTCGAGGATATGATAGCTCAGCATCAGGCTGCTTTCGGCAAAAAGTCCATCGGTATTGTCACCGATTCTACCTGCGACTTACCTGATGACTACCTCGAAAAGCATGATGTTCGAATCGTGCCCCTGCAAGTGCGCTTTGGTGATGATGAGTATCTAGACCGTGTCACCATTTCTGCACAAGAGTTTTACCAGCGTCTTAGCGCAAGTGACATACTTCCGAAGACCTCCCAGCCTGCTACAGCTGCATTTAAGCAGGTCTATGAAGATATGCTGCGCATATATGATAGCATCGTCGGCATCTTCATCTCGTCTGGCATTTCAGGCACTTTCCAAAATGCCCGCACGACTAGCAAATTCTTCAAGGATAGAAAGTTTGCCATCATCGATAGCAAAATCACCTCGCTTGGCATGGGGATTCTCATCAAAGAAGCGGTCAAGATGCGTGATGAAGGCAAGAGCCTCAGCGAGATTGAAGCACGACTTAACGACATGAGCACCCGTATTCGAGCTTACCTTAGCCTTGAGACTATTGACAACCTTGTGCGCGGCGGTCGGCTCTCGAAGTCAAAAGGTCTCTTTGCCAAACTTCTGCACATCAATCCTGTACTCACTTTCGATGATAAAGGCAAGATTGTGCCGCTCGACAAAGGGGTTGGAAGTAAAGGTTCGCTCGATAAGGCAATTGAATATGCCACGCGCTACCTTGAGGGTAAGACCAATCTCCAGATTTCGGTCGTCTATTCTGACAAAATTGCTCGCGCACTTTACGCCAAAGAGCAACTCTCTGCGCGCTTTCCCGATGTGCCCATCGAGATAGCACAAATTTCGCCCGTACTAGGCACCTACGGTGGTCCCGGTACTGCCGCTATCATTGTGTATGGCGAGTAGCATACTTGCATCCTTGGAACGGCTACACGGGGGTTCGGCATGGTTCATAAGTAGTAGCCCTTGCGGGCTCAATCTGTTGCTTGAATCTTCTTGCGTAGGCGCGCTACCGGGATATTAAGTTGCTCACGATATTTTGTAACGGTGCGGCGCGCCACCTTATAGCCATGTTGAGCTAACAGTTCAGCCAGTTTATCATCGGATAGCGGCTTGCCTGACTCTTCTTTTTCAATGAAATCTTTGATAAACTGCTTGATAACGCGGTTAGAAATCTCATCGCCCGATTCGGTTTCTACCGCAGTGCTGAAAAGATATTTGAGTTCCCAGATACCTTTATCGGTCTGCACATACTTGCCATTGACCACACGGCTGACAGTTGAAATATCCACGCCAGCGTCTTCGGCAATATCTTTGAGAATCATTGGTTTTAATTTTTCTGGACCTACGGCAAAAAATTCATACTGGCGGCGCACAATTGCATTCATGATTTTTTGCATAGTGTGGCGGCGCATTTCTATAGCGCTCATAAAGCCTTTTGCCGCCTCAATTTTTTGCCGAATAAATTCTCTTGTGCTTCGCTCTTGACGCTTATCTTCCAAAATCTCTTTGTATCGGCGTGAGATGCGAATTTGCGGAATGTTGCGTTCGTTTGCTGTTACCACCAACTCTTCGCCGTTGAAGGTAACGATGAAGTCGGGCACAATATACTTGGCACTCTCGCTTGAACTGCGAATGGGTTTAGGATTGAGTCTTTGGATAAGTTGCACGGCGCGCCGCAGTTGAGCTTGTGAGATGCCCAGCACTTGCATCAGCTTTTGGTAGTGCATCATGCTAAATTCATTGAAGTGATGCACCAAAATTTTTTGTGCCAGTTGCCGGTCTTCTTCGTGCTCGTCATCAAGCTCATCAGCTAAGGCATGCAATTGAATGAGTAGGCATTCTTGTAAATTTCGTGCGCCCACACCTGCTGGCTCAAGTTGCCAGATTTTTTCCAAGACGGTTTCTATTTCCTTCTCGCTTGCTTCAATGCCTTGCATCAAAAGTCCTTCTCGAATGATGTCGAATGAGCAGCGTAAGTAGCCGTCTTCATCGAGATTGCCGATAATTTCTTCAGCAATTGCGTATTCTTTTTCATCAATCTTGAGCAGACGCAACTGCGTCAGCAAGTCATCACGCCAACTTTCTTCAAAGATAGGTTGCAGTTCGCCATGCGATTCATCAGGCGCGGATGACAATGTGTTATAGCCTTCCTCATCTTGCTCGCGGAGCATTTCTTCAATTTCACTTTCAAAGTCTGTATCGTCATGTTCTTTTTCACCTGGTAGAGCCTGTAGCTCTTCATCGTCATTACCACTTTCACGAAGGAGCTCAATTGGAGTCAGTTCTGTAGGCGGTTCAGGTGTTGGCAAGTCGTCGCTTTGTTCTTGCAGTTCCTCATTTTTCTCTTCATCGGTTACTTCTTCGAGCACTGGATTTTCTTCTAATTCTTGTTTGATGCGCTGTTCCAACTGCAATACTGGTAACTGCAAGAGTTTTGTGTAAAGAATTTGCTGCGGACTTAGGCGCAGCGTTTGGATTTGTCGTTGCGACAGGCTTTGCGTGCTCATAGACTTGAACTCGAGTTTAAGTCAATGCTGAGCAAGGCGCCGAGAGCGAGCATAATGCAAGAGCTGTTCGGTCCACTTCTTTCCGTATTTGCGCTCCAGCGCGGGTTTGAGGAATTCTACCATTGCTACATTTTGAGTGGCACCGCACTCTCGTCCGCTCTCACACTCAGGAATCTGCGAATACACCAAGTAATCTGTGCCCAAGTGCGCTCGCACGCGAATAGGATAGAGATGACACGAAATTGGCTTTTGAAAATCTGTCTCCCCATTTTCAAAGGCGCGCTCCAGCATACACTCTGCCACACCCTCTTCGTTGATTTTTGCAAACACACACTCTCGTCCTTCCACCGTCATCAGATACAAATCACCACGGTAGGCTTCATAAATGCCTTCTTTTTCTATAACCTGCCGATTTTTTTCGGGCAAGTATTTTTTTACTGCCTCCAAATTTTTTTCAATTTGCTCGACTTCTTTCGACAGCACTGGCGCACCTTTTTCACCTGCAACACAGCACATTCCTTTACAGCGCTTGACATTGCAGCGAAACATTGCTGAGAGCACATCAGGCTCAATGAGCACATGACCAATTGCGACGAGCGCTATGTCTTGCTGGCAAGATGTTTTCATTGCGTTTGCTTTCGTAAAATCTAATACAAAATTTGCAAACTACATGCTGCTTGCTGACTTCTCTTGCTACAAGGCACACAGATAGCATGTATCAGAGATTATCGCAGTTATTTTATATTTGCACCACTGATTCTTAGCAATGCTCTTTCAAACTTCAAACGCGATTCATGTCAGCAAAACCTGTTACGGTTATCACAGGGGCGGCTGGATTTCTGGGCTCTCATCTCTGTGATCGCTTTTTGCAAGAAGGACATAAAGTTATTGGTATTGATAATTTCATCACTGGTCATCCTCGAAATATCGCTCATCTTTTCGGTAACCCTGACTTTAAGTTTATCCGCCATGATGTCTCAAACTATATCTACATTGACGGGCATGTCGATAATGTGTTACACTTTGCTTCTCCTGCCAGTCCAGCCGATTATCTGAAAATTCCTATTCAGACGCTTAAGGTTGGCTCACTTGGCACACACAATGCGTTAGGGTTAGCTAAGGCAAAGGGCGCTCGCTTCATGATTGCCTCTACATCGGAAGTCTATGGCGACCCGCTCGAGCATCCACAAAAAGAAACCTACTGGGGGCATGTCAATCCCGTGGGGTTGCGTGGCTGTTACGATGAAGCCAAACGATTTGCTGAAGCCATGACGATGGCATATCACCGCTATCACGGTCTGAACACGCGCATCTTACGCATCTTCAATACTTACGGAGAACGCATGCGCCTCGACGACGGACGTGCCTTGCCTTCCTTTGTGAGCTCGGCTATTAAGGGCGAAGCTATGACTGTCTTCGGCGATGGGTCACAGACCCGTAGCTTTTGCTACGTCTCCGACCTCATTGAAGGCATCTGGCGCCTTTTGCATGTCGACTTCCACGAACCTGTCAACCTTGGCAATCCCAGTGAAATCACGATTTTGGACTTTGCAAAAGAAGTGCAAGCTATTGTGCGTGAGCTTACTGGCAAAGAAATTCCTATTGTGCATAAACCGCTTCCTGCCGATGACCCAAAACAGCGACGCCCTGACATTACACGCGCCAAAGAACTCTTAGGCTGGGAACCGAAGGTTGAACGCGCCGAAGGCTTGCGCAAAACCATTCGCTATTTCCTTCAACAAGCTGGGCAACTCTAACTTTAGCAGTCTTTCGAATCGCATTTTCTTTCTAGTATGTTAATTATCGACGGCAAAAAAATCTCAGAAGACATCAAACAGGAACTTAAACTTACTCTCGCCGAGCTTCATGCAAAAACTGGTCAATCTCCGGGACTGACGGTCATCATCGTTGGAGAAAATCCGGCCTCACAAATCTATGTGCGCAATAAAGCTAAAGCCTGCACAGAAGTTGGCATTCGTTCTGCAGTTATTGAGCTGCCAGAGCATGTTTCTCAAGATGAGTTACTGGCTCGCATTCATGCGCTCAATCAAGACCGGTCTGTGCATGGCATTTTGGTTCAGCAGCCGTTGCCAAAACACATTGATGAATTTGCCGTCACGCTTGCTATTTCACCTGACAAGGATGTCGATGGCTTCCATCCTGAAAATGTAGGGCGCTTGGTGCTTGGTCGGCTCGAAGAGTGTTTTGTCAGTTGCACGCCTTACGGTGTGCTGGAACTGCTGCGGCGCTATGGGATTGACCCTGCTGGCAAGCACTGCGTAGTGTTGGGGCGAAGCAACATTGTCGGCAAACCCATGGCAAACTTGATGCTACAAAAATTAGCTGGCATGAACGCCACGGTTACCGTCTGCCACTCTGCCTCGCACAACATCGCTAGCTTTACACGGCAAGCCGATATTCTCATCGCGGCAATTGGCAAAGCACATTTTGTTACTGCCGATATGGTCAAGCCTAATGCGGTGGTCATTGATGTTGGGATTAACCGTATTGCTGATGCTTCTGCCAAATCTGGCTCGCGCATTGTTGGCGATGTGGACTTCGAGGGCGTCTCAAAAGTTGCTTCAGCTATCACACCTGTGCCGGGCGGCGTCGGTCCGATGACTATTGCCATGCTACTTAGTAACACAGTTAAGTCCTTTAAGCGTCATCTTGCAAGCTGAAAATTTTCTTGTTACAACATTTGTTTTACACACATCCACTTTCGTTATGCTTTTTCCATATAACTTTGAAAAGCACATGTTTCGGTATTTTCAGATGAATTGGGCGACTGCTGTGTTGCTGTTGCTCGTAACCTGCTTTTGCGGCTTTGGTTGCGGGTCACCTTCCAGTACGCCTTCTCGTCCCAAAATTGGCTATGTCCTCATGGTGCGCGATGCCACCTTGGAAGAGGCACGCCGTGGCTTTTTTGATGCCCTCAAAGATTCTGGCTATGAAGTGGGTAAAACGCTGGATGTCATTGACCAAAATGCTGAAGGCGACATCAGCAACCTCAATCAAATTTTGGACTACTGCCTTTCGCAAAAAGTCTCACTGATTGCGACCAATCCTACTGTGGTGACCATTGCGGCGGTAAGCAAAACTCAGACGGTACCAGTGTGTATGATGGTCTCGCCGCGCCCTGACTTGGTTGGGCTTTCAAAATCGCCCGATGAGGCACCTAAGAATTTGTTTGGCGTCTATGAAACGCTTGGCTACATTGACACCAGCGTTACACTCATCAAAGAAATTTTTCCCAAAGCCAAGCGCATTGGTACCATTTTCAACACCAGTGAGCCGAATTCGGTCAATGCCCTTCGGCAACTGCGCACCGTTTGCCAACGCTTAGGCTATGAACTCATCGAAGCCGGTATCACCAACTCTAATGAATCACAGCAAGCTGCACAGACACTGCTCCTAAAAAAAATTGATGTCTTCTTTGCTCTTCCTGACAACATCATTTTTTCCAGTTTTGAGACCATCAAACAAACTCTGGATGCAAAGCAGGTGCCAATTGTTACTTCGGAAGTTGGTTTGGTGCAGCGTGGGGCACTTCTGGCATATGGCGCAGATTTTTATGAATGGGGCAGACAAGCTGGACGCATTGCTGTCAGGCTCTTGCGCGGAGAGACGAATCTCAAGCCCGAAGAAGTACAGGTTCGCAAGCGTATCTGTAATGCCAAAGCCTTAGAAGCTATGGGCCTTTCCATTCCACAGAATTTTACGCCACTTTAAGTGCATGTTGCTCATAATTTCAGCGCTTACACAGGTATCTCTCTTGCAGCCATGACTGGCAGACACAGACCTAAATACGCCCGAAGTTTGTATCTTTGCTTTTAACAAAAACCGGCACTCAAATGGAGCTCTGGCTTGGCGCAGCAGTATTAGGGCTGTGCTACGGATTTCTTGCTATTGGTGTCTATATCACCATGCGCATTTACAATTTCCCCGATATTACCGCCGATGGCAGTCTGACCTTAGGTGCAAGCATCACGGCATCCTTGCTTACACTTGGCGCCAATCCTTTCTACGCTATTTTTGTCGCCATGATTTTTGGGTTTTTGGCGGGCTCGGTCACTGGCATCGTTCATACCAAGCTCAAGGTCAATGGTCTGCTGTCGGGTATTTTGGTAACTACAGCACTTTACTCCATCAACCTGCGCATCATGGGTCGCTCCAACATCCCGTTGCTGACTGTTCAAACGGTGCTGACTCCGTTTGAGAACACTTTTTCTGATGCGCCGCGCTGGGCTGTTGACTTCGCTGTTTTTTTGCTGTTCAGTGTAGCCGTTCTTGCACTGCTTAGCTGGCTTTTCAAAACAGATTTCGGTTTAGCTATGCGTGCCACGGGCGACAATGAAATCATGATTGCTGCACAAGGGGTCAATACCGATACCATGAAAATTATCGGCATCGGTCTTTCTAACGCTATGATTGCACTCTCTGGCTCGCTTGTCTGTCAATATCAGGGCTTTGCTGACATTAGTATGGGCATAGGTATCATCGTTTTCGGACTTGCAAGCGTCATCATTGGCGAGTCCTTTCTTAGTATTTTTCGCTACCGGTTTTCGGTAGGGACACAACTTGCCAGTGTCGTTCTTGGAGCAATTGTGTTTCGCGTGCTCGTTGGCGTGGCGCTCTCACTTGGACTGGCACCTACGGATTTCAAAATTGTAACCGCATTCTTCGTGCTTCTCTCTGTAGCTCTGCCACAACTACGCAACCTTGCCTTGCGCCGCTAAGGCACGAGGCGTTGGTAAGTTTTTTTCTGCAAGAGCTTGCTTATGCCACTTGCCAATTCTGCCTTGACCAAAATGTGTGGCAATGCCTCTTCAAACCAGTAGTAATCTTTTTTCATGCCGCGCTCGACACTCACCTTCCAGCACGCTATGCGCCCCAGTTTGGTTTCCACCGTATCGCGCCCTTCTACTTTGTAATCGCCCTGAAAGTATTTTGGCAAGTCTGCACCTCTGAAGAGTTGGGAGACCAAAGTTGGGCGAACAAATTCCAAGTTTTCTTGAAAATTCAAACTCCGCAACGAGAGTGGAATTTGGTCTTCAAAAAACGTATCATACTGCAAATCGTATTCTCCTTCGCCATTTGCTCCAAACGAGTTCTGGCACACCAATTTTGATTTCCCGACCAAACGCAGCAACGCTTTGTTGGAAATGCCACCTTCGCCTTGCCACGAGGCAATGTAGCGCACCACCTTGAAAGGCTCATGTGGCAACACCCCAACCCATGTAGAAGTTTGCGTTGGACAGGGATATGCCGCATCGCTTGCTATAGCTTGTTGCGCTATTACGGGATACAGGTCTTTGCGTGCGGTATCTTCACTAATCGTGTGAAATTCTTTTGAGAACCAATAGCGTCTTGTCAAGCGAATTTCTGTAAAACTCTTTGTTCCATTTTCAGTTACTTCTTCGTTCAGATACTCTGCCACCTCAACAGCATGATTCCACAGCGAATCTTTTGCCCAATCGGTATTTATCAGCCCAAATCCTTTGTCGGTTTCGGCTGCACTGACACTTTGCACTGGCGAAGTGATTTTCTGCTCCACAAATTTTGGCGGCTTCCCATCGCAACTTCCTAACCCTATCACCAGAGAGAGGAGGATGAACAGCTGGAGTATTCTGCTACTGCGCCCGTAGCGTGCTATAACCGTGAACAGTTGAGAAGAAAATTTGTCCATCTCGCTCTGTTGTTTTTACGTGAGGTATGGTTTGTGCAAAGCGATAAAATCTTTTCCTTTCAAAGTTGCTCAGTGCACCACTTAGTTCCACAACAGTTAATTTCGGCTGCGCATAGTGCCACCACTGCTTGAACACCTCTGCGTCTTTTTGCTTAAACTTTTTCAGACGAATTAGCGCCACATCAGCTTTGAAAAATTCACTCGGCTTGAGCACCCAAGCACTGGAAGCAATAAGCAAGTTGCATTCTTTGGAAAAGACTTTCATGAGTGCTCTTGCTGGACGATATGCCACAATAGTATTGAGCTTCAGGACGCTATCGCCCCACAGCATTTTTTTGTTCAAGCCTATGGCGTGAGCGACTTTTGGCGGAGAGTGCGCCTGCACAAATGCCGTAAGCACGCCACCACACACTGTTTGCACTTGTTTTTCAATGCGGTTCCACTGCTTTGGCGACACACCCGCATCAATCAAAATGCTTTCCGTGCTTGTTTTGAAGATGACTGCACTGCCTCGTCCAAGCGCATTAAACACAATCGCTGGTTCTGGCAATTTCTCCAATTCGCTCTGCACGATGAGCACAGTTGCCAGCAGCAGTGAAGCACTGGCTAAACGCACCATCCATCGCCGCTGTTCGAGCGTAAGCAGTGTGGCAAGAATTAAGAAAAACAAAATGATTAGCGCCGGCGTGATGCGAAGTTGCAGATTCACAAAGGGAATTTGGCTAAAGCGCTCTGCCACGAAAATTGCCCCGCGTATCAAGTAGTAAGCACATACTGCATAGTACTCTGCAATCCCGAGCCCGAGACTATCCAAGATGAGCGCTGGAATGCTTGCCATCAGCGCCAGACTCACCATGTCTGTTACAACCAGATTAGCCAGCAATCCCAATAGCGGCACACTGCCGAAGTAATACGCAATGAACGGCGCCGTGCCAAGACTTGCGGCAACGGTCATTGCACCCGCATCCCAGAAATACTTCAAGATTTTCGAGAGCAAGGTCTCTCTTTCAGGCACATATCGCCCCGATAGTCTCGGATAAATCAGGATGATGGCAGCCACCGCACTATTTGTCAAATGAAAACTTGGGCTGAAAAGCTCTCTTGGATTCCACGCCAGCATGAGCACCGCTGCCGCCGCCAACGTATTGAGCGAATACGACTTCCGCTCCAGTATGGCACCGACTTCGAACAAAATCGCCATCAAGACAGCACGCTTGACAGGCGGACTATTGCCAGTGATGTTGCTGTAACAGACCAACACTGCGGCATAGACCAGCAACGCACTCCATTTTCCCGGTTTTGTGGTTTTGAGCCGTTTCAGAAAAATGTTGAGCGTTAGCGCAATCAGCCCGACATGCAGTCCTGAAATTGCCAGCACATGAATGGTGCCCGTTTTCTGAAATGCGGCACGCACTTCATCCGAAATTCCACTTCGCTCGCCGAGAATCATCCCTCTGATAAATGCGCGCTCATCTCCGCTGGGAAATAAGCGTTCCAAACTTGCTGAAATTGCTCGATACGCAGGCAGTATGATTTTTTGATTGAAACTGCCTACGCCAACTTGGTCTGTTTTGATAAACACGCTCTTTTCTGAACTCACGAGTAGCAAGTAAATCTCCTGTTCTGCTAAAAATGCTCGGTAGTCAAATTCGCCTTGGTTCATCGCTGGCTTTGGCAGCTCGAACCGACCTTGCAGCCAAAATTTTTCGCCGATGCGGAGTGATATTGTGCTTGTGTCGCGCCGGTATTGTCTTACTCTCACTTTTCCTGACGCAGTCAAAGTATCTGCGGTGCGTAGGAGAATGACTTTCTCAACGCTTGCGGTCCACTGCGTAACTCTATTTTTCGTGCTTGCATCCGTTTCAGCTTTTGCAAACACGATGACTTCTTCATTTGCAAATTTTAAGACTGTTTCTTCAGGCAAAATTTCATACAGAGCGGCAGTGTAGGCGGCAAATCCTGCAGGAACGCTTACGAGGTATCCTATCAGCCAAATCGCATGAAGCGCTTGGCTGGGTCTGTAATGCTCTAAGGCTAAGGCTATCAGGGTAATTGCTGTCAGGCTTAGTGCCAGCCAGAACCACACTTCAACATTCTGCCGATACGCATACCCGATGAGAATTCCGAGTGCAACTTGAACTAACAAGCGCAGCGCTGGATATGGCATGGGGAATAAAGTTTTTTATCATCAACTCAACTTTTGCTCTCAACAGCTTGCAAGGCTTGCAGTGTCGTTTTTGCCACTTCATCAATCGACTTTGTAGTATAGAAAAACTCTGCACCTTTTCCGAGCACTAAGAGTGGGACTGCATTTTGGGTATGCTGGGTTGTGGAAAGGTCTTCAAAATTGCCGTGGTCGCTTGTCATAACAAAGAGCATGTTGTCGTGCAGGCATTCAAAGATTTTTCCTAAGAAGCGGTCAAGGCATTCTACAATTCGTGCAGGTTCAATTAAGAGGCGCTGGTGTCCGACCAAATCAGTTAGGAAAAATTCATAAAACACCGCATCATATTCTTCTGTCAGCGCCAAGAGATGTTCTGCGGCAACTTCTGGCGGAATGATGTTCAGACCGTGATGTCCTACATTTCTTTGCCACCATTCATTTGTGATGTCGCCCGATACAGCCTTGTTTTTTTGCAGATGCGTTAGGCTACGCAGCTCCACTTTTTCTAACACCGCAATTTCAAACAGAACAGAACTGCGAATTTTCCCCACGGTTCTCAAGCTCAAACACCTTTGAATAAATGATTCAGGATAGGCATTTGCGTAGCAGATTTTTTTGCCGATTGCTTTAAGCATTTTGAAGATATTGTTCTCTATGAGCAAGGCGCGAAGTGGTGTTGGCAGGTAGGGTCCGAAGTGTTTGCCAAAAAGTTTTGCGCCGTTTTGCGAGGTGTAGATGGAAAATTGCCCAGTTCCGCTTTGTCCTGCACCGCTTATGCCCAGTGACGCTGAAATTGGCAGAAAGACTCTTTTAGGTTCGCGTAGCGTAGCTTCTTCCAGCAAGCATTCTTTTGTCAGACTTTTCTTGATGCACTTTTGAGGAGTAAGTGAGAAGGGATTTTTATCACTTTTTGATGCCAACCCGACACCATCGAGAAAAATAAAAATCAGTTTCATTCTTAGACTTCATTTTCAATCATCTGCTCAAATGTTTCTCGCTTGCGTATGATTTTTGCCTTGCCTTGGTCTATCATGACATCGGCGGCGCGTGGGCGTGCATTATAGTTGCTTGCCATCACAATACCGTACGCACCTGCGGAAAGAAGTGCTACGGTATCTCCTTCTTTAACTTCAGCTATTACTCTTTCTCGTGCAAAGAAATCTCCTGTTTCGCAGACGGGACCCACCACATCGGCTATCATTTTTTTCGTTGTTTGTCTCACTGGCAAAATCTCATGATAGGCACCATAGAGTGCAGGGCGAATTAAGTCGTTCATAGCTGCATCGACGATGACAAACTTTTTCTTGTTATGATTTTCTTTGATGTAGAGCACCTTAGAAAGTAGCACACTTGCGTTAGCTACCATGTAGCGACCGGGTTCAAAGAGAATTTTCAGTCCTGTAGGTTTGAGCAGTGGAATGAGGGCGCGAGCAAATTTTTCAATTGGGGTTGCTTTTTTTTCGGAAGTGTAGGTTACTGGGAATCCGCCACCAATATCGAGATGCTCGATTTCGAAGCCTAATTTTTCGCATAGTGATTTTACTTCCAAGAGCTTGAGTGTTGCGTCGCAGTAATACTTCGGGTCATAGATTTGTGAGCCGATGTGCATTTCCAAGCCTAAAATATGCAAGTGTTTCAAGTGCTTAGTTTCTTGCAACGTCTTTTCAGCCAGTACCTCGTCAATACCGAACTTTTGCTCATGATTGCCGGTGGTGATGTATGGATGGGTTTCAGCGGTTACATTTGGAGTAATTCGTATGCCGACAGGGGCTTTGCATTTTAGTTTGCATGCGATGCGGTCAATCAGCTTAAGTTCAGATAGTGATTCGGCTTTGAGCATTAAGATTTTGCTTTGGAGGGCGTATTCGATTTCTTGTGCGGTTTTGCCAACGCCAGCCATAATAATTTTTTCAGGCGGGGCTCCCACTTTCAGGGCGCGAAAGAGTTCCCCGCCTGAATTGACATCCAGTCCACTCCCAGCTTCTACGAGCGTGCGGATAACCTCGAGCGTATAGTTCGCTTTGACTGAATAACATGTCAGATGGTTCAGCGGTTGAAATGCCGCTTCAAATCGTTCAAAGTTTTCCAGAATTGCGGCTTTACTTGTTACAAAAAGCGGCGTTCCAAACTTTTTAGCTAAGACGTTTAGCGACACGCCATCGCAGTGCAAAATGCCGTTCTTGTAAAAGAAATGCTGGTCGAGTGGCACGTATGCTGGTTATGCTCCAGTTTGAGAAAGTGTCCTTACCAGTTGTGCAAGTTCGTTTTTCCCTGCGTCTGTCAGTTCCACGAAATCTTGAGTAAGAAATTGCACTTGCTCACTATGGCGCTTGATGTTGTTTGTGAAATTATTGTCGTATGCCTCCAAGGCTCGGCAGTCTTCGCGCACTTGCCTTAAGTCGGCAATAAATCTGCCGCACACAATTGCACCTGCTAAGCTGCTAAGCATCACAGCATTGACTTGCGCCTGAGCTTTTTTATCGGTACCAAGAGATGTGTAGCGCCTTTCAACTTTTTCGTCGCTAATAGCAAAGAGGCTATGGATTGCTGACTCCGATAGTCCCGTTGTTTCTAAGAAACCGCGGATATTTTCCATATTAGGCTTGCCTGCCAGCAAGCTAGCCAATGTGCTATCTTCAGCTAGTGATTTCTTTTTGCGTCCTCTTTTGCCTTTGACCTTTGGTGGTTCGGCTACACTTTCATTTTTTTTTGGCCGCCCCCTGCGTCGCACCATTACTTCGCTTCCACTGCTTGATGCCACACTCATTGATGCTTTCTCACCGTTCAATGCGCTTTTAAGCACATCCCCTATCATTTTGTAGACAAATTCACGCTCGTTATCTGTGCACTCTGCTCCAATGCGCTTAATATCTTCAATGAGCGTAAGAAGTTTTGTGTAGTCTTTCATCGTTAAAATGCTTTTGTTTTGAAAAAAGTCGTGTTGCAGTTATTTCTGCTCCCAGCCAAAATAATAGATTTTTGCAATTAGAAAAAAAGCATGTGGAAAAAATTTTGCACTTTTCTGAGCTTGGCATTGGAAGTTTTTTAGCAGCGTACTTGGTTACGTCCATTATGCTTGGCTTCATAGAGTTTTTCGTCTGCTGCAGACAGCATTTTTTCATGATTGGGGTAGTTGATGTCTGCACATAAGCCAATGCTCAAGGTTACTTTCAGCTCTGGATGAATTTCACGCCAATTGTAATGCTCGACATTATGCCGCACTTGTTCTGCCAGAGCTCTTGCCTCGTCCAGTGTTGTTTCAGGAAATACGCAGACGAATTCTTCTCCGCCGTATCGAGCTACAATGTCTTTTGCTCTGACTGAGGATTGAAAAATTTTCGCTACTGCTTTGAGCACTTCATCTCCGACTTGGTGCGAAAAGCGGTCGTTGATTTTCTTAAAAAAGTCAATGTCGCTGATTGCTACAGCCAGTGCCTTATTGTGCCGGCGTGCATCGTCAAAGATGCTTTCGAGGGTTTTATCTAAGTAGCGTCGGTTGTAGAGACCAGTCAGCCCATCGGTTTTGGCTTGGCGCTCTAATTTTTCGTTTGCCGCTGAAAGTTCTTCTTGCGTGCGAAGTAGTTTTTCTTGCGTGCTATCGCCAATGCGAGTAATTTTCATAGCTTGGCGAAGCAAATGTCGGTATTCATCCGCTAGTCGCTGGTATTCTTCAAACAGTTGCTCCTTTGAAATATCCTCATTTGCCAGTACCGCTTCAGTGTGCTTTGAGATTTCAAGCTCAGCTTTAAAAATTTCCTCAATATCTCTGGCTTTAGACCTCTCCTGCATGTTCCTGTAAGTTAGCTAGTTATTTGTATGAAATAACTTTGAAAGGTAGTGTTAGGTGCTCGGCAAATTCTTCACCAGTCTCCTGCATTTGTTCATCGGCTTCATTGTGATACCAATTCACTTCCACTTTTTTGCCTTCACTGTAGGCTTTTTCAAAGACGCGCAGGATATTCAAGATGCACTTTGAAGAGCTTGTGTTAAAGTACTGCAGGCGAAATGAGAGCGATGCTTGTTGCCGCAATTTGAAATATTCATTCAGCCAGTCCATAATAGGTTGGTAAAACTCAAGGGCTGACTCTGGGTAAGATTGTCCAGAGATTTCAAGTTTGCCAGTTTCAGCATCGAACATGACACTAGGTGTTGTTTTTGTGCCCGCAATAACTAAGTTTTTCATAGGCTTTTATGAATAATGATGTTGAGAATAAAAAAGGAGCGACGCTCATCGAGTTGAGTGATTAAAAATTCGGCTTTTTCATCAGATTTGCGTATCATTTCTATCAGTCCCAGCCCTGCGCCTTTACTGCCTTTTGGCGGTTCTTCAAGGCGCTTCTTTTGATGAAAGGCTTTAAGCTCTTCAGGCGTCATGGCTATCAGCTGGCTGCAATACCTTTCAATTTCTTCAGCTTTCTCTTTCTCAATAGCATTTGCAGATGTGATGGCAAAACTTTTCTCGTTTTCTCGGATGATAATCATCCCCACCCCAACCTCTTTACCATCGCTGCAAATTTCCTTTTCTGCAGAGTAGTGAAGAATATTCTGTGCCATCTCTACGAAGACTGCAAACATTTTTTGAACCTTGCTATTATTGCCTTGCTGTAATTTGACCAGCTCACCAATTTGAACCAGAAGTTCCTGTGAGAAGGCACCTTTGAATGTCATCAGCACACGCGCATTTGAGATGCGCTGATAGAAATCAAAGATATCATGAATATCAAAATGCGGTGGACTCATGGCGGCATGTAATGTTTTGGGTTTAGAGGGCCGCTCCAAGATATAGCTTTTGTATGCATTTTTAGGTTATTCTTATCCCCACCACTGTGATGTCATCTCGCTGCGGTTCTGTGCCCTGATGGCGTTTTAGCTCTTCTTCCAAAATCTTCAGTTGTGTATCGACAGGCTTGTCAGCAATGGATTTTAGAAGTTCTCGCAGCCGTTTTGCAGCAAAGACGCGCATCTGAGAATCTGGTTGGTCTGCATATCCGTCTGTGGTCATATAAATCATTTCACCGACAGCAAGCTCAATGCAGTGTTCAGTATAGTGTCGTTCTGCTTCTTGTTGCCATCCTCCTATTGAAGACCTATCGGGCTTAATTTCGCATAGTTCTCCTTCTTTGGTGTAGTATAGCGGTCGGCGTGCCCCTGCAAAGTATATTGTTCGCATGTTAGGGTCTGCTGATTTTTCCATCACAATGATACCGACATCCATTCCATCTTGACTACCGCCGATTTCATCACTCTGATTTAGGGCACGTCGCACTAGGCGATGCAGTTCTTCCAAAATTTTGGCAGGGTTCATCACATTTTTTTCAATTACAATTTGCCCCAAGAGCGACTCGCCAATTGCAGACATAAATGCGCCGGGCACACCATGCCCTGTGCAATCGGCAACCACAAAAATAATTTTACCTTGCTCCTCATGAAACCAGTAAAAATCACCAGATACAATATCTCTAGGTTTATAGAGAATAAAGTGTTCAGGCAAGTGTTGCTTTAGGCGCTCTTTGTCAGGCAAGATAGCCATCTGAATAGTCTTGGCGTACTCAATGCTTGCAGTAATGTTGCGATTTTTTTCTTCAAGCTCATCTTTCTGTCTTTGAATCTCTTTGTTTTTCTCGCGCAGTTCCAGTGTTGCTTCTCTGACTTTAGCTTCCAGCTCACGATTGCGCGCTTCAATTGCCTTTATGCGCTGCTTATAACCCACGTAGCCTAATGCGCCCACACTGAACACTCCAAACAGTGTAGCCAAGGAGCGAAACCACCATGTTTTCCAAAATGGCGGAACAATTTCTAATTCAAGCTTTGCTTCTTCCTCGTTCCATATTCCGTCGGGACCTGCAGCCTTGACATAAAATGTGTATTCTCCGGGCTCAAGGTTGGTGTAAGTGGCTTCGCGTCTTGGTCCTGCGTAGTTCCAATTTTTCTCGAAGTTTTCAAGCTTATAGGTGTACTGATTTTTATTTTGCTCGTAATATGCCAGCGCCGAATACCCAATTGAAAACTTGTTGTATTTGTAAGGCAGAATAACCTTTTTGTCTACAGCAATTGTGCTATCGCGTTCGGTATCACCGACTGTTTCTTTGACGGTAACACCTGTAATGATAACCGGCGGTTTGTAAGATTTCTCACGAAATGATTCTGGTGAAAAACTATTGATAACTCCGTTGCCTCCAAAGTATAGATATCCGCTTTTGCCTTTGTGACTTGCTGGTAAATCAAACTGTTGCAACTGCGAATTTCTTAGCTCGAACTGCACACCACTTAAGCCGTCATAATTTCTAAATATTACCTGTTTTGTACTGGTGGCTGTAACTTCACTCTGTAAGTTCTGAGTAACTTTCGTGATACTTTTTCTGGTCTTGAGCCAAATGAAGCCTTCACTATCCTCAAAGACACTGTAGACAATATCGCTGCTGAGTCCATCTCGCTCGCGAAATACAGTGAAGGTCTCACCACCATCAGTTGTCTTGCACAGCCCGCCACCATCTGTGGCTACCCAAACGGCTTTGTTAGCATCTTCACATATTGCCCAGACAGTATTGGCAGAAAGACTCTTTGGGTTTTGAGGGTCGCTAAGTATTCTCTTGAAAGTGCTACCGCCGTCGGTAGTCTTGCATAATCCTCCGCCATTTGTGCCAACCCAAATAGCACCGCTCTGGTCTTGAAAAATGGTTGTAATATAGTTGCTCGATAGCGTCTGCGGTTTTGCTACCTCATTTTTGAAGACGGTCATTTTTCCACCTTTGGCAGTATCCAGTTTGTTGGCTTTGCTTAGATAGCACAGTCCGTTTTTTGTGCCAATCCATATATTTTCTTTTTGGTCCTCGTAGAGTGCAGTAATTTCGTTGCTACACAATCCCTTTGGATTTTCAGGGTAGTGGAAAAAATAGCGTAAGGCTCCTTTTTCCTTGGCTTGCACACATAAACCACTGTTTGTGCCAATCCATAGCATCCCTGACCTATCTCTTAGTAATGCAGTTATGTAGGCATTTTCTAAATCTATTGTTGCTGGTTTAACTTCACGCTTGCCTTTGTATTTTTTGGCTAATTTTTTCGGCTTTGGTTTCTTTTTCTTAGCTATACCGCCTTCCGGTTTCTCTTCGTCAGTGTCTTCTTTGCCAACCTGTAAGCGTCGGTATGCTCTTCCACTTGGCAGATAGCGATATAATCCTGCATCAGTTGTGCCAACAAGTAGCGTTCCGTCACTTTCTTCCCAAATTGCTGAGACTTTTCGGACGACGAGTCTATCGCCTCGGCGAGGATTTACAGGGATGATTTCAAACTTCGCACTACTTGGGTTGCAGAGATATACTCCTCCACTGACAGTTCCAACCCACAATAGTCCCGCTTGGTCTTGGTAGAGAGAAATAACCTGATTATCTGTTAGCCCTGATGTCAGACCGTAATTTCTCCAATCCTTTTTGTCTCTCGTATTTGAGTTAAATAACCACAATCCCCCATTTTCGCTCCCAATCCAGAGCCGATAAGATGTCTGTTCGCAAATCAATGCTGGGAAGACTCTTATTCGCTCACCCAAAGTTGGGAAAAATGTCATAAACTGTTCCGTCTTCGGATTCAAATAGCACAGTCCGTTGACCGTACCTATCCATACATTTTTGTTTCTATCAATTGAGATAGACAGTATGGTATCGCTGCTTATGGAATTCTTGTTGTTGCTATCGTGCTTGTAGGTTTTGAAAGATATGCCTCCGTCGTCAGACTTGCACAAGCCTCCTCGTGTACCGACCCACATTGTGCCAGCGCTATCGAAGCATAACGCTGTAACTTCATTATTGCTCAACGATTTGCTGTTGCGCTCTTCATGTCTGAAGGTCAGAAACGACCGGCCGCCGTCGATAGTCTTGCACAAGCCATCTTGTGTACCGACCCAAATCGCTCCCCAACGGTCTTCGCTGATTACATTAATCTGTTCGTTTGCGATGCTATTCTGACGCTGCGGGTCTGGAATAAATGTCTCAAATGTTCTACCACCGTCTTCACTTTTACACAGACCGCTTGGTGTTCCTATCCATAATACTCCGTTACGGTCGCAATACAGGGCTTGAATAATATCGCTAGGAATTGTGTTCGGGTCTTGAGCATTGTAGCGGTAGACGGTAAAAGTATAGCCATCGAAACGATTAAGTCCATCGTTTGTACCTATCCAGATAAAGCCACGTCTATCCTGAACGATGCAATTGACACGGCTCTGTGAAAGTCCTCGCTCTGTGGTGAATTGTTCGAACTTGAGCTTTAGTTCTTGCGCTTGAGCTATGCCACTGGCAACAAGCAACAGTCCTGCTCCAAGCAGTGCATATTGAGCGATGATGTGCATAGTTATCTGTGCTGTTTTGTTTTGGGCGATGATTTTGTACTATGCGCCATCCTTTTCTTGGGCTGCGGCGCAGATATCTGGTCTTCAGGTCACACTCTACTTTTACTGAAAACCTGCTCAGTAGCTATTTGCACAAGTATAATGCAAAATTGAGGCTTTTTCTGGACATTCTGCATTAAGTTAGTGTAAAGGATTTCTTGGGGGGTATATCAGTATCTATCGAGTGAGAATTTTTCTCCAAGGTAAAGTCTTCGCGCTTCTTCGTCGGCGGCCAGTTCTTGAGCTGTACCTTGCTTGAGAATAGCGCCATCATACATGAGGTAGGCACGGTCAGTGATTGAGAGGGTCTCATGCACATTGTGGTCAGTAATCAGGACCCCAATGTTTCGCTGCTTGAGGTCTGCTACTATGCGTTGTATGTCTTCTACTGCAATTGGGTCAATGCCAGCAAAGGGCTCGTCTAATAGGATAAATTTGGGTTCTACGGCTAGTGCGCGGGCAATTTCTGTTCTTCTGCGTTCCCCACCCGATAGTGCATAGCCCGGGCTTTTGCGGATATGTGTGATATTAAATTCCTCCAGGAGCCTTTCTGTGCGCTCTTTCTGCTCCTTTTTCGTCAGAGAGGAAAATTCTAGAATACTCAAAATATTTTCTTCTACGGTTAGTTTCCGAAATATTGATGGCTCTTGCGGCAAGTATCCAATCCCTAAACGTGCCCTTTTATACATAGGCTCCTTAGTAATCTCTATGTCATCTAAAAACACTTTTCCGCCATCTGGCTTGATGAAGCCTACAAACATGTAAAACGTAGTCGTTTTACCTGCACCATTTGGTCCCAATAGCCCCACAATCTCGCCCTGATTGACTTCCAGCGATGAATCCTTCACCACTGCGCGACCTTTATAGACTTTCCTTAGATGCAATGAGCTTAGCTTTGACATGCGTTTTGAAGAGTTTTTAAGTGTTGGCGCCTTCTGGACTCAACTTTGCCTTGAAAACCTTTTGCATGCTCTTTGTTCTCTGTGAGTTTCTTCTTTACGCTGACTTGTTTTATTCAGTTACTTGCTTTTTTGAAATGAAATGCTTAGAATGTTTCTTTATACTTGTCATCTATTCTCTTTTGCTTTAAATCACGGCACAGAAGCAAGAGCGCATGTAGATTTGTTTTACTTTGAAGGTCGTATGCCGAAGTTAATACCGTATAATGGATATTTTCCCATAGTGGATGAAAGCGTCTTTCTTTGCGAAGGTGTCGTAATTGTAGGCAATGTCGTCATTGGTCGCGACAGCAGTGTCTGGTTTAATTCCGTGGTGCGCGGCGATGTGTGCGCAATTCGGATTGGAGAACGCACAAATATTCAGGACAATTCCACGCTACACGTTACTCACGACACCGGCCCGCTCTACATTGGGAACGATGTGACGATTGGGCATCATGCAGTCTTGCATGCCTGCACTGTTCACGATTTTGCTTTAATTGGCATGGGCGCTGTGTTGCTGGATGGTTGCATTGTAGAATCCTATAGCATGGTTGCCGCTGGCGCCGTAGTTCGACCAAACTTTGTTGTCCCTTCTGGAATGTTGGTTGCAGGTGTACCCGCCAGAGTGGTTCGCCCGCTTACTGACGAAGAGCGACAACAACTCTTGGAATCGCCCAAGAATTATTTACGCTATGTTCAAACTTATCGACAAAGCAATGTATCGTTTCCTATTAGCAACTTAACTTAGCAACTCAACTTGAAGGTTTTCAGTTATCTCATGAAAGGACTACTTCCATGAACCAAGTTGTTAAGGCGCCACGACGAGTTTCTAGTAACTTTTTCTCCTTTGGAAACGGCGTGTATCGAATAGGGGGCTCTGAGCTCTCACTCTGCGCATATATGGTGGAGACTTCATCAGGACTTATTCAAGTCAACGCTGTCCCTGAGCTCTTTAAGACCTACTTTCCTCACCTGAAAACCCTTCCAGTTGCCTCTGTTGTCACTGCTCCAGTTGTTACTCAACTGGGTGATACGCAAACTGGCTATGAATTCGAGTTATGGACGGCACGCTTTCTTGATTTTGCTAAGCCCCATCGGCTGAAATTTGTTGGCAATGAGGCACATCTAAAGACGCTCTATCATCGTCTTGAACTGACTATGAATGGAGATTTTGTTCATGACGAATTCGGCAATAAACAAGCAAAGTTTGTTGCACGCCGTTGGGTCGACGAAGTCTTCGACTGGCAGCCTACGACCAATAGTTACAGCATTGGTAATGTTACCATTGAGATTTCAAATCCGCATAGTGTTAGAATTTTTGATAAAAACAAGCTTGTCTTCGATAGCGAGCAGTATCCTGTTAGCTCTGGCGCTTTGACAGGTGCTCTCTATGTCGATATGCTCTTAGCACAGGTTGAGCCATATAAGTTCAATCCTGATAGGTTAGGACTTATCGTTGGCGGGAATGGTGTTGGCACAAAGCCCGGTGTTACTAGCAATTTTATCGTCTCCTTTGCAGATCGCCTAATTTGGATAGACCCGCCAGCTCGCTGCTATGAAAAAGCCGCCCAACTTGGCATCAATACGGACTACTTAACGGACATCATTATTACACATTGTCATGAAGACCACATTGAGGGATTTAGCGGGCTAATGCAGCGCAAAATCGACCGCAAAGAGCGACTTTCTCTGCTTAGTACCCCTCCTGTTTATGAACAGCTTAAGAGCATCTTCAACCCTTTTTTTGGGGATATTAGTGCATACATTGATTTTCATGACCTTAACAATCGCGCCGAGTTCGAAAACTTTCATGGCTGCCGAATAGATATTCGTGAAAACTATCATCCTATTCCTACTTTTGGGCTGAAATTTTCTTACAACAATCGCACAATTGGCATCTCGGGCGATATTCTCTACTCTCGCCGCCTGATTGATGCGCGCTTGCAAAATGGCTCGATTGACAAGGCACAATATGATAAGCTCTCTCCAGAGTGGTTTAGCGACTGTGAGATTTTGCTTCACGATACGACGCTCTCACGTGACCCAGTCCATACAGACTTGGAAGATTTGGAAGATCTTGCACAGGAGATTCCGCATGTTAAAGTATATGGGTATCATTTCAGCGTTCGCTTTGAGTCGGCGTATGTTACGCCCACGCAGTTTGGCGATAGGTTCTAAGTTCTTCTCCTTGCTACTATTGCACGAGCCAATCAGCCAAATCGTCCTTTTCTATCTACCATACGCCAATTTCATTGCCATTTTTGCATACATCGTCTCTTATCTTTGAGTAGCAATGTGATTTGATACTTTAGAACTTTTCAACTTTTTATGACCATGACAAAGCTTGGCGACCTTTTACGCTCACGCAAGCTGAAGATTTCACAGGTAAGTGAGCTAACTGGCTTGTCGGAAGCATATTTGGATGAGTTAGTCAATCGTTCTACAGCAAGCCTGACGGTTAAAGAAGCAGTAGCACTTGCTCATGCGATTGGCATGTCTGCTGATGAGTTCATGAAAGAAGTTCAGCCTTCACTGATTAAGACTCCACCGCCACTTCGGTCGCAGGTTGGAAGTCGCAGCGATCAGCCACGCCGACCTTCTTCTTCATCGTAAAGAGCTGCTGCTTTCTTGCGCTGGCATTGGAACGTTGAACTACACTTTGTGTTCATGAAGCAAAAACAGTTTAACTAGAACTAAACACAAAGGAGTTTTACCATGGACGCTAAGAAGTCAAAGATTCTGCTGATTATTGCTCTCGTCTATATCCTTTCGCAGGTTGTGCTTTTTCTAAGCGTTGGCAAAGACCTTGAGCTGATTCTGCTTTCACTTGGTATTTTTCTTGCTTCAGTCATTAGCGTCTTTGCCATTGATTTTTCAGCTATTCAAATTGGGCGCCCTATTGTGGAAAGTGTCTCCATGCGCCGAGCCCGACAACCTAAGGAAGTGCGCGAGCAGATGCTCAGAGATGGATACAAAATCGATGAAGAGTTTCTTCACATGAAGCGTTTTACGCTTCGTAGCAAGCCGACCTTGAAACCACCTATTGCTCCAGTGGAGACTCCGCAGACATCGCCACCTATCGTTGAAGTCTCACCGATTGAGAAATTTGAAAAGGATTTGCTCGGTCAAGCTCCTATGTTTGGTGGGTTAGAAAAAATGCGTGAAGTGATAAATACCATGGAAGATAGTCGCATTGAGTTTATGCTTAAGCGCATGGGCTATAAGGGAATTACTGTGCAACAAGTTCGCCTCTCAATTGAAAAACTTGTTGCACAAGCTAATACACCCAGTACATCTGGGGTTCAGCCAGTTGAAAACTATCGTCCCAAGATTTCATTAGACCCAGTCGATTTTTACAACTACATCAAGCGTTGCATGAGTGGCAACGACCAAGAATCTCTTCGTCAGGGACCGCCGCCAATTATGGGCATGGAAATTCTTTCTCAGATTTCTTCGTCGAATGGCGAAATCTCGGCACGCACTTTAGCCAGAATGCGCGGCGTGCGTCATGGCGGTGGGGTTAAAAAATGTCAGCGCTGCCAATTTTATGATGCCACGAACTCAATTTGCAATGCCATCGCCTTGCCTGTTGAGCCCACCGATGTATGTGACAACTGGACAGCAAGTCCTGCCTATCAGGAATTTGAAATTCGTCGCTAAACAGTGCGTTCATCCCGTTCTCTTAGCAAGGCACAACTCAAACTCTATGCTCGGCTTCGTGAGAAAAAAATCCGCGATGCTGAGCAACTTTTTTTAGCCGAGGGCGAACGTGTGGTTCATCAACTGCTTCGCACCCTTCCACACCCTGATATGCTGGTTGCTTTGCTCTTCAATAGCCACACACCGCCACGCCAGCCCGTAACACTCTATCACGACAAACATTTTTTTCTCTCACCCAGAGAGTTTGCACGCATTGCCGATGTTGAAGAGCCGCAAAGTCTCATGGCAATCTTTAAGCAACCGCAACATACTTTCGCTGACATCCTACATCGGCAACAGCATACTCCACTGTCACTGATTCTTGCTCTCGATGGCTTGCAAGATGCAGGCAATGTGGGCACTGTGCTGCGCACTGCCGCTTGGTTCAATGTCAGTGCTGTTATAAGCGATACACGCACTGCCGATTTTTTCAATCCAAAAGTTGTGCGCTCAAGTGCAGGAAGCATATTTTCACTGCTTCTTGTGCGTAGCTCCAACTTTTTGCACGACCTTGAGACGCTAAAAGCTACAGGATTTACATGCTATGCCAGCGCACCAACTGGCACTTCGCTCGAGTCAGTGGAGTTTGCCCCCAGAAGCCTTTTGATAATTGGTAGCGAAGGTGCTGGGGTTTCGCCAAGTGTTATGGCACTTGCCGACACAACGATTTGCATTCAGGGCAATTCCAAAGCGGTCGAGTCGCTCAATGCCGCTGTAGCCGCAGGCATCATCGTCTCTGCCATGTCTTACAACCTGAAGTTGGTTTAGGTTTGCAAATAGCCTCTGGCTTGCAACATGAAGAGTTCAGCGTATCGACCGTTTTTACGCAAGAGCTCTTGATGCGAGCCGATTTCCAAGAGTTCCCCTTTCTCCATAACCAAGATTCTATCTGCCATGCGCACGGTTGAGAAGCGGTGCGAAATAAGCACAGCCGTTTTGCCTTTGGTCAGTTCAGCGAAGTGTTGAAAGATTTCATATTCAGCTCGCGCATCGAGTGCGGCAGTTGGTTCATCTAAGATGAGCAAATCGGCTTCGCGCATGTAGGCACGTGCCAGTGCAATTTTTTGCCACTCTCCGCCAGAGAGTTCAACGCCATTGGCAAATTTTCTGCCAATCATCTGTGCATATCGATGGGGCAGTTTTTCAATGACGGATTTTGCCAAACTTCGCTCAGCTGCTGCATCAATGCGCACGAGGTCGTCCCGCGCCTGAATTTCACCGATAGCGATATTGATTGCCGCAGTCATCTGGTAGCGAATGAAATCTTGGAAAATTATACCGATGCGCCGACGAAGTTCTTCAGGGTCATACTCACGCAAGTCATAGCCATCGAGCAAAATTCGCCCTTCTGTTGGGTCATAGAGCCGAGCCAGCAGTTTGGTCAGTGTGGTTTTGCCTGCACCGTTTTCGCCGACCAGCGCCAGTTTTTCACCAGCATGCAGTGTGAAAGATACATGTCGCACTGCCCACCGCTCTGAGTTCGGATACTTAAAGCCAACATTTTCAAACACAAAACCTTTTTGGATTGGCTTTGGTACAGGTCTTGGATGCTTTGGAGCAACGATTTTTGGGCGCAGTTCAAAAAAGTCGAAGAGGTCCTTGAGATAGAGTGCACCTTCTACGATGGCTGGAAAGCGCAGGAAGATACCTTCTAGTAGGGCACGCACGTTTGCAAATGCGCCTGAAAAGTAGACCAGGTCACCCAGCGTGATGGCGCCGCTTACACAATCTGCCGCCATCAGGGCATACGCCAAAAAGTATGCGCCGCTACCAAGGGCTGCAAACACGCTTCCCCACACTGCTCGGCGAGTTGCCAGCGACTTATTTTCACGATAAAATTTTTCCGATAGCTCCTTAAACCTCGAGATGAAAAATTCAGATAGTCCAAAGGCTTTGACTTCTTTTGCAGTCTCATCACTTGCACCGATATAGCGCAGGTAATCCAGCTCGCGCCGTTCGGGCGTGCGCGAATGCATCAGCGAGTAGCTTTGCCCATTGAAATGCGATTCGCCCAAGAATGCTGGAACAAGTGCCAACGCCAGTAGCAGTATCAAGTAGGGCTTGAACGCCACCAATCCTGCGGCCAAAACAAGAATCGTTACCGCTTGCTGCGCTTGTCCCAATACTTCCGACATCAGCACAATTCGGTTACCGGTTTGCTGACGTGCGCGCTCAAGCTTGTTGTAGAATTCTGATTCTTCGAATTTTTCAAGGTCGAGCGATGCCGCATGGCGCATAATTTTGAGCGAGGTCTCGTTAGCCACCTTATCGCCCAACAGACTATTCACCCAAGCATTGGCGCGTCCTAATGCATCATTCAGCACGGTTAAGAAAAACTGCGCGCCAATCCACACTGCCAGCATGCCAAACTCTTTTTCGCCCGGCGCTTGAATCAAGTGCACAATTTCATCGGTAATGAGTTTGGCTGTGTAGAGCATCATCAGCGGGATTGCCGCTCGCATCACGCGAATTAAAATATCTGCTGACATCATGGCAGGGCTCACCTGCCAGACAAGTCGCAAAAACTTCGGCAAATACTTTAGCGCCGCAAAACTTTCTTTGAGCGACATTGGCTTGCGCTCATCTTCTGCAGGACGCTTCGTTGGCAGTTTCAACGCTGCAATAATGGACGACAGTATCGACATGATAGCCTTTGCTTTCATTGTATTATTTCACCGTATCAACTCTGCTGCCAGACTGGCGCTCCTACTAACACTGGCTATGTCCCTGTCGGTTTTTTGCTTACCTTAATTGCTGCCTACAGCGCTTTCTAGTTTCTGCTTAATGATGACGCTTGGTATTGCCTTTTGTCGCATCAGTTCGTTGAAGGCAGGCACATCTTTTTCCAGCAGTATTTTGAGTGATGCTAGTTCCTCATCGATTTGGCGCACAAGTTCGTTACGCACCACAATCATCTGGTCAGTTGGTTTATTATCTCCCCAGCCTGCCACGGATGCTAGCGAACTTAGCTTGTTATTTAACCGAATGGGAAAGTTCAGCGGGTCTTGACTGCTACGGTTTTTTGTTTGGTAGAGTGTCTCCTCTATTTTGGTGAGTTTTTTTGTCAACTCTGCTGCAGCGGCATGAATCTCTTTGGCTTCATCTTTCGGGAGGCGTTTGGTTAGCGCATTGATTTGCTCGCGAATGTCGCGAATTTGCTTGATGGCAACATGTGTCTCTGAGAGTTTATCGCGAATACCGATGAGAAATTCGAACTGTTCCTCCAAGTCTTTTTGTGTTGCACTTACGCGTGGGTCTTTGATGATTTCGAATGTAACTTTTTCCGTTTTGCCTGCAAATGAGAGTCGAGCTTCATACTTGCCCGGCACGGCTTTAGGTCCTTGCGTGCCGCCACCCCAGAGCACCAAGCCCTCGAAGCGTTCTGCATCAGGGTAGCGCATATTCCATGTAAATCGATTTGAGCCAGCTTTTGCTTCGAGCTTATCGCTTTTTTCTTTTGCCACACTTGAAAATGAGCGAATTAGTCTACCATTTGCCTCAAAGATTTCGAGTTTGACGGGCTTAGTCGAGTCAGGCTCATCTTTGAGGTAGAATGTAAAGAGCACACCTGCTTGCAAGTTTTCGCCCATGCCTTTGGGCTGTTTTTCTGGTCTTGAACCCTCCATGCGCACAGTTGGGCGTGGCGTGTAGAGATGCAGGTCTTTTTTTGCAATCTCTGGCGTGAGCTCGCGCAGCGGTGAAATATCATCAATCAGCCATATTGAGCGCCCTTGTGTTGAGACAATCAGGTCCGAATCTTTTATGGTCATGTCGGTAATCGGCACAATAGGCAGATTGAGTTGGAAAGGTTTCCAATTCTCACCGTCGTCAAATGAGATATAGACACCGCTTTCTGTGCCTGCAAAGAGTAAGCCTTTGCGTACAGGGTCGCACCGCACCACGCGTGTGAAGTGTTCTTTGTTAATGCCCTTGACAATGCGTTTCCAAGTTTTGCCGTAGTCTGTAGTCTTGTAGATGTATGGCGAAAAATCATCGAGCTTATAGCGTGTGGCAGCAACATAGACACTGCCTTTTTCATGCGGATTGATTTCAATTGAGTTGATCATTGTCCACTCGGGCAAATCCTTTGGGGTTACGTTGGTCCAAGTCTTTCCGCCGTCGCGTGTAACATGAATCAATCCGTCGTCGGAACCGCACCAGATTACGCCTTTTTCAATCGGGGATTCGGCAGCAGCAAAGATGGTGCAGTAATACTCCACACCAGTGTTATCCTTGGTGATAGGACCACCAGATGGTCCGAGTTTGGATTTGTCGTTGCGCGTCAGGTCGGGACTGATGGCTTCCCATGATTGCCCTTCGTTGGTTGTTTTGAAGAGCACATTTGCTGCAGCATAGAGCGTGCGCGGGTCATGCGGTGAAAAGAAAATGGGGAAGTTCCACTGAAAGCGATACTTCATGCCCTCTGCGCCATGCCCCATGGGGTTGTCGGGATAGACATTGATAAGCCGCCGTTCTTTGGTGCGATGATTGAAGCGCTCGAGCAGCCCGCCATAACTGCCACCATAGACGATGTCATTATCTCTTGGATCGACAGCAATGTGTCCTGACTCACCGCCTGCAGTCTCTTCCCAATCGGCTTCAGTGATGGCATAGCCTTCAGAGCGATGTCGGATGCGCAAAGTGGTGTTGTCTTGCTGAGCAACATAAATTCTGTATGGGAAACTGTTGTCAGTAGTTACGCGATAGAATTGTGCTGTCGGTTGATTGTGATAGGTGCTCCAACTTTCCCCGCCGTCGAGCGTTACCTGAGCACCGCCGTCATCGCCGATAATCATTCGGTTTGGGTCGTTGGGGTCAATCCACAGGTCGTGGTGGTCGCCGTGCGGGGTTGGAATCGTGGTAAAGGTCCTGCCGCCATCCTTAGAGCGATGAAATTCTACATTGAGCACATAGACCATGTCTGGGTTTTTTGTATCGGCATAGATGCGGGTGTAATACCACGCACGCTGGCGCAAGCTACGGTCGCTATTGAGCTTTATCCATTTTTTGCCGCCGTCATCGGAGCGAAACACTCCGCCATCTTCTGCTTCAATGATAGCCCATACGCGTTCTGGATTGACTGGCGAGACCGTCACGCCAATAATGCCCAAAGTGCCTTTTGGCAAGCCTTCGTTTTGAGAGATGTTTTGCCATGTGTCGCCACCGTCTGTGGACTTCCACAGCCCTGAGCCTTCTCCACCGCTTTCGAAGCTGTAGGGTGTGCGGCGCACACGCCACGTGCTGGCATAGATGATGCGCGGGTTCGAGGGGTCTAACACCAAGTCCACTGCACCGACATCGTTGCTGACAAATAAGACCTTTTCCCAAGTTTTGCCGCCGTCTTTAGAGCGAAACACTCCGCGTTCTGGATTCGGACCGAAGGCATGTCCAATTGCCGCTACATACACCAAGTCAGGATTTTTCGGGTGAATGCGAATGCGAGAAATGTGTCGCGTCTCCATGAGCCCCATGGATTTCCAAGTCTTGCCCGCATCGAGCGATTTCCAGACACCGTATCCATGTGAGAGATTGCCGCGCAGGGTTTTTTCGCCGCCGCCGACATAAATCACATTTGGGTCAGATTCACTCACTGCCACGGCACCAATCGAGCCGCCGAAAAATCCGTCAGATACATTGGTCCAACTGGCACCCGCATCGGTTGATTTCCACACGCCGCCGCCCGTACTACCGAAGTAAAACACATTTGGCTGACCGACCACGCCCGTTACAGCGCACGAGCGCCCGCCACGATAAGGTCCAATCGAGCGCCACTTCAGGCCGTTGTAGAGTTTTTCATCAAATTGCGTCTGTGCTTCTGCGGCAGCAGCATACACGAAGAGCCATCCCAAAAAGAATGCTCTAAAGACAGCTGTCTTTGACATGTCCTTTGACTCCTTTGTGTTTTGTTGTTTTGCCCAATGTTGATGATACGATGTGTATTGATGTAACAGTAAGAGCCACCTTGCAGGGTGGCTCACTTAGACGTGTTTAGGCTTCTTGTTGCTGATGCAGGCGCTGTTTCATTAAGTTTAGTGCAGAGCCTGCTTTGAACCACTCGATTTGCACCTCGTTGTAGCTATGCGTTGCCAAAATTTCTTCGGTTGTTCCATCTTTGTGATGCAGCACAATTGTCAGCGGTTTATTTGGCGCAAAGCTGGTCAGTCCAAGAATGTCGATGGTGTCATCTTCTTGGATTTTGTCATAATCGGCTTTGTTGGCAAAGGTCAGCGCCAACATGCCTTGCTTTTTGAGATTGGTCTCGTGAATGCGCGCAAACGATTTGGCCAGCACGGCACGCACGCCTAAGTATCGCGGTTCCATGGCAGCATGTTCACGAGAAGAGCCTTCGCCATAGTTTTCGTCGCCGACCACAATTGAGCCGATACCTTTGGCTTTGTATTGACGCTGCACTTTCGGCACAGGCTCATACTCGCCCGTGAGCTGATTTTTGACCAAATTGGTTTTGTTGTTGAAGAAATTTGTGGCACCGATGAGCAAGTTGTTGGAAATGTTATCCAAGTGCCCGCGATATTTTAGCCACGGTCCTGCCATAGAAATGTGGTCGGTGGTGCATTTGCCCTTGACTTTGATGAGCAGCTTTAGCCCTTTCAGGTCAGTGCCCTCCCATGCTGGAAATGGCTCCAAGAGTTGCAAGCGTTCGGATTTCGGGTCGACAATAATTTTGATGCTTGAGCCATCTACAGCTGGTGGCACATAGCCCGAGTCTTGAACAGCAAATCCTCGTGGTGGCAGTTCTAATCCCTTTGGTTCATCGAGTTTGACTTCTACGCCCTCTTCGTTGATGAGCGTGTCAGTCATTGGGTTAAAGGTTAATCGTCCAGCAATTGCCAGCGCCGTTACGATTTCTGGTGAGGCTACAAACGCATGTGTGTTAGGATTGCCATCGTTGCGTGCAGAAAAGTTGCGATTAAACGAGGTGATGATAGAATTTTTCTCTTGCTTTTCTGCACCGTGCCGCGCCCACTGACCAATGCAAGGACCGCAGGCATTAGCAAGCACAACTCCCCCAATTTTTTCAAAATCCTGTAGCACGCCGTCGCGCTCGGTAGTGTAGCGAATCTGCTCAGAGCCGGGCGTGATGGTAAATTCAGATTTAACTTTCAGCTTTTTCTCGACGGCTTGGCGCGCCACCGATGCCGCACGTGTGAGGTCTTCGTATGACGAGTTTGTGCAAGACCCAATCAGTCCGACATCCAACTTTTCAGGCCAACCGTTTTTTCTTACTTCTTCAGCAAATCGTGAGAGCGGTATGGCACGGTCAGGCGTAAAGGGTCCATTGATATGTGGCTCCAATTCTGAAAGGTTGATTTCAATTACTTGGTCGAAGAATTTTTCAGGCTGTGCATACACTTCTGGGTCACCTGTAAGATGCTCGGCAATTTTGTCAGCTGCTTCTGCTACATCGGCGCGTCCTGTTGCAATCAGATAGCGCCGCATAGCCTCATCGTAGCCGAAAACGGATGTAGTAGCACCAACTTCTGCGCCCATGTTAGCAATCGTAGCTTTGCCTGTGCACGAAATTGCCTGTGCTCCTTCACCGAAATACTCTAGAATGTATCCTGTGCCGCCTTTCACGGTCAGAATACCGGCCACTTTAAGAATGACATCCTTGGCAGATGTCCAGCCACTAAGTTTGCCCGTGAGTTTGACGCCGATAAACTTCGGGAAGCGCAATTCCCATGGCATTCCTGCCATGACATCAACACAATCGGCGCCACCAACGCCAATGGCAATCATGCCTAAACCACCTGCATTTACAGTGTGTGAATCTGCGCCAATCATCATGCCGCCCGGGAAGGCATAGTTTTCCAAAATCACTTGATGAATGATGCCTGCGCCGGGCTTCCAAAACCCAATGCCGTATTTGCTTGATGCCGATGCTAAAAAGTCATACACTTCTCTGTTAGCTTCTAAAGCCGCTTCCAAATCCTCAGCTGAACCTGATTTTGCCACGATGAGGTGATCGCAATGCACAGTGGTAGGCACTGCAACTTTTGGAATTCCAGCTTGAGCAAATTGCAGTAGTGCCATTTGTGCCGTTGCATCTTGCATTGCCACGCGGTCAGGCATAAACTCTACGTATGACTTTCCACGCTCGTATTCCACGGTGGCGTTGCCTTGCGCCAAATGCGAATACAAGATTTTCTCAATTAGCGTCATCGGGCGCTTTAAGACACTGCGTGCTGCAGCCACACGCTCTGGAATCTCGCGATATTTTCCTCGGATGATTTCAATATCGAAGGCCATGTTGTACTCCTTCTGGTTTGAAAAGCTGGCAGGATTTATTTTTTGCGAAAATTAAAAGTAAAAATGCTGTTTTGAAACTGTTGCGCACTGACTTTCATGGATGCTTCACATGCTTACGCTTCATTCAGCAGGGCAGACCTGATGCCATGCCGAGCACTTTTTTCTGTCATTCCGAACGCCAGCGAGGAACCCATTCATGAATGCTCATGGATGCTTCACTACGATACGCTTCGTTTAGCAGTTGTCAGCACTACTCAGTCGCACACCAAGCTGAGCAGCTGTTCAATTTTGTGTTTTAACTCTTTGCGCGGCACAATGAAATCAATAAAGCCATGTTCTCGAACAAATTCTGCGGTTTGAAAACCTTCAGGCAACTCGCGCTTGATGGTCTCTTTGATGACCCGTGGTCCAGCAAAACCAATCAGTGCCCCCGGTTCAGCAAGATTGAAATCTCCCAGCATGGCAAATGAGGCAGTAACGCCGCCTGTGGTCGGGTCGGTCATCAGCGAAATGTAAGGGATGCCTTTTTCATGCAAGCGCGTCAGTTTAGCCGCCGTCTTTGCCATTTGCATTAGTGAAAGTGCCGATTCCATCATTCTTGCGCCACCTGACTGCGAAATGATAATTAGCGGCGCATGTCGCTCGCAACTTTTATCAATCGCTCGTGAGATTTTTTCTCCGACCACCGACCCCATTGAGCCTCCAATAAAGCCGAAATCCATTGCCGAGACCACACATTCCCTGCTCCCAATCGTCCCTATAGCGGTGCGACACGCATCCATTATCTTCATCTTCTTGATAGTCGCTTCAATGCGGTCAATGTAACGCTTGGTATCGACAAAGTTCAGTGGGTCGGCAGATTTCAAATTAGCATCAAGTTCTTCGAACTTTTCCCTATCGAAGAGAATCTCAAAGTACTTTTGTGGCGAAATTCGGAAGTGATAACCGCATTCAGGGCAGGTGTAGATATTGTCTTCAAGTTGCTTACGGTGAATCATTGCACCGCAGCGGTCGCATTTCGTCCATAAGCCCTCTGGAATATCTCGCTTCTGTTCGGTAAGAATCGCCGGTTTTGCTCGCTTATACCACGCCATACACTAAAAATTACTTTTTGTCTGCTCTAGTGCTTAAGATAACAACGGTCTGTTCAGCCTACAAAAGCCTTTGCTTTGGATTTTTCAGACCTTCACCAGACGTGGGGAATAGACGCCTTCTACTTCGCTGACGCGCTTCAAGGTTGCTGGCGAGAGAGCTTCATCGAGGCAGATGACGGTCAGCGCTTTTGTCTTTTCTTCGTTGCGCGAAAGCGAGATGTTGGCAATGTTGATGCTTGCCCGAAGCAACCGTGCTCCCACGCGTGCCATCACTCCGGGCTTATCGTCATTGGTGTAAATCAGGATGTACCCTTCAGGTTTGAACTCACAAATAAAGTGGTCATAGATGACAACGCGCATATCTTTTGCCCCCAACACTATACCACCGAGCCGCTTTTTGCCCTCGCTGGTTTCGTAGTTGACCACAATTAAGTTCTGGTAGTCAGGGTGTTCTTTTTCGTGTTGAGATTGAACATTGATGTTGAGTTCGCTGGCTTTTGCAAACACATTGATGTAGTTAATTTCTTGATGTTGCACTTCATCGAGCAATCCCTTGAGCGCTGCTGCAGAAATGGCTTGTGAAAATTTGCGTAGAAATTCGCCGTAACTGACAATCGTTATGGATTGCGGTGTGCCATCTAACAGTTGTGCACACATTGACCCGAGCTTTTCAGCCAGTGCCAAGTAGACTTTGACTTCAGTCTTTTGCGCCAGCTCGACCGTTGTAGCATTCACTGCGCCGACCAGTGCCCCTGTCTTTTTCCAGTCAATTACTTGCTGGGCAATTTGCAGAGCAACTTTTTCTTGTGCCTCTACTGTCGAGGCAGCAATGTGCGGCGTCATGATAACATTTTCGAGCTTGAGCAAAGGATTATCAGGCAAGATGGGTTCTACTTCAAACACATCCAATGCTGCTGCAGCGACTTTGCCTGATGCAATCGCTTCGGCAAGGTCTGCTTCATTGACAATACCGCCACGTGCGCAATTGACGATGCGCACTCCCGGCTTCATCAGCGCAATGGTCTCGGCACGAATTAAGTTGCGTGTTGTTTCGCTATAGGGCGTATGCACCGTGATGAAGTCCGCTTCTCGGAACAGCTCTTCTAATGACACCAGTCGAATGTCGAGCTTGCTTGCGACTTCTTCAGAGACCATTGGGTCAAAGGCAATGATGTGCATGCCAAAGGCTTGCATACGCAAGGCAACTTCACGACCGATTTTGCCCAGCCCAATGACGCCAAGTGTCTTGCCATCTAACTCTCGACCCAACCATTTCTTTTTATTCCAGATATTTTGCTTGAGTTCAGCATGAGCTTGCGGCAACATGCGCGCCACTGCCAAAATCATCGCGCAAGTGTGTTCAGCGGCTGAAATGGTGTTGCCGCCCGGCGTATTCATGACAATGATGCCTTTGCGCGTTGCCGCATCGATATCAATGTTATCTACACCTGCCCCTGCTCTGCCAATTAGCTTGAGCTTGTGAGCGCAGTCTAAAATGTCGCTGGTTAGCTTCGTGGCGCTTCTGACCAGCACCACTTCATAGTGTCCAATCTCCGCCTTGAGCTCTTCCTTCGATAGCTTCTGCTTCTCGACAACCTCGAAACCGTTTTGGCGCAAAAGTTCACCGCAAGTTTTTTCAATGTTGTCTAAGATGAGTGTTTTCATACACTGTTGTTTTGATGCAAGGAAAAGACAAAGATACGAATTGTTTGCGACTGCATGCGGTTAGCATCACTTGCCATGCAGGGCATCTACATTCCCTCTCGGTCATGCTGAACAAAGCGCAGCATAGTGAAGCATCCATGCACCAGATTCCTTGCTATTGTTCGGAATGATGCCACCATGTCATGCTGAACGAAGCCTAAGCGCTGTGAAACATCCACGCACTGGATTTCTCGTTAATCGCTCGGAATAACGCCACTGTGTCATGCTGAACGAAGCGCAAGCGTGGTGAAGCATCCATGAGTGGATTCCTCGCTACCGCTCGGAATGACAGAAAAATTCAGTATGACAGGAAAAACGCTTGGCATGCCGCAAAAAGGAGTGCTTGGCATGAATGTGCAATGCTTTGCTAACAAAAGACGCTTGAAAATGTTTTGACGGGCATGATGTTCGGATAAAGAAATCCTTCGCCGTAACGCACCCCGATGAGCTCGCCAAAAT
>Ga0308400_1000002_pt1 | contig 115170 bp, 85 predicted proteins | sample HotsprSampOS1265_FD_203451 | JGI IMG/M metagenome (GOLD analysis project Ga0308400, IMG submission 203451) | Hot spring phototrophic mat microbial communities from Octopus Spring, Yellowstone National Park, Wyoming, United States - 20060914_OS12-65 ...
ACTTTCGTCGGTGTTGTGTGGTTTGCACCGTCGGGTTATCGAATGCAACCCGAACAGAAAACTCTGATCCCCCGCTTGTGGGGAATGGAGGTGCCGCAAGTGGAGAACGGCGTAGGGTACAATGGTGTGCTGATGGGCTAACAGAGGGTTTCTTGCTCTGCACTGTATAATGCGGGCCAGAGGCCCGCGCACCCGGCAAACCCGCACGGATCGCGGATCTCCTTCAGCAAGCGCTGACTTTCATCGGTGTTGTGTGGTTTGCACCGTCGGGTTATCGAATGCAACCCGAACAGAAAACTCTGAAACTCTCTGTAAGGAAGGGAAAAGTTCAGCAAGAGCGAAACGTGGCGATTGCAAGAATGATACCGACGTAGATTATCCGTGCTGTGCCAATGTACGATTGACAAACGATGGCAACCCTTGAATTACATTCGATCCGTAAAACATTCGCCACCCCAACCGGTATGGTAACGGTGCTCGACGACATCAGGATGTATGTCGCCGAGGTGAGTTCGTTGCCGTCATTGGACCAAGTGGGAGTGGGAAGACAACATTGTTCAACATTATTGCCGGTCTGGAACTCCCTGATACCGGTGCGGTCATTATCGATGGTGTTGATGTGACCGGTCAACGCGGCCATGTCGCCTATATGCCGCAGCGTGACGCCTTACTGCCCTGGTTATCGGTAGTGGAAAATGCCGTTCTGGCCACAGTCGTGCAAGGGGGCGATGTAGCTGCCGCCCGTCAGGAAGCCCGTTCTCTGCTGCCTGATTTTGGATTACAAGGTTGGGGTGATGCACGACCAGCGTTGCTTTCGGGTGGAATGCGGCAACGAGCTGCCTTTCTCCGCACTGTGCTCTGGCATCGCCCGATCATGCTCCTCGACGAACCGTTTGGCGCTCTTGATGCTCTCACCCGCGCTCAACTGCAACAATGGCTACTGGCATTGTGGGATCGACTGGATCGCACGGTTCTGTTGGTCACGCACGACATCGATGAAGCCCTGATTCTAGCCGACCGCGTGTATGTTCTCACCCCACGTCCGGCGCGTATTGCGCTGGAAATGCGGGTCGAACTCCCGCGTCTCCGTTCGTATTCGCTCGTTACCGATCCAGCTTTTGCCCGCCTGAAGCGGCAATTGCAATCGGTTTTGATGAGTGGTGAGCGTTCCTCTACCCAATAGGGAGAAGTGAAGCGGAGCGCTTACCCCTTGCGAGCCAGAGGCTCGCGCACCCAGGGCCGGAGCGTTCCTCTACCCAATAGGGAGAAGTGAAGCGGAGGGCCAAGGCAGGGAGCTAAAGGGATGGTGCGGGTCCCCCTTTCCTTCCGCTCCCTTTGCGGGTGCGGAAGGAGAGGGGGAAGGTGCGGGGCTGGGGGGAAGGTGTAGGTGCGAGGAGAGTCTGAAGGTCACACCACCATCTCAGAGAACCCTTACTCCTCCGGCGGTAGTGAGGTGGTGATGTCGTACACTAGCACCTGGACATCAAGCCCTTCGTTCATCATAAGCGACAGCGTAAATTCATTCGTTGCATTCTTAATCGCTGGTTCGTCGGCGGCAGGTGCATACGCCCTGATACTGGCTTCTTCCGCAGAAACCCTCGTCACGCGCGTAACAGCGCTTGGACTAACCTCAGCGATGCGACGTTTGATCTCAGCAATTGCTTCATCGAGTGTCATTGCTCATCACCTCGTTAAATTACATTGAATTCGGATACGATAGAACCACTGCGAAAACGATTGATCCGCAGTTCATCAATATTGATCGTGTGTGCTTTGCCATCGATTATCTCTTCGGCGATCAGCAGACCGGTGGCCGGTGCGTGCATGATCCCATGACCGCTAAAACCACTGGCATCAATATAGCCTTCCAAGTCGGGATGCCGACCAAGGATTGGATTGTGATCCGGCGTGATCTCGTACAGGCCGGCCCAACACTGTTGCTCGGCCAGCCCTGCCGTCTCAAGGATTGGAAAACGGTAGATGCCAGCCTCGATTACAGCCTCTAACCATTCCCAATCTACGTTCGTATTCGTGCTGCTCGGTTCATTGGGATTCGAGCGACCCATCAAGATGCTCTGCCCTTCGCGCCGCATATAAAAACCGCTCCCGACATCAACTGTCAGCGGGATAGGACCACTGATTGCTGGGAATGGTGTCGTCATGTAAACATTACGTCGATATGGTTTAACCGGTAGATCGAGACCGGCCAGAGCAGCCACTTCACCAGCCCATGGCCCGGCACAGTTCACCACGAATTCACACCCGATTATACCGACCGGTGTCTCAACAGCCGTTACCCGCCCACCAACAATCTGAAACCCGATGACTGGCGTCCCACGGTACAGTCGCACACCGTGACGTTGCGCGGCGCGTAGATAGCCTAGCGCAATACCGTAAGGGTCACAGTAACCGTCATCAGGGCCGAACGTTGCCCCAATCAGGTCATCGGTACGCATCTGCGGAATAAAGCGTGCTGCCTCAGCGGGAGTCAGCACCTCAACCCGCACACCCAACTCTCGTTGCATCGCTACATTACGCAGATATTGCGCCCACGTTGCTTCATCGTTAATCAGGAACAAGTAGCCAACCTGCCGCAACTCAGCGTGACCACCAACCTCTTCAGTGAAGTGGCGTAAGCGCTCGATACTGTAGCGCGACAAGAGTACATTCGTGCGCGACGAGAATTGGTGGCGTACACCTGCTGCCGAGCGGGCCGTACTGCCGCTGATTTCCGTTTCTTCGCGTTCTAAGATGACTACATCACGCAGTCCACGCTCGGCCAGATGAAATGCGACGCTAGCTCCGATTACGCCTGCGCCAATAATCACGACCTGCGCCCGCTCAACTATCATGCTGCCCTCACTTTAATCATCTACAATCTTTTATGCTTTCCCACGTTTTTCGCGTCGTCGTGTCGGTGTCGATGGCAACGGTCGTTGCGGTTCTTCACCCGGAGCAAGTTCCTCTGGTGGCACCTGCGGTTCTTCACCCGGCGCTAATTCTTCCGGCGCCGATGGTGGCGCTGGTGGCTCGGGCTGGTGTCGTTCTTCACGCCACGCCAATCGTTCGCGGGCAATGGCCTCGAATCCCCGCCCACTTGGTTCGTAGTAAATACGCCCGATCAGATTAGGCGGTAAATGCGCTTGATCAGAACGCCCTTCAGGCAGGTCATGGGCGTACTCGTAGCCCTTTCCATAACCAAGCCGCTTCATCAGTTGGGTCGGTGCGTTGCGCAGATGGAGTGGCACCGGTTCATTGCGCGTCTCCGCCACGTCACGCTGGACGGCGCCATAAGCCCGATAGAGGGCATTGCTCTTGGGTGCCAGACAGAGGTAGACAACCGCTTGCGCCAGCGCCAGTTCTCCTTCGGGCTGACCGAGAAAGTGTACCGCCTGCTGTGCGGCAATGGTTTGCGGGAGAGCATGGGGATCGGCCAGACCAACATCCTCGACCGCGATCCGCACCAGACGGCGTGCAATATACAGTGGATCCTCGCCGCCATCGAGCATTCGGGCCAGCCAGTAGAGTGCGCCGTCGGGATCGCTGTCGCGTACACTCTTATGCAATGCTGAAATCGCATCGTAATGCAATTCACCGCGCTTATCGTAGCGGGTGGCGCGACTTTGCAACGCATCGCGAATGTCGTCAACCGTAATCAGACGTGTATCGCCAATTGCCGGTGGTTTTGAGCGTGCCGCCGCTTCAAGCGCATTCAAGGCCGTGCGTGCGTCGCCGTTTGACATATTGATCAGGTAGTCACGGGCGTCACGCGCTAGCATAATCTTCATATTCCCCAGACCGCGCTCACGATCACTCAGGGCACGGTCGATCAGCGTACCGATCTCCTCGTCGGTCAGTGCTTCCAGCTTGAAAACTCTGGCCCGTGAGAGCAGTGCCGAATTGACCTCGAATGATGGATTCTCGGTAGTAGCACCGATGAGAATGATCGTTCCATCTTCGACGTAGGGTAAAATTGCGTCCTGCTGACTCTTGTTAAAGCGATGAATCTCATCGATGAAGACAATGGTGCGCTGTTGAAACATCCCCAACCGGTCTTGCGCTTCTTGCACCACCCGACGGAGATCGTTTACACCCGCACTTACGGCACTGAGCGGTTCAAAATGAGCTTTCGTACTGACGGCAATGATTTGCGCTAGCGTTGTCTTACCGCTTCCCGGTGGCCCCCACAGGATCAGCGAGAAGAGCTGATCATTCGCAATGGCCCGCCGAAGCAGCTTACCTTCGCCGACAATATGTGTTTGTCCGACGAACTCATCGAGCGTGCGTGGTCGCATACGGGCAGCCAGCGGCGCCTGCTGTTGCAATGCCTGTTGGCGTTGCGCGTCAAACAGAGTTGTTCCTCGTTGTTTGGGTGACATAGACAACGCTTCGCTCCAATACCGGTTGTACTATCCTTGATTGTAGCACATCCCGCAGTAGGCTTTTCGCTATGTGTGCGATGATGTTCATACTGATCTCTACTCACCACATGGGTTATGCCAGGGGGGATCAAAGGACTATTGCTAACCGTAACTCGCTCTTGTATGCTAAAAGTGTGCTGAGACGGCTTCACCCGTCGGCGAGGGATCAACAGTTATGAACCTCAGTTGAAAGCTGTACATCACCTCCGTTGTTCCCCGCTTGTTCCTCTTCCGCTGTCCTCTAACCCTCGGCGACGGGTTGCCGAACACACCGGTAGCCAGCGATGGCTACCGGTGTTATTATTGTGCAGCAGTGCGTTGGCTATCGGTTGGCTCATCATCATACCAACCCCCTTAAGCCCCCAGCTTGCACCCGCTCTAAGCCCCTCGCTTGCGGGGGGGTGCAACGAGAAGCTACGCGCTTCTGCGCGCACGGCAAACGGTTTAAGCACCCGTTTATCACTCACTCTTCTCATTTTGTTTATCTCCATCTCATTGCGGAGTAGGGTAAGAACGTTGAAAAACTTCTGGTATAAACGATTAGTAAGGACGTAGTTTGGTCATCAGGATATAATACACAAATAAGGATGCCAGATTTTCTACATGGAGGAATATTTGTTTTCGTTACGGTCTCACCTGTCTTTGGTGCCACCGTCATCGCAAGCCAGTTGTTACCGAATCTCGTAGAGGAATGTTTCATGGTACACCCTGAAGAGATTCAACCTTCTACCAATCTTCGCGGCATCCTTCTCAACGAATTGGTCAGAGTCCTGAGCGTGCAATGGCAAGGAACGGATGCAATGACGTTGATGTATCGTGATCAACATGGGAATGTTGCCCATGAACGCTTCTTTCGCGCTGATGAAGATCGCTTGCCCCTCGTTGACCATGGTTGCCCGTGGCGTTTCAATGAGGACGTACAGACCAAACTTGCTGCCCCTGATACCCGCTATGATCTGGTGATGATCGTCATGTTCCAACCCGACGGCAGCACCGCCGTGCGCTATGTGCGCCGTCCCTTCCGCCGTGAACCCGACTTTGGAGTCACGAGTGTCACCTACCACGTCGCCGACCTTTGGAGCCGCGGAGAGCACCCGCTATGAACCACATTCGTTCGCGCAAGAAACTCATCGAAGTCGCCCTGCCGCTCGACGCCATCAACGCGGCCAGCGCCCGCGAAAAGTCCATCCGCCACGGCCATCCCTCCACCTTGCATCTGTGGTGGGCGCGTCGCCCGCTGGCGGCTGCCCGCGCCGTCCTCTTTGCCCAACTGGTCGACGACCCGTCGGCTTGGCCGGAGCTGTTCCCGACCGCAGAGGCCCAACAGCGCGAGCGGGAACGGCTGTTCGCCATCCTCAAGGAATTGGTGCAGTGGGAAAACACTACCAATGAGGAGGTGCTCGAGCGCGCCCGCCGCGCAATCCGCCGGAGCTGGGCGCGGCACTGCCTGGGCGGGGTGAACGCCGACCGTCTCTCCGACGAGAAGATCGAGGAGGCCATCCGTACCGGGCAGATACCGCCGCTGCCGGGCGTGCATGACCCGTTTGCCGGTGGGGGGAGTATCCCGCTAGAGGCGCAACGCTTGGGGCTGGCGGCCTACGCCAGCGACCTCAACCCGGTGGCGGTGACGATCAACAAGGCGATGATCGAAATCCCGCCGCGGTTCCGCGACTGCCCGCCGGTCAATCCGCAGGATCGCCAGCGGCTTGATCTGAACTCCTGGCATGGCGTGCAGGGCCTGGCGGCCGACGTGCGGTATTACGGGCAGTGGATGCGGGAACAGGCGCAGCGGCGGATCGGGCATCTGTACCCGCCGATCACCATCACCGCGGAGCTGGCAGCCGACCGCTCGGACCTGGTGCCGCTGATCGGGCAGCAGCTCACGGTGATTGCCTGGCTGTGGGCGCGCACCGTGCGCAGTCCCAATCCGGCCTTTGCCCACGTCGAGGTGCCGCTGGTCACGACGTTCATCCTGTCCAGCAAACCCGGTCACGAGGCGTATGTCGAACCCGTGGTGGCAGGGGACACCTACCACTTCACGGTGCGCGTCGGGACGCCGCCAGCGTGGGCGAAGAACGGCACGAAGCTGGCTCGCGGCGCGAACTTCCGCTGCCTGCTGTCTCAGATGCCGATTAAGGATGAATACATCAAAGCAGAGAGCATGGCCGGACGGATGGGCGCTCGGATGCTGGCGATCGTCGCCGAAGGATCACGGGGCCGGGTCTACCTGCCGCCGACTGCCGAGCACGAGGCGATAGCGCGCAGTGCACAGCCGACGTGGAAGCCCGATCTGCCGATGAATCGGGAGACAACCAATTTGGTCAGTGGTCGTGGCTATGGGTTCTTCACATGGGCCGACCTCTTCACCCCGCGCCAACTGGTCGCGTTGACTACCTTTGCCGACCTGGTGGGGGAGGCGATGGAGCAGGTAAAGCGCGACTACCTGAGCGCTAGGGAAGGGACGCCCGCCTCCGGCCCGGGTACGCCCGCCTCTGGCGCGCCCGCCACGGGCAGCCTGGGTACGCCCGCCTCCGGCGCGCCCACCACAGGTATTCCGGGAACGTGCGCCTCCGGCTCACCGCTCAAGCCGCCACGCGGCTGGCACTCTCGCGGATACCATCCGCACCTCGACACCCCTGGCGTCGTCCACAGCATCACCTTTTGCCTGGCAGACAGCGTTCCCGCCGACCTGATCACCCAATGGCGCGAGGAACTGGGGCTGGTCATCGCAGAGCAGCGGCAGCAGGAGCAGGACCCGAACCCGGCAGCGCATCATCGGCGCCCCCAACCGGGCGATGATCGGCCCATCCGGGAAGTAGAGGTACGCAAACGGATCGAGCGCTATGCAGACGCTGGACACGGCGCCTGCTGGCTCCGCGACCCGCGCATTGCTGAACTGGTAGAACACGCCCTGCTGCACTTCGACGGCGAGCGTTATCGGCTGCTCGAATGGTGTATGATGCCCAACCACGTCCACGTCTTGCTTGAGACGCTGCCCGGCTATCCGCTCGGCGACGTAGTCCGATCGTGGAAGACCGTTACGGCGCGTGAGGCGAACCAACTCCTTGACCGCACAGGCTCCTTCTGGATGGTTGATTATTTTGACCGATGTGTGCGGGATGAGCGGCATCTGGCCGCAGTGCGGGCCTATATCCGCGAGCACCCGGTGCGGGCAGGGCTGTGCGCGACTGCTGAGGAGTGGCGATGGGGGAGTGCGTGGGCGGGATGGGGCAGGAACCCGGAGGCGGGGCAGGGCGGAGACCCGCGCACCCAGGCGGGGCGGGGTGAAGACCCGCGCACCCAGGCAGGGTGGGCCGGAGGCCCGCGCACCCAGAATGACGACGACCTCCCCCTCCACCAGGGCGGCACCGGCGCGACCGCCTATGCCCAGGCCGTGGGGGTGTATTTGGCGTTGGCATCGAACCGTATGGTGGACTCGCATTCATCTTTAGTGACCTGGACTTCCCAACGAGAGACGCTGCGGAATACTTTCGGTCGACAGGCACTTCCAATGGTCTGGGATTTTGCTGAAGCTAATCCACTCTCCGATTCTACAGGCAGTTTTACAGGATCGTTAGCATGGGTAGAAAAGGTTTTCGATGGCTTTTCTGTAGAAGCACTCGGATGTGCATATCAAGCCGATGCTCAATCTCAAACACTCAGCCAAGATAAACTCATCTCCACCGACCCGCCCTACTACGACAACGTCGGCTACGCCGACCTCTCCGACTTCTTCTACGTCTGGCTGCGTCGGATGCTCAGGCCCATCTTCCCCGACCTCTATGCCACCCTCTCCACCCCTAAAGCCGAGGAGCTAGTCGCCACCCCCTACCGTCACGGCAGCAAACAGGCCGCCGAGCGGTTTTTCATGGACGGGATGACCCGTGCGTTGCACAACCTGGCCGAGCAGGCCCACCCTGCCTTCCCGGTCACCATCTACTACGCCTTCAAACAGCACGAAGTGCGGGAAGCGCAGCGAGACGAGAGCGCGACAGGTGAACTGGGTGATCCCGACCCACCCTCCTCCCTCCGCTCCGCTCCCTCCTCCACCGGCTGGGAAACCTTCCTGGAAGCGGTCATCCAGGCCGGCTTTGCCGTCACCGGCACCTGGCCGATGCGCACCGAGCGAGGAGCGCGATCAAACAGCATTGATACCAACGCCCTCGCCTCCAGCATCGTGCTGGTCTGCCGGCCACGCCCGGCAGATGCCCCCATCGCCACCCGCCGCGAGTTTCTTGCCGCACTCAAGGCCGAACTGCCAGCGGCGCTGGCGGCGTTGCAACGCGCCAACATTGCGCCGGTCGACCTGGCCCAGGCCGCCATCGGGCCGGGCATGGCGGTCTATACCCGCTATGCCCGCGTGGTGGACGCGCAGGGGAACCCGGTGCGGGTGCGCGAGGCGCTGGCGCAGATCAATCAGGTGCTCGACGAGGTGCTGGCCGAGCAGGAGGGCGATTTCGACGCCGACACGCGCTGGGCGCTGGCCTGGTTCGAGCAGTACGGCTTTGCCGAAGGCGCGTTCGGCGTGGCCGAGACGCTCTCCAAAGCCAAGAACACCAGCGTCGAGGGCCTGGTCGCCGCCGGGATGGTCGCAGCGAAACGGGGCACGGTGCGCCTGCTCAGACCGGCAGAACTCCCGGCCACCTGGGACCCGGCCAGTGATAGCCGGGTCACGCATTGGGAAGCCCTCCATCATCTGATCCGGGTGCTGGAAACGGGCGGTGAACTGGCGGCGGCAGCGTTGGCAGCGAAGCTGGGCAGTCGGGCTGACGTGGCGCGCGAACTGGCCTACCGGCTCTACACCATCTGCGAGCGCAACAAACGCCCGGATGAAGCCTTTGCCTACAACGCGCTGGTGCAGAGCTGGAGCGAGATTGCGCGGTTAGCATGGACGAGTGCCAAACAAGGTATCCAGCAGACAGCATTTGGAGGAGATTTCTCATGAACCGTGTCCACATTGAGTTTCAGCGAGTGCAAACGTGGCTCTTTGCCGTGCCGCGTCTGCGGGCAATGGTCGGCGCCAATACGCTTCTTGGCGAGACGTTGCGCGTCAAGCTGCCGCGACTGGCGCGTCAAAATGGGTGCTGGTCACTCGCGCCGATTGCTTCACATACGAACTACCCTGCTGCCGACTCGAATGATCCGTTAAAAGATCATGACAACCCGGCGGTTGATGCACAGGACGGCATTCTCTCTCGTGACGGCGGTCACTTCGAGGCACAATTTGTGAGCGGCGCACAAAAGTTCGCAGAAGAAGCCAGGAGACTTATTCAAGAACGACTTCCCGGACTTCGCTTTCGCGTTACGATTGATGGAAAAGATTTGGAGAAGAGTCGGGTGCATCTATCTACCGAACTGCCGGTGCTGGCCCCCTGCGAATGGACGGGACGCGGTCTGGCGTCGGCGATCATCGAGCAAGGCAATGAGCGTCCGGCGGTGTCGCTCGATGTAGAGAGAAGACATCAGGCAGCGAAGAAGTCAGAAGAGGGACGTGCGCGTGATCTGGCCAGTCTGCTAATATCGATGACAAACCTCAAAGGATTGCAGCGTCCACAAGATTTGGATGAGCTGGTCGGCAAGGGCTACCTGGCGCTGATCCAGGCGGATGGTAACGGTGTGGGCAGTGCGGCGGCGGGTAAGTGCGACAGCGACCGTGCAGCATTTTTTCATCGCAATCGTGTGCTTCTGCGACGGGCCTTACAGCAGGCGATCAATACGCATTGCTTAAGCAATGGTAAGGCCCCTCTTATTCTGCTTATGCTCGGTGGCGATGATCTTTCAATTGTATGTCGGGCAGAAATTGCACTGCCATTTGTTGTTACCCTTTGCAAGGAACTCGACCAGTCTCAGTCCGATAATTCTAACTTTAAATTAACTCTCGGAGTGGGCGTCGTCATAGCGAAGCCCAATGTCCCAATCTATCGCCTGCACGAAGTTGCCGAGCAGCTTGTCAGTTCGGCAAAGCGGCGTTCTCGCAGCTTTGGCGGGAAGGATGCTCGTTCTGTTATTGACTGGGCTGTATACACCACGGCGTGGGCGGATGATCCTGTGGAAGTCCGTCGCCGCGACTGGCTCTGCGGCACCAGCCAGGAGCTGCGCATTCTCTCCCAACGTCCGCTCGATGTACTCGGCGAGGGTCTCGACACGCTGCAAGGTCTGGTATCTGGCGCAGCAAAGCTTAATAACGTGCCGCGCTCTCAGCTTCACTACCTTGTTGACCAGCTCTCAAGAGGCCGCACGTTGTCAGAAATGGCTTTTGAGGAGCTGTCGTTAGAAGCACGCAAGGTATTCAATGAGGCTGGCGTAAGCAGGGTTTGGAAACCGACATCAAACAATGGGCCATGGCTGACAGAGTTGTTTGACCTCTTCGAAGTATTCGAGATTGCCCGACTCGGCAAAAGTGCGTAGAAACTGGAAAAGGGAGTTTGCCAATGACCAATAGCTGGGTACGTTACAAACTCACGGCTGAACTGCTTTCTGACACCCATCCCGGATCTGGATCGGGAGGAGATGGTGTTGACTCGCTCATTGCACGCGATCGGTACGGTCGGCCCGTGATCTGGGCATCACATGTTGAGGGTGTGTTGCGCGATGCTGCCCGTAGGCTGAAGGGTGACGCGAAAGCGGAGCATTTCTTTGGTCGCGCTGGTGGGCAGCGGCAGCGTGCACTATTTACTTCACTCTACACGCAGGAAGATCCCAGAAGTCGCATCTGGCGTTCAACCGCACGCAAGTCTTTCGACAACCGAGCGCCCGAAGACGACACATTGCGCGCTATTGAGTTTGTGCCAAAGGGCACGAAGTTTTTTGGTGAGGTCGAGTTGCCAGAAAGTGACCTTCCATTGCTGCAACGATTGGTAGAAGAGGTGGATGCGCTTGGTAGTGGACGCGCTGCTGGATCGGGACGTGTAAAGCTATCGCTTGAGGAAATCGAAGTACAACCACAGTCAAAGTCAATACACGGCGCGACTAAGCGTCTGCTCCTGTTGCTCAAGAATCGCGATCCGCTCTGCATCACTGCAACGGCAATGCCAACAAACCTGATACCGAGCTTTCCCTTTGTGCCGGGTCGTGCACTGCTGGGCACAATAGCAGACTGGCTCATCACGGAGGGTCATCAAGACTCGGCATCACTGCTGACCTCGGGCTGCATTTCGGTGAGCGATGCGCTGCCGTTGCCAGAGATGCCTGCCAGCCTTGGGGCAGTTGAAGTGTTGCCTGCGCCGCTTTCGCTTTATAGTGAGAAGCCAGCAGGCGCAGCGGGTGAGGTGCCGTGGTGGGCGCAGCCGGTGACGCCGACGCAAAGGTTCGACGTATGGAGCGCGAAGGGAGACGGAAAACTCAAACGCCCCGAAGACGATCTGTTCGTTTATCGTCCATCTTCAAGCGATGCCTGGAGAACCTTCCGGCCCGCGCGCCGCGTGCGCCTGCGCAACGGACGCCCCAATCCGAAGCAGGCCGATGCTTCGCTCTTCGCCATTGAGCAGATTGTGGAGGAAACGTTCTTCCTCGCCGAGCTGCGAGGCGAGCTTGAGGACATGCAGCAACTTGCAGTGAAATTAGTGCCAGTGCTGAGTGGAACACGATGGCTGCGCGTTGGGCGCGGAGGCGCGCCGGTCGAGGTAGTACGGCTTGAATGGGTGAATGAAGCCTCTGAGACACAACCTCAGGAGAAGGCCCTGCTTATCCTGACCTCCGATCTGCTTGTGCGAGACGAGTACCTGCGCTGGCGAACTGTGCTCGATAAAGCGACACTCCAGGGTATGCTCGGTGAGAATGAGCAGATTCAATTCGGGAGGAAACCGCTTCAGGACAGCGTGATAGTCCACGGTTTCAACGGCACATCGCGGTTGTGGCGCATGCCAGCGGCGGCCATTCGTCGCGGCTCGGTCTTTGAAGTATCAGGTTCCGGTGTTGGCAAGCTCGCCGAACGGGCCGTGAAGGGCGAGTGGCTCGGCGAGCGCACCCACGAGGGCTTTGGCCGCTTCCGGCTTGATACCGCGCTTCCTGGCGTGACCCGTGAGCAACAGGTGAGAAGTGAGATCGCACCGCGACCCGACGACCCGGAAGATACCGTTGCTGCGGAAACGAAGAAGTGGTTCGATCAGCATAAAATCCTCGCGCAGATGGATGGCGAACGCAAGCCGAGCCTGTCGCAGTGGATGGATCTTGTGGCTGATCTCGAGCGCAATGATGCGCGAGCGATTGAACAACGTCTCAATCCAACCACAGCAGGCGCCAGAAACTGGAAGCACAAAGATGCTGCGGAGGTGTTGAACAGGCTTAAAGATGTCCCGCTTGAGCAGCGCGCAGTTTATGCGCAATACTTCGTGCGCTGGCTCCGTGTAGGGTTGCGCGCCAATCAAGACAAGGAGGCAGTATGACAACTCGACTGACGCTGTTCACTGCCACACTCGTGCAGGACTCGGCGCTCTCGGTATCGGGCCTTGACCGCGAGAGTAGTGCCAACCAGCCGTTTACGATTGTCAATGGAGTGCCGACATTGGCGGGGCGAGCCCTCAAGGGTGCAGCGGTAGCCATGGCAAAGCGTTTCTTCAACCCTCTGCCGCGTGCTATCTCTGACGATATCCGGCATGGCGCACTGCGACGCTCGGTCTGGGAATTCGCGGACGCGACAACAAAGGCGACACCGCGTCTGCGCGCTGGTGTAGGGATCCGCCAAAAGACTGGCGCACGGGCGAGCAAGCTGCTCTACGACCGCGAAGTGATCCCCGCTGGCACGCGCTGGCATCTTGCCGTTCGCGTTGATCGCTCCTACGCAGTGAATGACGACGAGTTCACCGAGGCCGAAGGCATTCTCGGCTATGTGTTAGAGAAGCACTGGAAAGAGGGGCGCTGCTGGCTGGGGGGTGGTGTGGCGCGTGGGCTGGGCTGGTGTCACATAGAACAATTGCTTGCTTATAGACTCACTGCAGAAGACTACGACAGGTGGGTCAAATCAGGGCGCCAGCAGTTACCAACACCACTTGATTCCATCCCAACTGTCGCGCCAACGCGCTCATGGTGTTTCCGCACGCTCGACATACATATCTCGTTTGGAGAGTACAAGCCCGATCCCAACGAAGCCGCCTGGGGGCTGGATATGCTGGCTATTGGAACCCATGACGCCGACCGCGTCTTCCAGCCTACTGGCGATGGCGAGTGGGCTAGACCGGCCTGGGCTATCAACGCCGCAACGCCAGCCGAACTGAGCACCGACCGTGCGATGTTGATGGATGGCGCTCGTCCGTTGCTGCCAGGTTCCAGTTTCCGCGGTCCCCTGCGCCATGCCTATTCGCGTGCCGAGCGTGCCGCCGGGCGCGAGGTGAAGGATCCGCATCTCTTCCAGGGTGACGTTGGAGATGATGACCCTGCCGGGCAGGTCTTTGGCACGACCAACAAAAGCAGTCGTGTCCTGATCCGCGACGCACGGGCTGAAGTCGGCTGGGCGGCGGCAAGACTGCATATGCACGCCGAAGACGAGTTTTCGGCTGGCTCCTACGGCAGCGCCAAGCGCAATGCGGTGCGCCTGCTCAAGGGCGTCTTTCCGGTGCGCATCGTTGTCGAGGGAGCAACGCCTGATGAGGTCGAACCACTTGTTAAGCTGATTGACCAACAGGTAGCGCTGGGCGCACTGGGACACTTGCCCATTGGAGGACATAAAACTCGCGGAGCTGGCTGGGGACACTGGCAGGCACAGCCCTGGCGCGTGGATGACGTACAGAAGGCAAGGGACTGGACGCCGCCAGAAGCGCCTGAGACCACGCCAACCATCCAGACAGGTTCAACTTCAGGATTCATAGACCGTCGTGACCCACTCCAAGTTCGAGTACGCACCACGCACGGAACACTCAACGGCACGCTGACCCTCGGAGCGGCTGCCCGGCAAGCGCAGTCAGTGTTTGGCACCCATTCGCTCGTTGCCTGGTGGTGTGACCCGAGTATTGACCTTAGACGTGCCACGCCACCAGCGACCTTTGGATGTACCTGGCCGCTCGACAGCGATCTCCTGGTGGATGAAGTGGCCTTCTATGCCGGGTGCGCAGTCTGGCGTGCGGCGCGCACAACGAATGGCGTCCGATACGTGTTTATTGAAGAAGTCGGCGCGAATGAGACCAGCGACGCGCGGGCGGCGCGTGTCGTCTTCGCCCCCGCGCGGCTCCATGATTTCCAGCGTTTCTCTGCCGTGCGGACTGGGCGCGGGCAGGTGTTGCTGCGCGAGTGGTATGTCGGCGATGAAATGCTTGGCTATACGATTTCGGAGGTGAGGAAGCTATGACAAATAAGCCTCATCGTATACGGGTGCGCGCCCTCGACGGCAAACCACGCAACCAAAATGAGCTTAATCGCTTAAAGAGCAACCAGCTCAAGATGCCACATCTCGATATTCTCCTAACTGACGCTCCGGGAGAGTTCGTCATCTGCGCGGCTGCAGATAAGCATATCCAGCAAGTGAGGGATAGGCTGAGCAGTGTTGGCCTTGAAGAGATTGCGGGTGGAGATACCACCGTCCCCGCAGCCGCAAGGCCGATGCCTCAGCAAGGTTTACGCCAGGACATGTCGCAGGATCGCGGTAGACGGGAGCGAAGCAAACGGCAGCAACCCGGCAGCGCACGGGGCTCGTCAGAGGAGCCGCCGTCTGATCTGCGTAAAAAGCCGTATGGCTTCGTCGGGCTCCCTGAAAGATTTACCACTGCTGAACCTGTTTGGCACGACGGGACGAGCAGTACTGGCCGGCTCTCCGGCGAAGTTCTCTTCGAGTTAGAGACACTGACACCGCTGCTAGTAGGCTGGGAGCGTGGCCAGGTGGGTGATGCAGAGAGCGAGTGGCCAGTACCCGAAACACTGAATGGCGTCGGTCATCTTGCGCAGGGGAAATCAGTGCTCTGCTCGCTGCGGGCGCCGTGGGGTAAGCGTCCTGTCATCATCCCCGGCGACACGCTGAAGGGCCTGCTCCGGCACGAACTGGGCGCGCTTCTTGGCGCGCCGATGGAGCGAGTGGCTGAGCGTTCGTATTCGTATCGGCCAAATGCGATGTTTCCAAAAGATCCTAATCCATTCCTTGTGCCACGGCTGGCGCGAGTGCCTGAGAATGGTGTTGTAATGAAAGATCTCGACGCGCAGCATCGAGTACGAGTTCCTACAAGACTCGAACTGCTGAGCGATAATCTCAAGTATGACCAAGGACGTAGCCAGAACGTGAATTATTACCGCTTCGACGATACAAATGGCGCTCCGTACCGAGGTGGTCAGGGCGCAGGCAAGAAGCTGAACTCGAAACACAATCTGCATAAGACGCTCGCCGCGAACCCGAACGGAACCGTTAAAACTGTGGATGTTCCGGAGACGGTTCAGCAGGGCTACCTTGCGACGATCCGCCACCTCGTCGATCTCGATCACGGCCATTTCTCCGAGCGGCACCCTGATGTTCCCAAAGTGGTGAAGGGTGACGATGCTCGCAACCGCATCCTCGAAGCTGCGAAAGATGAAGTGTTCCAACCCGGAGATATAATCTGGGTCGAATGGGACACCCAGAGAGAATGTATCGTCTCGTTCGGCTGGCACTACTACTACCGTTGGGCATATGTCGATACGGTTCGCAGGGACGCTGACGCTCCGAACGGCGAACGGTGCGGTCTCTTCCCGTTGGAAGACGAGCGAAAGCAGGACGGCGACGGCGCGCCCAGGGCGCTGTCGCCTGTGCGTCGGCTCTTCGGCTACACTGGCGACAATGAAGGCAGCAAGGGTATCGGCAAAGGTGACTATGAACAGCTCATGGGGCGTGTCTCTATCAATGCCGCCCTCGAGGTCGTTGGTGAGGATGAAGCCGATAACCGGCGATTCCTGCCGCCAACCTTCCTCAGGGAACTCGGCATGCCGCGTCCCAGCGCGGTTGAATTCTATCTACAGCAACCCTACCATCCGAATCCACGCCCATCGGACCGAGCAACGCTGGTCACCTATGGTGACGCCGCAGGTTACGATGAGCCTGGTGAGCTGGCCGGGCGCAAGTTCTACCTCGACCGTTCAGACGCCTATACTGGCGAGCCATGGAAGGATGAATCAGCAGCTAACCGCGCCAACCAGCGCAGCACCCTGGCGCTGGAGGCGTCGAAACCGGGGCGAAAGTTCCGTTTCACCCTGCGTTTCCGCGATCTTGAACCTGCGGAACTTGTCGCCGTCCTGGTTGCACTCTGCCCGCACCAGTTCCGCGAGGTGCTGGGGGGCGCACATCCCGACGGCTACTGCTCGAAACTGGGCTACGCGCGACCCCTGGGCTGGGGCAGCGTGCGCATCGAAGCAAAGGCGCTTTTGTTCCTCGAGCTTGCCACTGATGGGCCTCAGCTCAGGGCAGAGCAGGACATCGTCACATGGGTGAGACAGCATTATCAGACGACTGAAATGCAGGCAGCCTGGCTGGATATCCATCGCCACAAGCATCCCGATGCGGCAGACTATCCGCGGGCAAGGGACAAAGACGGTAACGAACATATCTACACGTGGCATACTAAGCTGCGCGCCGAGCATTCGCGCCTGCGGCGTTACCGAGTAAGGAGCAGCAGATGAAGACCCTGCTCATTCTGACGGTTGGACAAACCGATGTGCAACTGGTCAAAGATAACAGACGGCATAAGCTGGACGGAGACACCTGTGGCGATCTGCACGACGCGATCAAACAGCGCTCGTGGTCGCTCGTTGATACACCGGTTGAAAGAAGCAGGGACATTATCAAAAATTTGCCACCAGATGGCAATCTCGTGCTCTGCACACCCAAGGTTGATGCTCTGCTTGAATATTTGGACAGACCCCAACACTTAGAAGCGCTCATTCTTGAGACGAACCGTGAAGGTCCGCGCGATCCGCGTCTTGCAGGGGAAATTGTCGAGCGGCGTCTGCGTGATCGTGGCGCTGAAGCAGTAGAGCGAGTAGCGTTTCTGATAGATGGAGAACAGCTCGAAGATCCAGCGTGCGATCTCGACGCGGTTGTACGGCGCGAGGTCGTCAAGAGACTATCGGAGGCTATCAGCAAGGCTACGAAAGACCTTACCTCAGAGGATCGCGTGTTTGTGGCTACGACAGGAGGACTTGCGGCTGCTAACGAGCTTATCAATGAGTTAGTACGGCTGCATTGTGTAGGCGGCCCAAATGTCACCGCGCTGGAAGTACCTGATGCTTATCGCGGCGGACACGATGATCGCGCTGTAGAGGAGAAGTTCCACCCCGCAGCCGGCATCCGCGCCCGCTGGCATGCGCTGGATCTCATCCAGAAAGGTAATCTGCTAGCCGCCTGGGGTGCGGTAAGCCATCTCGAGAACCAACCGGGGCAGGAATGGACGCAGGTCGTGCGCTGGCTGGCTGACTTCGCCGCCTCGCTGCCAATCGCACAGGACTGCGATATCGCAGTGCTCAAGCACCCCACAATGGCCGTCCGCGCCGCGCTGCGCGTCGAGCTGGCGCTGCGCGCAGGCGACATTCCGCGTGCGGTGCATGGCACAGTGTCATTCTTCGAGGCGGCATTGTGGGACTGGTTGCGTCAGCGTGATTTCGGGAAAGAAGACAATGCAACGGGAGGTAATCTCAGCGATGGGTTTACGTTTGCTAATAAACCAGACGAAAAGCACGAAAAGCGATTCCGGCAGAAAGGTGGCAAGTGGTTTATCAACGACTTCCGTGATGGACAACAAGCCTGGGTGGGAGTTCTTAACCAACCAGCGTTGACGGCATATTTCAATGCGCTGACTGATGACATCCGCAGTCTACGCAATGACGTGGCACACAATGAGCCAACGCAGGCACTCATGCAACAGGCTCAGGCGCGCATGCAAGGCGCAGGTCTGTGGTCTACGAACAATCCCCCCTCATTCCTGTCTCAGTCTCTTGTCCAAAATGTACTACATGAGCTTGGGGAACAAAATCCCGAAACACTTCACACAAGGCTTATCGAGGATATTCGCTCGCGGTTGTTGACCATCTCAGGATAGTTAGGAGTCGCGGCTTATGGGCATCACCAACCAGGAATGGATCAGGAAAGCACTCGACCTGCTGCGTTGAGGGTTACAACTGGAGATGAAGGGAAGAGGATCCTCAATTCTCCTAACAATTTACACTACGATGACTAGCGATAGTGTCTTTTGACTACTGTACTCATTGCTGCACCAATCGAAGAGTATTCCTTACGTGCCTGCGATAGATGGTCAATGCAGCGCGGTACATGAAAGCTATTTTTTCTGCCGCATTAAAGGGGTGACGCATGCGCCAACCCCGTCGCTAATGACAGATAAAATCGCACAAACTCTTGCATTCAAAACACCCCTACCCATCCTCACTCGCAGCGATCACTGCATTCGCGATCTGATCACCGCGTCCATTAGGCAGATAGACGTATCGTCCGCCGAGCCAGGCTGCCAGTTGTTGGGCTTCACCCCGTGATATAAAGCTGCGTTGGGTATCGATAACCACTGCGCCAACACCGGCAGCCCGGAGGCGGCCAGCCAGTTGCTGTACCTCCTGGCGCGCCTGTTCAAGCCGGCGCGTCTTATCCATTGTCGGATCGGCCTTGAGCGGCACATTCGGTCGTCCGTCGGTGATCAACACAATCGTCGTGCGATAGATACCGCGCGCACGCGCCTGTTCGCTGATCTGATACGCGGCCAGTAGGGCTGCTGCTAGAGGTGTGCCACCGCCGGTCGGTAACACATCAAGCGCTCGTTTTGCCAGCTCAACGCTTTGTGATGGGGGAAGCAACAGATCGGCGCGGTCACCACGGAAGGCCAGGAGAGCAACCTGATCGCGATGAACGTAGGCTTGTTGCAAGAGTGCATTTACGGCACCTTTTGCCTGTCGCATCCGGTGTAGCGCCATCGAGCCGCTGGCATCGACCAAAAAACAGAAGAGCGTCCCCGCCTTTGAACGATACTTCTTAATATGCAGGTCATCGGCTCGAAGGTGAATGCGACCACGCCGATGCGGATGGTGTTCCGCAGCGCGTAGCCGTTGCCAGGGTGCTGCCGCTCGGAGGGTTGCAATGATGTCGAGCCGCCCTTGCGCCGGTTTCCCTGGCACCGAACGGATGTGGCGTCCGCGTTGTCCGGAAATGGTTCCCCGCGAACCGCTACGTCCGCGGCGACGCACGGTAAAGGGGGTTTCGAGAATGTCCGGCGGTACCTCCGTTTCCATGGCCGCTAAAATCAGATCTTCGACCGTCAGTTCATCATCGGGAGGTTGTGGTGGCTGATCGTCCTCTTCGTCTGAGCGGTCTTCGTCTTGCTGCTGACTCGGTGGCGGTGGAGCTGGTTCAGGTGTCGGTGGAGGCGGCGCCTCTTGTGGTTGCATGTCGGGTAAGCGGGTGGCGCGCGGCAACATCACCAGTCGTACCGCCAATTCGAGGTCTTCATTGCTTACCGTTTCGCGACCGGCTAGCGCTGCTGCGGCGCGAGCTGCACGCACCGCGAACATATCGGCGCGGTGGCCTTCAATCCCGAGTGCTAGTGCCGTTAAACTCAATTGCTGGATCTGCTCATCGCTGATCGTAACCGAGGGCAGCAGTTCGCGGGCGGCCAGAATCCCAGCTAATACCAGCGCTTCGTCATCTTCGTAGTCGGCAGTGGGCCGCAAATTGCGGCGCACGACTTCTGCTCGAGTTGTTACCGGTGCTTTCCCGATCGGTGCGACGATCAATCCCAGCCGATCAAGAAGATGACGTCGTGGTGGCCCTTCTGCCGGATCGTAAGTGACTAGCAATACAAAGTGCGCCGGTTCGACGACCGAGATACCTTCGCGTTCAACCCGTACCACCCCACTATCGAGCGCACTCAAAATGTGGTTAATGGTACTATCGTCGAGCAAATTGACACTATCAACGTAGAGCATTCCCCCATTGGCACGCGCCAACAGACCACTGCGATGGACACGCTCACCCGTTGCCAGGGTAGCTTCGATGTCGATACCACCCAACAACCGATCTTCACTGACGCCAACTGGCATCTCTACTAACTGACAGGGTAAGGTTGGGTCGAACTCGTGCCCACCGGCCAGCATACGGGCGAAGGCACGCACTAGGGCACTCTTGCCGGTGCCAGCACCGGCGCCGATGGCAACCCCTGCTAACTTCGGATCAACCGCCAACAATAAGAGTGCCTGCCGTGCCGCTTCTAATCCGACAATAGCCGTAAATGGTAGCGGCGCTGCTGGTAGTTCTCTGGCTTTCTGCACCATATCAGCATTCCTCTCAACGCGACGATGTTGCCTCCTTTTGCGATTCATGGCGGAGCGAGGCAGCTCCTCGCTCCAGCCTCACATCGCTTACGGAGTCAAAACCTCTTCGACGGCACGCTCGATCCGTACCGCATCATCTTGCGTTTCGAGCGGGTCTTTGCGCAGGCGGTGGCGCAGAGCCAGCACCGCAATACGGCGCACATCTTGAATGGTTACCTCATTCCGGCCTTCGAGTGCTGCCAGGGCAGTTGCAGCACGGGCCAGCGTTAATTCGCCACGATGGCCATCGACCTCAAGTTTGACGCACAGTTCGGCAATCTTGTAGAGCACCGGATCGGACAACACAACTTCTGGCAGACGACGTTGCGCCTGCTTTATTTTGCGTTGTAGTTTCTGTGTCTCTTTCGACCACTTCTCGGTGAACGCAAACGGGTCGGCATCGTACTCGCGTCGGCGTTTCACAATTTCGACGCGCTCATTCACGTCGGTAATGGTGGTGATCCGTGCATGCAGACCAAACCGATCCAGGAGCTGTGGACGGAGATCACCCTCTTCGGGATTCCCCGACCCGACCAGCACAAAACGGGCCGGGTGACGTACACTTATCCCTTCGCGTTCCACCACATTGACACCCGACGCTGCCACGTCAAGCAGCACATCAACCAGGTGATCTTCAAGCAGGTTGACCTCATCAATGTAGAGGAAACCACGATTGGCGCGTGCCAGCAATCCGGGCGCAAAAGCCTGCACACCCTGGGTCAATGCCCGTTCAATATCGAGCGTTCCACAGACGCGATCTTCGGTAGCGCCGAGCGGCAAATCAACCACCGGTACTGGAATGTTAATGATCGCAGGCTTTTTGTGTTTACCGGTCTGGTGCTCTAGCGCCCGACACTGTTCACACAACCCGGCCATCCGGTCGGGTGCGCACGAATAAGGACATCCGGCAACTGCTTTGATCGGGGGCAACATGGCTGCAAGCGCTCGCACCGCAGTTGATTTCGCCGTACCGCGATGGCCCATTACCATCACACCCCCAATGGTCGGATTAACGACACAAAGTAAGAGGGCTAACTTTAATTCAGCCTGACCAACAATCGCTACGAACGGATAGGGTGGAACCGGCGCATTGGGAACGGGCGCCTGACCATTGGTTGACGGTTCGGTTACTGTGACTTCTTGCGCTTGTTCTTTGGTCATTGTGCAGCACCTTTGTCAAATAAAAAGCGGGCATCTGCCCGCCTGAACCGCTATACCCGAATCAGGCGGGACAGACAATCACAACCCACGAACGTCCAGTGCGATGGGTGCCGCAATCCCGCTACGGGCCAGATTAACGCTGCGACTTCACCACCGACCCTGCCGTTGGTTTCCGACCGGTGCGGGTTCGACGGGCATAGGCAGTGATGTTCGTCCACAAGAACGTTAGACCGAGACCGAGCACGGTCAAAATCAAACAGGCCCAGCATAGGATCGCTGGCGTCAATGGACCGATCATCTGAGTGGCTTCACCGAGTCCGCTTGGCATAGGTTCACTCCTCTCGCGATAGTTTCGCTCTTGCGGAATACGAAGGCATGATCACTTCACGCATTTTTTGTGGATCAATACGGAAGTTCTCTATTAATTCTACCACGTAGCGCAAATGTGATCGCGGGATGGAAACAAACATTTCACTCGAATCAAGCCGGTTATGCATTCGTCCACCGCCATCGCCAATCGCAAAGACTGAATTTTTAGTGTGCCATGGCGTAGCGAAAATCGAAGCGCACGCACTAGCACCCAGCTCACCCACAGGAAATGTGCCGATCCGCACACTGGCTGCGCCGGCGATTTGCATGGCGCGTTGTGGATCAACAACACAGACCATCAAATCGATAGGAACTCCCTCTGGCACATCATCGAGTGGTGCGGCAGCCAACGCTTTGATCATCCCTGCTGGTAATGCGTAGCTCTGTTGCTTGTTACAGGCAGCCGCTTCTGGGGTGTAAAATCCCTGCGCATCGGTTAAATAAATGCCTTGAGTAATGTATGGCCCTGGATCAGGATTGAAGCCGAGATGATACTGTCCTACCCAGCAGTCGTGGTGATTGGCATCGACGTACACCCGTCGCCCCTGTTCTGCTTCACGAACAATCGCGCATGCGACAATATTAACCGGTTCGTAGCCTGGTGGCGGCCCATCATAACAGTAGGTGATTGCCACCGGTCGGCGTTTGACCCGCATCCGTTCAGTCAAGAGGCGATGCAGCATTTTGAGATCGGGAACACCGTCTTGTTCACTCATTATCGCCTCCAGAACGGATGTTGCAGGTCAGGGCTTTCTGCATGCAGCGCGGCTGCCGTTTGGCCCCAGCGCCAGATCCATCCCTCGATCCACCAACGAATGCGCAATCGTAATGGTGCTACTCGATATTCAGTTGTCGTTTTGGTTAGGCGTAGCCACATCGCCCACCTCCATCATCCAACCTGCGGTTACAATGCTCGATTACCGGTAGAATGGGCTGGCCGGTCGACGCAGATCAACGTAGCGGAACTGTTCGCCCGAACGCTGTAATGCAGCCAAGATCGCCAGCTTACTGTCGAGATCGTCAGTATTGCCCATACAAATGGTAGTATGACCATCAACGGTAAGCGTCATTCCTTTCTTCGGATCGTAATTCGCTTCAGTGACGTACATGCCCAATTCTTTCAGCAATCGTTTCACGACCAAACGGGTAGGCGCATCCATCTCTGGCTTGTCGCCAACCGCTCGTTCCATCAGGTCAAGCGTAATAATCGGCTTCGGCTGTCGGATCTGGTGCTCGCCGAATAACTCTTCGGCAGTTGCACCTTCAGGGACGATGTCCGGCTCTTCGGCGCCAAACACACTCAGAAATTCTTTGTATTCGAGTGGTCGGACCTCTTCCATCTTCACTGTCGGGAGCGTGCGGTCGATGATCTGGCGGGCTAGCCGGTCAAAGAGTGCATCGAAGCGCGGGTCCTGCAACGCCAACTGGCAGGCGTCGGCCAATTCGCGCACTTTCCGATCAAGCGGAATACTCGCCAGCACGGGGAGATTGATCTTTTCGGCAAAGCGCGCGGCAACGCCGCTGCCGTCATCGCGATTGACCACCAGGCCCAACAGTTTCGTTCGCCCACCCATACTGGCGAAATACTTGGCTGCGCTGGCAATATTGTTTGCCGCATAGAGGCTTTGGCGGTCGTTACCACAGAGAATAATCACCTCTTCGGCCAGGGATCGGGAAAGCGGGGTTGCGAAACCGCCGCACACCACATCACCCAGAAAGTCCATGACTATATAATCGAGTGCCCACTGGCTGAGGCCGAATTTTTCCAGCATATCGAAACCAAAGGTGATCCCACGCCCGCCGCAACCGCGTCCTACCTCTGGCCCGCCAATTTCGCAACCATACACTGTGGCTGCCCCGTTCATAATCGTCGTCTTAAAGATAACGTGGTGGGGGGCTAGTTCGTCTTCGCGTCCGGCTTCTTTAAACTCACGCCAGACATCACCGAGCGTTGGCAGGCTGACCCCGCCGAAGAGGGCATTGCAGCTATCGTGTTTTGGATCGCAGCCAAGCTGAAGAACCCGATTGCCGAGCAACGCCAGTTTGCCGACCAGATTGGTAGTGAAGAACGACTTTCCCATGCCGCCTTTACCGTAGACGGCCAACATCCGTGCGGTTGAACCGGTTTGCTTCTGTTTTGGATGGGCTGGCATACGTGATGTCTCTTTCCAGGCGTATTCGCTTGTCAGTAGCAGGTCCCTCTTTGAACGTGCATGCAATAGCTGGTTACTCAGCGTCCTGGTTATTTTGCGGCCAGGTCACTACAACCTTCAGACACGCCGGATCTTCGAGAGCCAGTCGATAAGCCGCCTGAATGCGTTCGAGCGGTACATAGTGGGTAAGCAGGCCATCCACCTTTAAGTCACCGTTAGCCAGTAGATCGCGAGCGCGTGGTAAATCGCCGTCGGGACCAAATTCCCACTCACGGGCCACCAAAATTTGCGCCTCACGCATAAAGACCGGTGCATAGGGAATATTGATGTGATCGTAGTATCCCAACAGTACAACCCGACCATGGTCGGCCAAGAGTGGCAACGCACCGGATAACGCACCCATCGAGCCGGTTGCTTCAATCAGGACATTAACCTTGGCTTCACCAATCGCTTCATCGAGCGACTCGCGCGTCACGTCAATCACCTGATCAGCTTGGCTGGCTTGCAACCGCACTGCTACCCGGTCGGCGACTGCCACGTGCTGGGCGCCGGCATACTTGGCCAGACGGGCTGCCAGTTGCCCAACAATGCCCTGCCCTAAAACCAACACGCGATCGTTGCGCCGAATCTGGGCAATTTTGATGCCGTGGAGTGCAGTGGCTGCCAGTGCCAGCAACACACCCGTTGCCGGTTCGATTGATCCGAGCGGTACCACCCGTTCGTGTTCGGCAGTAATATACTCGCTTTGCCCACCCCAAGCGGCATTGACACCGCGGAAACAGCGTGCGCCACCGATGTATACCCATTGCCCGAGCAACTCTTTTGGTGCCTTGCTACCGACCTGCACAACCTGCCCAACCGTTTCATAACCAGGTACTACCGGAAAGAGGAGCTGGGGTTGCGGCAAGCGTCCATCAAGCAGCATCCGTTCGGTACCGGCGCTGATCGAGGTAAAGGCCGTCTTAATCAAGACATCCCCGGCCTTCGGATCATTCACCTGCACCGTGCGAATCTCAATCGTGTTCCGCTTGGGAATAACTACTGCCCGCGACTTGATCGGCATACGCTTGATCTACTTTCTAGTACGCCGTAGCGTAGTCTCAAGAACTCAACCGGTGGTTGCGCCACATCAATCTCTGTCTGTTATTGCATGTTTGCCGTCCCTGCCGACTGTGCCTGTAACTGGGCTTGCAACAAGCGTCGTTGCCTGGCCGATTGAATCCCTTTCACGATAAATTGTCCGGCGTTGAACAAATAGGTGACATACGCAAAGACCATCACCCACATCACGGTACGGCTATCGAGATGGAGCCAGACGGCGACGAAATAGGCGTTGTGGGTAATGATCGCGATCAGATTGCCGAGGTCCTCCCAGAAGAATTCGGGCGCCATGAAATACTTGCCGTAAATGTCGTGTTCCCACAACATACCGGTAATGGTGAGCGCCCAGATCAGAGCAATTTTGATCCACACACTGATCGTCGCAATCCAGTAACCCTCGCCGGTGACAAGATAGCGGATGACCAGTGCAAAGCTAATGAGGAAGACGATAAATTGGATCGGAGCAAGAATGAATTGCGCTTTTGTCCAGGGTGATCGATTGCGCCGTTCGAGTTGTTCGGGCGTATACATTATCTGCCTCCGCTCTGTTCAACCTGCGCCGGTGTGTGCTCACCAACGCGATGTATTGTGAGAAGAAAGCGGTGTTCAACGATTTGCGGTTCGTTCAGATCGGGCCAGCGCTGTTGAGCCCAGCTCTTTACCCGTGCTACCGCCTCGGCTAAAATATCGTCGCTCAAGGCCCAGGTTTCGGCATCGATCCGTGCTGCCATACCCTCGATCACCTCAGCAGGACTGAGGGTTCGCTGCCATCGTGCTGCTTCGATAGCCTCACCTATCACGGGTGCACCGAGCTTCGCCAGATGTTGACTCACTGCGGCTCCGGCGCCTGGCGGTCGTGCACCGGGGAGCAATTCCATCACGACCTGGCGCAGGTGGGCGCGTAGCATTCCAACACACGAACTGGGATCGCGCCAATCAACCCCCTGGATGATCAGACCACCGGGTTTCGTAACCCGCACGATCTCGGCCAGCCCACCACGCCAGTCAGCCAACAGGTGCAAGACATGCACTGCCAGCACTGCATCGAACGTCGTCCTGGCAAACGGAAGCGACTGGGCATCGGCCTGCACGAGCTGCAACGACATACCGGCCTGGGTTGCCCGTTCGCGTGCAGTTGCCAGCATGCCAGGTGAAATATCAATCCCAACCACGATCGCGCCCGCTCCCGCAACCGGCAGCGCAATCCGTCCGGTTCCCACCCCGATTTCTAGCACGAGTCTCCCCTGCCCGAGCTGGCGCACAATCGCCTGCCCAATGGCGGCTGCGACATCTGGTGGATGGGCACGCTGCACATCGTACACACTGGCAATGTTGTCGAAGGTAATCTCAAGTGCCATAGCGGTGGATACATCTTTCCAGCGTGGGGGTGAAACCGCGTTTACCCCACGATGATCAAAATTGTTTCAGGATGCCGTATCCATCGCCAGTGCGGTGGTGATGTCCTGGCGGGTAAGACCCTTAAACTCCTGCACCGAGATCCCGCGCAGGATACCGGTTGCGACGACCATCAGCAACGCTTCCAGGCCGAAGACAAGCCCGTACCCAACGGTCGGTGATACCAGACCACCTTCGATCATCACCGTATGGCCCAGGCCGCTCAGGACATTAGCAAAACCATTCCCCAGTCCCTGCGCCATCCCCCACATTCCCATATAGAGACCGGTCTGACCTTCGACCGTCATCTCCATCATCATCGCCAGCGCACCAACATTGAACAGGCCAATACCGAGACCCATAATGAATAACGCGGGCGAGATAATCTCACGGTGGAGAGACAGCGCCGAGATCATCAGCATTGCCAGTCCTCCGGCGACGCCTAAGCCACCAATCGTTGCAATGGTCTTCTTCTGGATCGGCAGTAGGCTAGAGAGGATACCAATTCCGAGCATCCCTAAGAGCGCCCCTGCGCCCCACATTTGTTGAAATGCGGCAGTGTCTTTCTGCGGCATCCCAAAGACCTCAGCGCCGAACGGTTCGAGGATCGCGTCTTGCAAGAAAATGCCCATTATCGCCAGCAGGACAAAGGCGAAGAAGCCGCGTACCTGTGGGTTGCGCCTCATCAGGCCGGTAGCTACTCGCCACGTCTCGACTGGGCCGGCTTCGCCGCGCTCAGGAGCCTGGGCCAGTAGCTTTTGATGCTCTTCCTTCGAGATCGGCTTTTCCATTCCCAAAACACCCAGCAAAACCGTGACAGTGGCGATAATGGGGGTCAGATTGTAAAGCTGCTGCATTGTCTCCGGCGAGTAGACGGGCATAATGACTCGCGAAACACCGGCGGAAACAATGCCACTAATGATGACAGTAGCCCAGATAAAAGCTACCACCGCGCCGCGCTCTTTCGGTGTGGTGACTTCAGCAATCAGCGCATTGGATGAGCTGCCGTTCATGGCCATCAACACGCCGAAGATGAAGATGAGGGCGAAAGCCTCAACTGTTGCGATAAACGAGCGTTCGCCTAGACCAATAGCAATGCTGGGTAAGGCGAGAAATACCAGCGCTGCACCAATATTTGACAAAATGACGTATGGCGTGCGCCGTAAGCCAAAGATGGGATAACGGTCGGTAAAGCGCCCCCAGTATACCTGAAAGAATGAGATAAAGTGGTGGAGACCGATCAACGTGGTGACGATCACCGCCATTGCGCCGAGGTCGGCAATCGATACGCGATTGAAGTTAAAGGTAAGCAAGGCGAACATCCACCCGACGCCAACCCGCATCAGCGAGAGGCGAAATGTTTTGACGGCGAAACGGAGCAGGCCCATCACGCACACCTTTCTAGCTCTTTACACGGTACGAACGGATTGTGTAGCACAGAGTTTGTACTACTTTTTTACTGTTAGCAAAAGGTTTTCGGTTGGCGGACGTGGCAACTGATCACTGTCGGTACGAGGCTTTTGGGATCCCATATCTGTGACCGAGTATAGCATATATTACAACCTTGTGCAATATTTGCAAAATTTGTGCAATCGCTTGTCAACCTTAAAATTTTGCATATTATCAAAAAGTTTTTTGAGTTACTGTTGGTACTCGGAAAAATTACACCTTTAGGAAAGCGAAGAAAGTCTTTGAAAGCCCAATTGCTAGATATAATTATCAATTGCATTGTAAATGCAACCATTTTGCGTGACCACTGCTGCACAGACGCAGTTGAGAAATCTTCACACCGTTTAGAAAACAACCAGTCGCAAGATTAGTACCTATCCGAATAACTGTCTCAGCGACGAGACGCTGTCTTGCTAACCAGGTTCATCCGTTGTGAACGTGACGATACGATATTCGGATCGGTGCTGACGTGTGCCGAATCGCAGCGCGTAGTGCTACTTGGAGAATATGCGACGCTGTGCGCTATTGGCGAGACACGGTGGTGGCGGAAGGCAACGGCGAAAAATGTTTCGCCCTACTCCCCATCCAACGTCATTTGTCATTCCAATGTCACCGGTTCAGGGGATTCAGCATCGGTGCGATCAATACGGTTTCGGCGCCATCCCGTGATTGCCACCGTCCGACAACCTCAATCACAACGAATACATCATCCGAACTGCCCAACATTGCTGGTAATGGTAATGCTCTGTTTCACCGGAGACATATACTGTTTTTTGACCATTCGGTCGTACTTCGGCTGTTGTCGAGTAATCAATGTGTTATGTGGGGTCATCTTATGTCACACTTCGTCGCTGCCCGTCGTTTTCTATTCAGTCTGTTCCTGATCATTGCTGTAGTTTTCGTTAGTCTGCGGCCTGATGTGGCTCTGGCTAACGCCACCGTCAATGTTATGCTCAGTACCAGTTTCCCGGTGGTCAACAGCGGTGATTGGTCAGTGATTTATGTTGATTACAGTTGTTCGAGCGTTGTCAGTACACCTTGCGAAAACGCGACCGTCACTACAGTGATCCCGCTAGAGCTGGCCGGTGGTTCTGGTGATGTGCAGGCGCTTGGTGCTGGTACTTCGGCATCGTACAATCCGACTACTCGCACCGTGACATGGACGTTCAGTTCGCCGCTAGCACCGGGTGATAGTGGACGGTTGGAATTGCGGGTGCGTTTCCCCGCCGGTATAACCCCTGATGGAACAACGGCTACGCTGCGGGCCGAGATGCGTTCAACCACGGCGCCGCCGCGCTTGTCGAATCCGTTGACAATTACTGCTCGCGCTGAGCCACGTGCCGTCGCTACGAAGACGTTTGTGTCAGGTGGTGCTCCCGATGTGCCGACGACTTATCAGCTTCAGGTCTGTATTCCAGATAATGGTTCGGGTGCGCTGAATCTGACCAATGTGCAGATTACCGATGCGCTGCCTGTAGGGGCGACGTTCGTTAGTGCTTCTGATGGTGGCTCGTTTAATAGCAGCACGAATACCGTCTCCTGGCCAGCGACTAGCCTAACGGTGCCAGGCAATCTCTGCGCAACTCGCACGGTGACGGTTGTCTTCCCTTCGGCTTCGTTTCCCGTCGGGACTGAAGTGCGCAATGTGATGAATGTCTCTGCCCAGGCCGGTTCGGTGACGATTACGTTGACCGATGATGATGTACGGCGGATTCAGCCGCCAACGCCAGGGTATGGCTTTACCAAAAATGGCCCCACTTCGGCATTGGTGGGTGATACCGTGACCTATACCTTCAATACCATTAACACCGGCACGACGCCATTGAATGATGTGGTGGTAACCGATCCGGTTCCGCCTGAGTTGCAGGTTACACGCATTACAGTGGCTGGTGGAAATATCTCCGGTGTGCGAGTCGAGTTAGAGTACACGACAAATTTGAATTACACCTTTACGCCAGTTCCGGGGAGTCCGTTTACCACGACAAGCTGCGTGAATATTGCGCCGGCTTCAGGTGGTGGCTGTAGTACGCTGACCCTCGGCGCTGGCGAGCGGATTACTGCTATTCGCTGGCGCTACCTCGATCCGTTACCGTTTGGGTTTAGCGCAACTGGACATAACTTTAGCGCTGTGGTGACCGCAGTGCCGGTGAATGCGGTCGTGGTGAATCAGGCGACCAGTACCTTCACTTACAACGGGTATACTGCTACGCGGCTTGATGAAGCTCGCACGCGAATCGTTGAGCCAGGTTCTCGTGCAGTTGTAAGTAAATCAGTTGACCCGGCGGTAGCCTATGCTGGTGACACCGTTACCTACACGATCACGCTGAACAATTCTCAGCTCGGTGGTGTTGGCGCCGGTCTGGTTGATCCGGTTTTGGCCGATCTGTTGGTTGAAAGTCTACGTTACGTTCTGGGCAGTTCAGTTGTGGTCTCGAAGCCGACCGGCGCCCCCGATCCGGTGTTGGATGTGATTGACAACTACAACGGTACCGGTCGTACCCTGCTGCGTTGGCGCTGGCCGGGCTATAATTTACCGCCGAATGCTTCCTTTACGATTCGCTTCCAGGCCCAGATCGATCCGGCTACGGTGACCGGTACCATCGCCAATACTGCGTCGTTAGCCAGTTTTGCCAATCCGCCCGGTCAGATTTTTATCGATCAATGTTCTCAACAAGCGCCTGACAGTCATGATTTTGATAGTGATGGCAATATCAGTGAACTGATCTGTTCATCCTCGATTACCAGCCTTAGTCTGGCGGCAGCGGCGACGGCCAGCTCGGCGAAGTGGGTACTCGGCCAGCTCGATACTGAATGGACACGCGATCCCAACACCGGTCTAACAACACCCGGTGGTATGGCTGATTATCGGCTGATCATTACCAATACCAACTCTGTTCCTTTGACCAATCTGGTGTTGATCGATATTTTGCCGTGGGTTGGTGATGTCGGCGTCGTGCGTTTTAACCAGCCGCGTGAAAGCCAGTGGCAACCGTATCTGGCCGGCCCTATCGCTGTACCCGATGGGGCAACCGTCTATTACAGTACAACGAACAATCCTTGTCGCAATCCTGACCTGGGTCTGACCGATACTGGAGGCAATCCGATAGACGCACCTGGTTGTGTCGATCCACAATGGTCAACGACCTTACCGGCTGACATCACGACGGTACGTTCGGTGCGGATTGATTTTGGCAGCCGTATTCTCTACCCGCAAGATTCGGTGGTGATAACGTGGCCGATGCGGGCGCCGTTAGGTGGTACCCCTGGCGAGATTGCCTGGAATACGTTTGCCTATCGGGCGTTTGATATTTACGGGAATCCGTTGCTGGCTGCCGAACCACCACGAGTTGGTATTGAGCGAGGAGCGGTTATACCGCCTTCGTATGGGAATTACGTCTGGCTCGATGCCGACCTCGATGGTGTGCAAGACCCTGGCGAAACTGGGGTGAATGGTGCACGGATCGATTTCTACCAGGACAGTGATGGTGTTGCTGGGCCGAGTGCCGGTGATCGTTGGGTTGGCTTTACTATCTCTGGCCCAGATAATGATGGCAACCCCGGTTACTATCTCTTCTCCGATCCCTACGACATTCCTCCTGGCGATTACTACATTCGGGTCACGCCACCGGCTGGGTATGGCTTTACAACGCCCGATCAGGGTGGTGACGATACTCGCGACTCAGATGTTGATCCGATCTCGCGCTACAGTGCAGTCACAACGCTGGAATCAGGCGAGAATGATGATAGATGGGACGTGGGGTTGGTTACCGTCACCGCAGTTGGTGATTATGTCTGGATTGATCGCAACGGGAATGGTATCCAGGATGAACCGCCATCTGATGGGGTCAATGGAATTACCGTGCGGCTATACAATAGCATTGGTACCCTGATTGCCACAACCGTCACTGCCGATGATCTGCTTGGTAAGCCGGGGTATTACCTCTTCAGTGGGCTGAGTGCTGGCAGCTACTTCATTGAGTTTGTCCTGCCAACCGGCTTTACCTTTACGACAGCAGACAGCGGAAGTAACGATAATCAGGATTCTGACGCTAATCCAACTACCGGACGAACCGGTGTCTTCACGCTGGCTGCAAACCAGCTTGATCGTAGTCGTGATGCTGGATTGATTGTACCGACCGGGAATCTGCGTCTCGGTAATCGGGTCTGGTATGACCGTGATAACGACGGTCGCTATGAGCCGACGAACGGCGAATCCGGTATTAATGGTGTGCGCCTAAGCCTGTTCCGTGATGTGAACAATAATGGTCTCCCCGATTCCGGTGAGTACGTTGGCGGTGCGACCACCAGTACGGTCGGTGGTGAGGCCGGGTATTATCAGTTCACCAATCTAACTGCCGGTAACTATATCGTAGTTGTTGACGACGATAACTTCGCTCCTGGTGGTGTGTTGTACGGAATGCGTTCGAGTAGTGGCAACGATCCGGTCCCTGATCCCGATAACAATGTCGATCATGACGACAACGGTGCCCTGTTTGCCGGTGTTGTTCGCTCATTGCCGATCACATTATCGGTTGGCAGCGAGCCAACAACAGACGGTGACGATGCAAATGGCAATCAGACTCTCGATTTTGGTTTTATCACAGGTGCAGCCTCGGTGATCGGGTCTGGTTTGATACGAACGGTAATGGGATTCAGGACACCGGTGAGCCAGGTGTGGCCGGTATCACCGTTGAATTACTCGATGGTAGTGGCAATCCGATTGATAGCGATCTGGGCACAGCCGGTGTACAGCCGACGATCACCGTGACCGATGGTGCTGGCCGCTACGGTTTTACCGGTTTGAACGCCGGTACTTATCGTGTACGGTTTAGCAATCTACCTGCTGGCTATAGTTTCACAACCGCCGATCAGGGTACGAACAACGAGCTGGATAGTGATGTTGATGCTAGCGGATTGACGCCGGTCATCACCTTGACCGCCAATCAGACCGATCTGAGTTGGGATGCTGGTCTGGTGGCACTGCTGGCCAGTCTTGGCGATCGGGTCTGGAATGATCTGAATTACAACGGCATTCAAGATGCTGGTGAGCCGGGGGTTAGCGGTGTTCAGGTGAGTCTCTATCGCCCTGGCTACGATGGTGTGGCAGGTACGGCTGATGATGAACTGGTGGCTACAACTACAACCGGCGTCAATGGTCTCTACAGCTTCGCCAATCTGCCACCCGGTCACTACTTTGTGCAGTTTGGTTCGCCGCCGGCCGGTTACGCTCTCACTGCAACCGATCAGGGAATTGATGATGCGGCTGATAGTGATGCCGATGTCACTACTCGCCGCACTGCCCTGATCGATCTGGCGCCGGGCGCGAATGATCCCGACTGGGATATGGGTCTGTTCGTGTTCGCTTCAATCGGTGATCGGGTCTGGCGTGATACCAACAACAATGGGTTTCAGGATACTGGCGAGCCGGGTGTCGGTGGGGTGCAGGTTCGTCTCTACCGGCCCGGTAGCAGTGTGCCGGTGGCCACTACAACGACAAACAGCAGTGGTATCTACACGTTCACCAATCTGGTTCCCGGCGACTACTATGTTGAGTTTAGCTTGCCCGCCGGTCATCGTGCCAGCCCTCAGAACCAGGGGGGTGACGACACGCGCGATAGTGATGCCGACCCAGTGACCCGGCAAACGGCAGTAACCACGCTTGATCCGGGTGAGAACGATCCAAACTGGGATTTTGGGATTGTGCCAACGGCCAGTATCGGTGATCGGGTCTGGCGCGATGACAACGCGGATGGTATCCAGGATGCGAGCGAAACGGCTGGCATCCCAGGTGTACAGGTTGTACTGTACGATAGCGCCGGTAATCCGCTGAATACTACGGTGACTGATGCCGATGGTTTCTACCGCTTCGAGAATCTGCTGGCCGGTGATTACTACCTGCGGTTTGTCGTTCCTGCCAGTTATATCGTCAGCCCACGGGATCAGGGTAGCAACGACAACGCCGACTCCGATGTTGATCCGAACACCTTCCTGACAACCACGACGACCTTAAGTGCTGGCGAAAACGATCTGCGCTGGGACCTCGGCCTGTATCAATTGGCTAGCCTCGGTGATCGGGTCTGGCACGATGTCAACGGCAACGGACGACAGGATAGTGGCGAGCTTGGTGTAGCGAATGTGCCGGTTTCTCTGTACCAGCCTGGGACTGACAGTATCGCCGGTACGTCTGATGATGTCCTGGTCGCTTCGACGACAACGAACAGCAGTGGCGAATATCTCTTTACCAATCTGCCACCTGGCCGGTATTTCGTTCAGTTTGGTGCTGCACCTGGCTACAGTCTGCTTAGTCCGCGTGATGCAGCCGTTGCCACTGACGAGACCGACAGTGATGTAGATGCGAACCGGCGCACCCCAATTGTCGAACTACTCTCCGGCGCGTCAAACCGTTCTCTCGACATGGGTGTGCTGAATCCGGCCAGTCTGGGGAATCGGGTCTGGTTTGACAGTAATGTTGATGGTATCCAGGATTCAGGCGAGAGTGGCGTAAACGGTGTGACTGTGAGTCTTTACAGGCTCGACGGGACGTTGGTGGCGACACAAACGACCGACAGCAACGGCGAATACCTCTTCACCAATCTCGCACCAGGTGAATACTATGTAGTTTTCAGTAACCTACCGGCCAACCACTCCTTCACTCGGCTGGATCAGGGCAGTGATGATACTGCCGATAGTGACGCCAATCCAATTGACGGTCGCACCGGAATCGTTCGTCTGAATTCAGGCGATAACAATCTCACCGTTGATGCCGGTATCTTCGAGACGATCACTGTTGGCGATCGGGTCTGGCTTGATCGGGATGCCGATGGTATCCAGGATACTGATGAGACGACCGGCATTCCCGGTGTGCGCGTTGAGCTATTGCGCGACAGCGATGGTGTCGTGCTCGATTACACGTACACTGATGGCAATGGTCTTTATCAGTTTACCAACCTCTTCCCTGGTACCTACCGCATTCGCTTTAGCGAAATCCCAACCGGCTATGTGCGCAGTCCGCAGGATCGAGGTGGTAATGATCAATTTGATAGTGATGCCAATGCCACCTTTGAGACAGCGCCATTCACGCCGGTATCAGGGAATAATCCGCAATACGACCTCGGTCTCTACCGGCCGGCCCGAATTGGCAACTTCGTCTGGGAAGACCGTAACGGTAATGGTCGCCAGGACGCTGGCGAGCCGGGTATCCCGAATGTCACGGTGACTCTGAATGGCACGACCGGTGCGGGCGATCCGGTGTCGCAGACGGCCCGAACTGACGATAACGGTTTCTATCTGTTCAACGATCTCACACCGGGTAGTTATACCATTACTGTCACTGCTCCAGCCGGTTACTTCTTCACCGCAGCCGATCAGGGTGATGATAGCGGCGACTCGGATGCAAGCAGTACTGGCGTCATGGCCACGACAACCCTTGAGTCGGGCGAGGAAGACCTGACCTGGGATGCCGGTCTCTACCGTCCGGCAACGATTGGCGACCGGGTCTGGCGCGATACGAACGGCAATGGGGTGCAAGATACCGGTGAAACAGGACTTGATGGTGTTACAGTGACACTAACTGGCACAACCGGTAGTGGCGCCCTTGTCAATCAGACAACCACGACGGCTGGTGGTGGTTTCTACAGCTTTACCGGTCTGGTACCGGGCACATACCAGATTACCGTCACTGCACCGACTGGCGAAGTCTTCACCTATCGCGATATAACAGCAACAGAAGTTGCCGGAGCGAATGATGCCAATGATAGTGATGCTGATGCGTCAGGTGTCATGATCGCCACTGTCCTTGAGTCGGGTGAGGTCGATCTGACGTGGGATGCTGGTCTGGTCATTCCGGCCAGCCTGGGCGATTTCGTCTGGGAAGACCTGAACGGGAACGGTGTGCAAGAGACGGGTGAACCCGGTTTTGCCAATGTTGCTGTAGCGCTGATCGGCGCCGGACGTGACCGCACTTTCGGCACATCTGATGATACATCGGCAACTGCAACGACCAATGGCAGCGGCGCATATAGCTTTACGAATCTGCAACCCGGTCTCTACCGCGTGCGCTTCACGCGGCCCAATGGCTACGCCTTCACGCTTGGCGATGCACCGGCAGCGACCGATGCTACCGATTCCGATGTACCGTCTGGTGTGAGTGCAACAGCGACTACGATCACGATTGATCTGGATTCGGGGGAGAATGACCTCACCTGGGATGCCGGTCTCTACCAGCTTCTGTCGTTGGGTAATCGAGTGTGGGAAGATACCAATAACGACGGTCAACTCAGCGCGGGTGAGTTTGGTATTGATGGCATCACGGTACGTCTCTACCGCGATCTCAATGGCGATGGTGATGTGAACGATAGCGGTGAAACGACACCGGTCGCTACCACCACAACGAACCACGGTGGCTACTATCTGTTCAGTGGTCTGGTGCAGGGTGACTATCTGGTGGAAGTGGTCTTGCCAGGGGGGTACGTTTCGAGTACTGGCGCCAACGGAAGTGTCAGCGGGCCGTACGAACCGGCGCCCGATGCTGACACCAACACTACTGACAGTGATGATAACGGTAGTCAGAGCGGTGGGGTGGTGCGGAGTACTATCGTTCGTCTGCGGCCCAATAGCGAACCAACTGGTGAGAGCGATCCGTTACCCGCTGCGCTGACCGATCCGGCGCGCAACGAGAATAGCAACCTGACCGTTGACTTCGGCCTCTTCCGGCCGGCCCGAATTGGGAATCTGGTCTGGTTTGATCGCGATGCTAACGGCGTGCAGAATGGTGGTGACGAGACCGGTATTGGTGGTGTGACTGTCCAACTCTTCTTCGATACCGATGGTGACGATCAGCCAAGTGCTGGTGATACCCTGGTTGCAACCGCAACAACTGCTGCTGATGGCAGTTATGGGTTCAATTATCTCATTCCGGGTAGTTACTATCTGAACTTTGCCTTACCAACCGGCTATGTCCGTAGCCCACAGGATCAGGGCGGTAATGATGAAACTGACAGTGATCCTGATCGCACGAATGGTCGAACCGGTATGATCATGCTCTTTGCCGGTCAGAACGATCAAAGCCGGGACGCTGGTCTCTATCAGCTCGTCAATCTGGGAAATCGAGTCTGGAATGACGTCAACAACAATGGGTTGCTCGATGCTGGCGAGAGTGGGATTGACGGGGTAACAGTCAATCTTTACTACGATGCAAACCGCAATGGCACAATTGACGGTAGCGAGACGACGCCATTGGCTACGACAACGACGAGTGGCGGTGGCTTCTACAGCTTCATCAACCTCGATCCAGGTGATTACCTGGTTGAGATTCCGGCGAGTAACTTTACAGCCGGCAATGCACTTGGTCCGAGTGGTACTCAGCCTGCGTTCCGTTCAAGCACGGGTATAGTGGGAAGTGCAACCGGTCCTTATGAGGCAGCCCCAGACCCCGATAACAACGTCGATAATGACGATAACGGGACGACTGATGGGAGTGGTAATATCCGTTCCGCTATCATCACCCTGCGCTCGCAAGACGAACCAACTACCGATGGTGACGGGAATAATGGCAACCTGACCCTCGACTTCGGTTTCTTCCGTCCACTGGCGTTAGGCAATCTGGTCTGGCATGACTACAACAATAATCGCACTGTCGATCCGGGTGAACCGGGCATCAATGGCGTCGTCGTTCAACTCTACCGCGATGTGAATGGTAACGGTAGCTACGATGCCGGTACTGATGCACTGGTGGCGATGACTACGACCAGTGGTGGCGGGAACTACCGCTTTGATAACCTGATACCAGGTGACTATCTGGTCGTCATTCCGGCTAACAACTTTGCCAGTGGTGGCGCGTTACGCTTCTTCCGCAGCAGCGATGGTGGGAACGCCAACGATAGCGCCGATGATCCCGATACCGACATAGACGGCGATGACAACGGTATCGGGCCGAACGTGGGGGTTGTGACCGGCGCTGCAACCGATCTCGTTCGCAGCGCAGCAGTAACGCTCAGCCTCGGTGGTGAGCCAACCGACGAAGATGGTGATAGCAATACGAACCTGACCGTTGATTTCGGCTTCTACAGCTTGACGATTGGGAATCGGGTCTGGCTCGATTACAACAACAATGGCGTGTTTGATGCTGGAGATGCAAGTACCGGATATGTCAACGGTAGAGAGATGCGCTTGTTCTACGATGCCGATGGGAATGGCGTACTAAATGGTAGTGAAGCGACAGCCGTCATTACCACGACAACCAGTAACGGCGGTCGTTACCTGTTTGGTGGCCTCCGTGATGGCGGAAATTACGTGGTAGAATTGGTCTCGAATGCTAGTAATGTGTCGAGCACCGGTATCAATGGTATGGCTACCGGCCCCTACGAACCGGCGCCTGATCCTGATGACAGCACGGTTGATAATGATGACAACGGCACGGCTAATGGAAACAACGAGCGCAGCGCTGTCTTTACGGTGCGCGTTGGGATGATGCCTACTGGCGAACCCGATACGGCCATGCCAACCGGTGTGACCAATCCGGCCATTGATGCGAACAGTAATCTGACCATTGACTTTGGTCTGTTCGACGAAGGTCAGATCGGTGATCAGGTGTGGCTGGATGCCAACGGTAATGGTATTCAAGATACTGGTGAAACAACCTATATTGCTGGTGTGACGGTTACAATCTACAATGCGGCAACCAATCAGCCACTCGATGGTGACCCGAATACACCTGGAGTCCAGCCGATTACCCGCACGTCAGTAGCGTCAGCCACTAGCTACCTGTTTAACCGCCTGATTGCCGGTACCTATTATCTGGTCTTCAGTGACATTCCTGCTCAGTACGCCATCAGCCCACTTGATCAGGGTGGTGATGATACACGCGACTCGGATGTCAATCCGGCAACCTTGCAAACGACCACTATCACGCTTGGCAATACCAACAATAACGATCTGAGGTGGGATCTCGGTCTCTATCCGCGCCTCACGCTGGGTAATCTGGTCTGGTACGATGCCAACGACAACGGTGTGGTTGACAGTGGCGAGAGCGGTATTCCCAATGTGCGGGTTGAGCTATACCGCGATAGTAACGGTAATGGCCAGGCCGATACAGGAGAGTTTGTTACCTTCACAACTACGGATGGCAACGGTGCCTATCTATTCAGCGGTTTGGAGCAGGGTGACTACATTGTGGTTATTCCGGCCAGCAACTTCGACGTTGGTCAGCCGCTCTATCGCCATCGCTCAAGCACCGGTAGCAACGGATCCGCGACCGGGACTTATGAGCCGGCGCCGGATCCGGATAACAACATCGATAACGATGACAACGGTACCGACACGATCAATGGAGTTGTCAGCGGTGTCATTTCGCTCAATCCGTCATTTGAGCCAACCACCGATGGCGATGATGCCAATGGCAACCTCACCCTCGACTTCGGCTTCTTCGAGCCGCTCACCCTCGGTAATTTGGTCTGGAACGATCTGAACAACAACGGGGTCGTTGATGCTGGTGAACCCGGTATTGATGGAGTACGGGTCGAACTCTACCTCGACAGCAACGGTAACAACCAGGCCGATGCAGGTGAACTGGTGACCTCTACCACCACGTCGGGCGGTGGTCGGTACAGCTTTACCGACCTGATCGAGGGGGACTACATTGTGCGCATTCCGGCCAGCCAGTTTGCAACTGGGCAGCCCCTGGCTGGCTTTGTTTCCAGCACTGGCACCAATGGCTCGGCGACCGGTCCTTATGAGGCAGCGCCCGATCCGGATAATAATGGAGACAATGATGACAATGGTACCACTGGTGGCAGTGGCAATGTTGACAGTGCGCCGATTATGCTTGCTCGCGGTACCGAACCGGACATTGCTGTTGACGGTGATGGTACAAACGGTAATTTAACGGTTGACTTCGGCTTCTTCCGTCAGGCCCGGCTCGGTGATCGGGTCTGGCACGACCAGAATGCTAATGGCGTGCAGGATAGTGGAGAGACTGGGATCAGTGGCGTAACGGTTGAGCTATTCAGCACCGGCCCCGACAACGCGATTGGCGGCGACGACGATACGCTGGTGGCAAGTACGACAACTGCGGTGAACGGTATCTACGGCTTCACGCATCTGATCCCTGGATCGTACTATCTCCGTTTTGCGCTACCGGACGGCTATAGCGATGTCAGCCCACGCGATCAGGGTAGCAATGATACCGTTGACAGCGATGCCGATCCGACCACTCACCTCACTTCAGTTATCACCCTCCCCATCGGTGCTAATGACCAGACGTGGGATATGGGTGTCTTTAATCGGGCCAGTGTTGGCAACTTCGTCTGGGAAGATGTCAATGGCAACGGACAGCAAGACAGTGGCGAGAATGGGATCGATGGAGTAACCGTGACCCTGTATCGAGCCGACGGAACTGCGGTTGGTTCCGTCACCACGACTGGCGGCGGCTCGTACAGCTTCAGCGGTCTACTGCCCGGTGAGTACTACCTTGAATTCAGCAACCTGCCCGCGGGTTATGTATTTACCTTTGCCGATACAGGTTCGGATGCGAGCGATTCAGATGCAAACCGAACAACTGGGCGAACTGCTACCTTCACACTGGTAAGTGGTCAGATCGACAATACCTGGGACGCGGGCCTCTACCGTCCGGCCAGCATCGGCGACCGGGTCTGGCTTGATACGAATGGCAACGGTGTCCAGGATGCGGTTGAGACTACAGGGGTAACAGGTGTCGCCGTTGCTATCTTCAGCGTTGGCCCAAACGGTGTGATCGATGGCGGTGATGATGTCTTCATTACCGCTACCAACACTGATACCAATGGTAACTACAGCTTTAGTGGGCTGGCGCCAGGTGAGTATTACTTGCTCTTTAACCTGCCCACCGGTTTTGCTATCAGTACGCCTGATCAAGGGAGCAATGATGCAACTGATAGCGATGTCAATCCGATGTCGCGCCAGACCACTATCATTACGCTCAGATCGGGTGATAACGATCCGAGTTGGGATATGGGCCTCTACCGCTTCGCCAGCATCGGCGACTTGGTCTGGGAGGATCTCAACGGCAACGGCGTGCAGGAGACTGGGGAACCAGGGGTGAAGGACGTGACCGTCCAGTTAAGTGGTATAACGGGAGCTGGCGTCACGGTGAGTCGAAGCGCGATTACCGACGACGATGGCCTCTACCGCTTCGACGACCTGGTGCCGGGCACGTACACGGTGACGGTGGTAGCACCAGCAGGGTATGTCTTTACCGCAGCCAATCAGGACAGTGATGATGCCGTTGATTCGGATGCCGATCCGAACACGGGCGTTATGAGTGCGACAGTGCTCGAATCCGGCGAAGTTGACCTCACCTGGGACGCGGGCCTCTACCGCCCGGCCAGCATCGGCAACTACGTCTGGGAGGACACCAACGGCAACGGGGTGCAGGATGCTAGTGAGCCGGGGGTCGAGGGGGTTGAAGTGCGGCTGACCGGCACGACGGGCGCAGGCGCTGCTGTGAGCCGGACAACCACGACTGACAGTAATGGCTTCTATCGCTTCGACAACCTGGCACCGGGGACGTACACGGTAACGGTCGTGCCACCTACCGGTTACGTTCTCACGGCAGCCAATCAGGGGAGTGATGATGCCATCGACTCCGACGCCAACCCAACCACGGGTGCGATGAGCGCAACGGTGCTCGAATCCGGCGAAGTCGATTTAACTTGGGACGCGGGCCTCTACCGTCCGGCCAGCATTGGTGATCGGGTCTGGCGCGATACCAACGGCAACGGGGTGCAGGATGCTGGTGAGCCGGGGGTCGAGGGGGTTGAAGTACGGCTGACCGGCACGACGGGCGCAGGCGTTGCCGTGAGCCGGACAACCACAACTGACAGTAATGGATTCTATCGCTTCGACGATCTAGCGCCGGGTACCTATGCTATCACCGTCATGGCACCGGTTGGTGATGGCTTCACCGTGGCTCATCAGGGTGGTAATGATGAACGAGACTCCGATGCTGATGCGAGTAGGGCGATGCCATCGACAACGCTGGTTTCGGGTGAGGAAGATCTGAGTTGGGATGCTGGCGTATTCGGTGCGGCCAGTATCGGGAACTACGTTTGGGAGGACACCAACGGCAACGGGGTGCAGGATGTTGGTGAGCCGGGGGTCGAGGGGGTTGAAATACGGCTGACCGGTACGACGGGCGCAGGCGTTGCCGTGAGCCGGACAACCACGACTGACAGTAATGGCTTCTACCGCTTCGACAACCTGGCGCCGGGGACGTACACGGTAACGGTCGTACCACCCACCGGTTACGTTCTCACGGCAGCCAATCAGGGGAGTGATGATGCCCTTGACTCCGACGCCAACCCGACCACGGGTGCGATGAGCGCGACGGTGCTCGAATCCGGCGAAGTTGATTTGACCTGGGACGCGGGCCTGTACCGCCTCGCCAGCATCGGCAACTACGTCTGGGAGGACACCAACGGCAACAGGGTGCAGGATGCTGGTGAGCCGGGGGTCGAGGGGGTTGAAGTACGGCTGACCGGCACGACGGGTGCAGGCGTTGCCGTGAGCCGGACAACCACGACTGACAGTAATGGCTTCTACCGCTTCGACAACCTGGCGCCGGGGACGTACACGGTGACAGTCGTACCACCCACTGGTTACGTTCTCACGGCCGCCAATCAGGGGAGTGATGATGCCGTCGACTCCGACGCCAACCCGACCACGGGTGCGATGAGCGCAACGGTGCTCGAATCCGGCGAAGTTGATTTAACCTGGGACGCGGGCCTCTACCGCCCGGCCAGTATTGGCGACCGGGTCTGGTTCGATACGGATGGCGACGGTGTACAAGGCGCTACTGAGACGGGCATCCGTGACATTGTAGTGACTTTGACCGGAGCCGGCCCTGATGGTGTATTTGGGACGGCAGACGACATCAGTCGCAACGCCACAACTGATAGCAATGGCGAATACCTTTTCACCGATCTGCCGCCCGGTGAGTATCGGTTGCGCTTCACGAATATTCCATCCGGTTTAACCTTTAGCCCGGCGGACAGCAGTGGTGATGATACTACTGACAGTGATGTGGTTACCGCAACTGGTGATACCGCCAGTTTCACCCTGCTCAGCAATCAGGCTGATCTGAGTCGCGATGCAGGTCTCTATCCGCTGCTCAGTCTGGGCAACCTGGTCTGGGAGGATGTCAATAACAACGGTGTTGTTGACAGTGGCGAAAACGGTGCTAGTGGAATCGAGGTCCGGCTCTACCGTGATGGCAATGGCAATGGAGTGTGGGATGAAGCCGACACGTTGGTAGATACTACCTTCACCGATGGTGATGGTTTCTACCGTTTCACGAACTTGCCACAGGGCAACTACTTTGTCGTATTGCCGGGTTCGCAGTTTGCAGCCGACTCGCCGTGGTATGGCTATCGTAGCAGCACCGGCGCTCGCTCGCTGACTAGTGGGCCGTATGAGCCGGGTGTTCTGGCAAACAGCGATCTCGACAACGACGATAACGGTACGCGACAAAGTAATGCGGCCATCATCAGTAGCCTGATAACCCTGCGACCTGATACCGAGCCAGACACGACAGTCGATGGCGATGGCCGCAATAGCAACCTGACCGTTGATTTCGGTATCTTCCGTCCGGCAACGGTTGGTGATCGGGTCTGGAACGATCTGAACGGGAATGGCATCCAGGACAGTGGTGAACCGGGGATTGAGGGTGTGCTGGTCACGCTCTACGATGTAGGAGATGATGGTAACGCTGGTACAACGGACGATACCATCGTCGCTACCCGACGTACAGACGGCGATGGGTTCTACATGTTCGAGAATGTGCCGCCCGGTAGCTACTATCTGGTCTTCAGCGATCTCCCAACCAGTGGTCGCTTCACTAGACCTGGTGAAGGAGGGAATGAAGCAACCGACTCGGACGTTGATCCGGGTAGCAGCTCAACGGCGGTCTTTACCTTGCGGAGCGGAACCGACGATGATCGATGGGATGCCGGATTGATATTGCCAGCCAGTATCGGTAATCTGGTTTGGGAAGATCGAGACGGTGACGGCATCCAGGACGATGGCGAACCGGGAATTGCAGGAGTTACGCTGCGGTTGATCGGTACCGACATTGACGGGAATAGCATTGACATCAGTGCTACTACAAACGAAAATGGCTTCTATCGCTTCGAGCGATTGGCGCCGGGGACGTACACGGTGACAGTGATACCACCCACCGGTTATTTCATCACGGCCGCCAATCAAGGGAGCAATGATGCCCTCGACTCCGACGCCGATCCGATCACTGGCGCAATGACCGCCACAGTGCTCGAGTCCGGCGAAGTAGACCTGACTTGGGACGCGGGTCTGTACCGTCCGGCCAGCATTGGCAACTACGTCTGGGAGGACCTCAACGGCAACGGCCTGCAGGATGCTGGTGAGCCGGGGGTGCAGGGCGTGACCGTCCAGTTAAGCGGCACGACGGGGGCAGGCGTCACGGTGAGTCGAAGCGCGATCACCGACGATAACGGCTTCTACCGCTTTGACGATCTGGCGCCGGGGACGTACACGGTGACGGTTGTACCACCCACCGGTTACGTTCTCACGGCCGCCAATCGAGGGAGCAATGATGCCATCGACTCTGACGCCAACCCGACCACGGGTGCAATGAGCGCGACGGTGCTCGAATCCGGCGAAGTTGACCTGACCTGGGACGCGGGCCTCTACCGTCCGGCCAGTGTTGGTAATCGGGTCTGGCATGACCTCAATGCGAATGGCATCGCTGATGCAGGAGAGCAGGGTGTCGGCGGCGTCACTGTCAGCCTGTATCGGTCTGATGGAACGCTGGTCGATACAGTAGTAACCGATAGCAATGGTTACTACCTGTTCACAAACCTGCCGCCGGGCCAATACTACCTCACGTTTACGATACCGAATAGGTGGGTATTCAGTGCACCAGGACAGGGCGGCGATGACAACCGCGATAGTGATGTTAATCCAGCGACTGGTCAGACAACCGTATTTACGTTGGGGTATGGTCAGACCGATACAAGCTGGTGGGCGGGTATCCATCAACCAGCGCCGCCAACCGCCATTACGCTGCTCAGCTTCACTGCCGAACGCCAAGGGAACGGAGTGTTGCTACGCTGGGTCACCGGAAGTGAGCGTGACACCGTTGGCTTCCTGTTGCTGCGCAGTAGTACTGGTAATCGCGTCGATGCGATGCCCATTGTCGCCACGCCAATTCCGGCTCAGGGCAGTGCAGGCAGTGGCGCCAGCTACCAGTGGTTTGACCGCACGGCGCAGCCGAATGTGAGCTATCACTACTGGCTGGTCGAGATCGAAGCAGATGGTGAACGGCATGAATTCAGCTTGATCAGTCCGGCGATGCAGTTTACCTATCGGGTGCTGGTGCCGATTATTCAGCGCTGAGGCAGCGCCCGGTCCACTGTACGTAACGGCAATTGGCTCGATCAGGCTAGGGAGACAGGAGGAGCGAAGAGATACTCGCTCCTCCTGTTTTTATATCCCCCTTTCCTCTTCCACAGAGGAAGAGGAAAGGGGACGGGGGAAAGTAGGGGGCTATGCCTCACAATAGCGATCAGCCGAAGTGCGTTTTTCAGACAATTTTTTGATTTAAAAACAAAAAGGCATGACAAAAATGGGCGAATATGCTATAATAGGCAAATAAAAGCAAATTCTATAAATATCCGTGTCTCTGTCGTTATGGATGGAAGGGGAAAGCTACCGATCATCAGTCGGTACCCTATCGGCCAGAGAGATAATGTTCTTCATTCTTACTCAACCACTTCATGCAGTATTGCCGGGCATTCGCGCAGGAGTTGCGCTATGTATATCCGTTGGGTTGTGCGTAAACACAAAAATGCCGAGATTGCCAACACCAATTTCTACGATGCCTATCTGGTTGAGAGCTATCGTGATGAACGCGGTCAACCACGGCAACGCACTGTTGCCTATCTCGGCAATATTCGCCAGATCGGTGGCGACTTTCCAACCATTGAGCGCGAGTTGTTTCTGCTTCGCGCCGACCGTATTCTCGAATCGTTGCCTGATTTGACCGAAGATGATCGGCAGGAGATACGGGAGGCATTGCGGCGGAAGATACCACCGCTCAGTCGTGATGAGGTGATCCGAGCGTTTACGGCCAATCTGGCCTGGTATCGGCAGTGGTGGGAGCAGAATGGTTATTCGTTAAGCGATGATGAGCTGTTGAGCATCATCCAAGCCACACGGGCGGGATTAGGGCCGGTTTAAAAGGGTTTCTAGGCATTCCCTTTCCGCACCTGACCGTCTGCTAACCCATCTGTTCTCTCATTTTGGGAGAGGAAGGGACGAGGGAAGCTAAGGTGGCTGTGGAACGCAGCCGCGTTCTGCTGTCGTGTATTGTTCCGCTCAGACAGATTTCACCCGCTTCCTTCGGGATGTGGGTCAGAGGCTCACGTTCCCAGGTAACGGGACGTTTTTCAGACCTACTCTCGGCGCGTGATCAATAATCCATTCGTCACTTAGGCATTCCTCGCATCCGGCTTGACGTGAGAATCGGGTAATTGACCTGACGCGAAAGAGTAGCGATACCCCAACCGATACAGATCGTATCGCCACTGTTGTTACCGTCTGTATGTTCGGCACTCCACCCCGGTACCACTGACGGACACGGTATGTCGTGTCTCAACGAATGTCACACAGTATGCATGATGCCTGGCTTGCCCGCACGTGGTCGCGTAATCATTTGTGGAATGCCTCCTCGACAACACCCTATCTATTTGGAGCGGCAACGCATGGGCTGCCCCTAGCAATACTTGATGGTGCTATGCGCACGCTTTCTGATCAGGACCTGCCATTCTGATCGCATGATACACAGGCGATGCTGCCGGATGGGTTGAACAGATTTCGAGCTTGATCAAGAACCCGGCTTTTTGATGCGCTAACAGACAACGCGGTCTATCTTGACCCAGCAAAAGCCCCTTCAAAAAGAACAATTTTGTCACGACAGCCGTAATGCCTCTGTGGTACGATATAACTATGGAACAAAATACGATCTTGATCGTTGACGACGATGAGCTGATGCGCTCACTGCTCGTCGAAATTATTACCCCTTTCAACCTCCGCCTGCTTACCGCTCAGCGCGGTGAACAGGCATTGCAGCTTGCCCAGCAGCACCTGCCTGACCTGATTTTGCTCGATGTGATGATGCCAGATATGGACGGCTTCGAGGTGTGTCGGCGGCTACGCGACGATCCGCTGCTGGCTCAGATACCTATTGTGATGATCACGGGCCTGCATGATCGTGAGGCAAAGATCCGCGGATTTGAATCTGGCGCCGATGAATTCATTACGAAGCCGTTTGATCCAGGTGAATTACAGGCGCGTATTAACACCGTCTTACGCCTGAATCGGTACCGTCGGCTGCTCCAAGAGCAGGCCAGAGTGAATGCCGAGCGGGCGCGCTTTGAATGGGTGGTTGAGACATCCGATAACGCTTACGTAATTATCGACCGGAATGATCGGATTCGGTATGCTAATCAGCGTGCCCGCACCTATCTTGGTCTTAGTGAGCAGGATCATCCTGTTCAGACACTGCGGGAATTAGTTTCTCAGCGTTATCGCCTAGTTCCACCAGAGGCGTGGGAACAATGGCCTGTTGCGACGGCGGAACCGCGCTACCTTGTTCATCCAGAAACACTCCATAGCCCTGAACAGTGGCTTCAGGTTGAAGCTGCGCTCATCCAGGCTACAGACGATCAAGTAGTTGTTACGCTCCGTGATGTAACCCAACAAATTACCGCACAACGTGATATGTGGACGTTTCACACCGCCATTTCGCATAAATTGCGAACCCCTTTGGTCAGTATTATAGGTGGTTTGAATATTCTCCACGATAATATCGAGCATATGGATCGCGCAATGGCAAGAAATATTGCAGCGATTGCGCTGAGTGGCGCTCATCGTCTAAAACATTCCATTGATGATATTTTACTTTATGTACGTAGTCCCGGTGACATTCAGCAAGTTGATCCATGTACTGTCTTTGATTTACCCGTGATTGTTACCGCTATCAATCAAGAGTTGGCGATGCCAACGATCAGTCTCAAGATTGATCCGGAACTTGACTCTCGTCGTTTACTCATTTCACGGCGTAGCTTAGAAATCGTTTTGCGTGAATTGTGTGAAAATGCACGTAAATTTCATCCTCAACAACGTCCGGTCGTGACGTTACAGGTTGACGCCGATCTTGCCCAGCAGCAGGTTCGTCTGGTATTTTGCGACGATGGTGTGCATTTACCACCTGAGCATTTGCAGAAGATATGGCAACCTTATTACCAGGCTGAACGCAGTTTTACCGGCCAGGTTGAAGGGATGGGGCTGGGTCTGGCTCAGGTGGCGCGGATTATCCTGGCAGTAGGGGGGAGCTATCAGATGCGGAACCGACCTGATCGGCCCGGTATTTGCGTTGAATTGCGCATTCCGTTTTCTCAGGACAGGGATTTCGATCGAAGTTCTAACCAACAGTGATAGCCAATCGTAACGGTGGAGACAGGGAGATAGCGGCGCTAAGCGGTTTGGGGCCGTATCGTGGTCTAACAGTATGTCTACATATTCCTTTCTAAATCACCCTTTCTCTCCTAGCGAAGGGGTTTTGGGGTAATGAGGGAGGGCTGTAGGGGCACGGCGCGCCGTGCCCCTAGAGCGTGATTAAAAACCTAGGCTTTTGATGAGGCTCGACAATGGTTCGCAATATCGTATTTAGGGGAACGCTGGTGGGCAACGCATGCGCCTCCGCTACTTCACTACGCGATGGAGAAGGGTTTTAACGGTTTCAGAGCCTGTGCTGCGGAGCGCGCCTAGCGCCCCTCACCTTCTTCCTCGCCCCTTCCTCTCCCCTTGTGGGCGAGGAAGGGGAAAGGTGGGACTGAGAGAAAGAACGCTGGAAACTCCTCACGCAATAGTCGTGCGGGTACGGTATGTGCTCGATGAGAAATCCGAGTTTTTGATCAGGCTCTTATGAGACATGCCGTGCTCTAGCAGGTGATTCCGACTCACTCCTTGCGACCTCCCCGCTCTCCTCACGTCTGCTAGGTCGGGTGAGAATGTTGAAAGTAGATCAACGAGATTGGTTGACGCAAACCGGCTCTTCTGCTACTCTGTGTAGCCGATTAAGCGGTACCTGAGGAGCCAAAACGTGCGGATTGCAATTACCGGAGCAAATGGACAATTAGGTCAGGCGCTTATCGCTACACTGGCCGATCAGCATGAGTTGATACCATTAGGCCACGATCAGCTTGAGCTAACCGATCCGGCAACGGTCGATCATATTGCCGCTACCGGTGCCGATGTGGTGATTCACGCTGCTGCTTACACAAACGTTGATGGGTGTGCGCGGGATCCAATCCTGGCCTATCGGGTCAATGGCCTGGGAACGCGCTATGTAGCGCTTGGATGTCGGCGCATTCAGGCAACGATGGTCTATATCAGTACTAACGAGGTCTTTGCAGGTGATGGGCAGCGTCCGTATCTTGAAGACGATCCTACCCGACCGATTAATCCGTATGGACAAAGTAAACTGGCCGGTGAGCAGGTTGTGCGAACGCTAACCTCCCAACACTTTATTGTGCGGGTGGCCTGGCTCTTCGGCGGTGAACGTAATTTTGTGCGTACCGTCCTGCGTTTGGCGAGTAATCCACCAGCTCAGGGCCTGCGTATGGTGGCCGATGAAATTGGTAGTCCAACGTATACGTATGATGTTGCGATCGGATTGGCTCGCCTGATCAACACTGACTACTACGGGACGTACCATTTTGTCAACGACGGCATCTGCTCACGTTATGAGTTTGCCGCCGAGATTCTGCGTCAGCTTGGCATGAGCACGCCGCTGCATCCGATCCGTTTACGTGATTTTCAGCGTGATAGTACGCCGCCACCGTACACTCCCCTTGCCAATCTAGCCGGAGCGGCACTAGGCATTACCTTTCGACCGTGGCAAGAGGCGCTTGCGGTGTATCTGGCACGGCTGCGCAATGAATTGTCGTCATGATCGATGTCATTATTCCAAACTACAACGGTAGCGCCCTTTTGCCCGTCTGTCTCGATTCGTTACGTGCGCAGACCCGACGTGACTTTACGGTAACCGTTGTTGATGACGCCAGTACAGATGACTCGGTAGCCATTATAACGTCGCGCTACCCGGAAGTGCAGGTCTTACGCTTAGCTCAGAATCGCGGTTTTGCGGCAGCGGTCAATGCGGGATTGGCGGCTACGCACCAGCCTTTTGTGGCCCTGCTTAACAACGATACCGAGGCTGATCCGCACTGGCTGGCGGCACTGATCGGCGCGCTCGAACGCTGGCCGCAATTTGCCTTTGCCGCATCTAAGTTACGGCTGTTTGATCGGCGCAATGTGCTGCATTCAGCCGGTGATTTTTATCGTCCGAATGGTGAACCGGGTAATCGTGGGGTTTGGGAAGAAGATCGCGGTCAATACGATGTGTACAGTGAGGTGTTTGGGCCGTGTGCCGGCGCCGCAGCCTACCGGCGCAGCGCGCTCGAACTGTTGGCTGAAGACGGACGGGTATTTGACGAAGAACTGGTGATGTACTGTGAAGATGTAGACTTGAATTTGCGTGCCCGACGCAAGGGATTACGCACCATTTTTGTGCCGACGGCAGTGGTCTATCATCGTCTGAGTGCCAGTGGTGGGGGAGCACTGGCCAGTTACTACTGTGGACGCAATTTTCCACTGGTATGGGTCAAAAACATGCCGTTGGAACTGATACGCCGCTACTGGCCGGCGCTCATTGCTTCGCAATTGCGGTTTGCGCTGCATAGCCTGCGTCATATTCGCGAGCCGGCAGCTCGGGCGCGCTTGCGTGGTCAGTTGGCCGGGCTGCGGGCCTTACCTCACTTTTGGTCGCGGCGGGTACTTACCGCCGCAGAAACAGAGTTAATTGCCAAAGCACTCGATCTCGGGTAGCTGACAGTAGAGAGATAGTGATGAATGATGAGTGATCAACCATTTCTCTCGATAGTGATTCCGGCTTATAACGAAGAGCGCCGTTTACCGGAAACACTGACTGCCATTAAGACATTTCTTGCCAACGAGCCATACGAATCTGAGATCATCGTAGTTGATGATGGCAGTGAGGATCGCACGGCAGAGCTGGCAGAATCATTTGGAGTCACGGTGATCCGCTGTGATCACCGTGGCAAAGGGTTTGCAGTGCGCACCGGTGCGTTAGCGGCAAGCGGCACGATCATCTTGCTATGTGATGCTGATCTGGCAACACCAATTGAAGAATGGCCACGGCTGCGGGCCGCTATCGAAAGTGGCTATCCAATCGCCATTGGCTCACGTGAAGGAGTAGGTGCATCACGTGAAGGTGAACCCTGGTATCGTCATGTGATGGGTCGGGTCTTCAACTGGATCATCCGGTTAGTTGCATTGCGCGGCATTAATGACACGCAATGTGGTTTTAAGGCATTGCGACGCGAAGTCGCTCGTGATCTGTTTCAGCGGGTGCGAATCTACGGTGATGATGCCCCAGTATTGCGCGATGCGGCAGTTACTGCCTACGATGTGGAATTGCTCTTTCTGGCCCAGCGACGTGGCTACCCAATCAGCGAAATCCCGGTGCGATGGCGCTACGGTAGCGAAACGAAGGTTAATCCCTTGCGCGACTCGTGGCGGAATTTGCGTGATGTGTTGCGTGTTCGTATTAATGATTTGTGTGGGCGATATGATGTAACATCGGCCCCGATAGAGGAGGTTGCTCCACGATGACCCCTGCGCAGCGTGCTTATCTACGCCGACTGGCCCATTCGTTGCCGGTCACGGTGATGGTTGGGAAGAATGGCCTTACCGAAGGCATTTTGACCAAAATTGAACAAGAACTGAATGCTCACGAGTTGATCAAAGTTCGTTTTCTCGACTTCAAAGATATGAAGCAATCGTTCACCGATACCATCGTCGCCGAGACAGGCGCCAATCTGGTTGCGATCATCGGTCATACCGCGATTCTCTACCGACAACACGCCGATCCTGCTCAAAGAAAGATACAGGTATGAATGTAAAAGCCTTACAGCGTGGTTTCTGGCTTTCATTCTGGACGGTCGTAACCTGGATGACGGTACGCGGGGCATTGATTCCGGCACGGTTGCGTAATCCGCGGATGACCAGCCTGAGTGGGATCGGGCCGGTCTATGCGATGTTGAGTTGGGGGTATGGCCCCGGTATCCGACCGGTAAATGTAATTTTCGACGTGCAGTTCGCCGATGGGGCGTATGGTAGCGTTACCGTTGATGGTGAGGCGTTAGAGGCTGAAGTGCCTCTCATTGGAAAGGCGCATAGTGGTGAGGCTTACACCATCACGGCAACGCTCGTCTACCGCATCCTTGGGCAAACTCTTACTCGCCAGATGCAGGTGTCTGCTCAGGTTGAGTAGCCTGACGTTCCAGTTCGGCAATCCGTGCGCGAACTTCAGCGGCCAGTCGTTGAAGTTCACGATTGACGACGTATTGCCACTCGGCGGCTTCGTGATCTTCGAGGGCGCCGCCTCCGTACTTCAGCTCCATTGCCAAATGCCAGCCCCGGCGCTCGGCGAACTTCTCGATCTCGGCACAGCGACTTGGCGGCCAGCGCCGACGAATAAACTGCCGGAAGGCGCGCTCCATACGCCCCGATCCATCGGGATTCAATGAGGGCAACGAGAAGAACGGTTCCTGATCGCGTGGATCGGGGGCGGCAGCTTTGCTGAAGTACAGTGTACGTTGCGTAATCGAGTAGCGCCATTCACCGTCACCATGATAGTTGCCAGGATTGTTGGCGATGGCGCCGGTGAGCATGCGATCAGTGATGGTCATAGGTGCACCTGCTTAATCCGAGCCGAGTTTACGACAGTATTGCGTTTCATACAGCATAGCACAGAGGCTGTTGAGCGACAACTGTTTTGCCATTAGTTCTTTGTCAACGTTCTTTCCCTACCTGGTCATGGTGTCGGTGATCTTCGTGCACGACGAAACCGGTACCTTCCCGTTCGGACACGGGTCTGCCCACATCCCCATTGGCTCGCCGATGATGCCCGTCATTGTAGCGGGGGAGACGGGTTAACCCCCGCGCAAAGCCCTTGAACTACGACGGTGTGCTTGCCCGAATGCTTCAAATTGACGTATACTGCTAATATGTAAGAAACATCTTTTGAAATTGACAGAGATGCGCCATGACGATTGATCCGCGTGAATATCGTGCTACGATAGGTCTGTTTGCCACCGGAGTAACAGTCATTACCGCTAGCGATGGGATGCAGGTACGAGGGATGACTGCCAATTCCCTGACTTCTGTTTCACTTGATCCTCTGCTCTTACTGGTATGTATTGATCGCAAAGCTCGTATGGCAGGCGTGATCGCTGCTGCCTCGCATTTCGCGGTCAACATTCTACGTGTTGACCAAGAGGCAATTGCCCGTCATTTTGCCGGTCGGCCACAAGCCGATCTAGAGGTCACGATGACCGAGCTGGCCGGTGTACCAGTACTTCACGATAGTCTGGCTACCCTAGTTTGTGCGCGTGAACGGTTGCTCGATGGTGGTGATCATTGGATTGTTCTGGGGCGTGTCATTGCATTACGGCGAGCCGCAGAAGGTGATCCGCTGCTATACTTTGCCGGCGCGTATCGGCAGTTGGCCGAACTGTCGCCAACGCTAGCATAAACCGGTACAGCGTGGTACGATCTACTCTGGTAGAATGAAATAATCCCGATTGCTCGGGACCATGCGACAGTAGGCGGGTTTGGTGACCGTTGCAGCCGATTCGGTGGCGAGTAATCTACCGGCGATCCTACCGCAATCTGCCCTCTTGAGATGGTATGCTAACCGCATCGTAGCAACGGGGTACGCATATACACATCTCTCTACCGGAGTGCAGCTCATGATCCGTTTACCCCGATCTACCCTTATTGGTTTGGGTCTGGTGTACGCCATTGCGATATGGGTAAGCGCCCAACCGTTGCTGGCAGAGCGTGGCATTCCGTTTATGTGGGTCGCTGCTGGGGTCGCAATGGGTGGTGCATTGGTAGCTGGTACCCGATTTTTACCGATTATCCTGGTTGGGGCGTTTTTGGGGTATGCTGCCGTCTTCACACAATTGGGCCTCGACGGAACACGGGTGATAGTCATTGCAGTTGGTCTGGCACTGAGTGCTGTGGCTCAGGCATGGCTGGGAAGCTGGCTCGTGCATCGTTTCGTCAAACCTCTGCCTCCGCTGACTCTTTGGCGTAGCTTGTATAGCTGTGGTCTACTGGCATTAGCAATTCTGCCGACCTCATTTATTGCAGTTGTAATTCTGGTAGCTGTGCAGGTGCCAATGGTGGCTGGTGTGCCAACCACCCTCTGGCAATGGTGGCTGAATGTGATTGCTGGCGTATGGCTCATTGTACCATGGATCGTTGCCGGCATATCCTGGCAAGAGCAACGCACAGCCGATCTGTTGGTATGGCCGGTGATCAGTCTGCTCCTGGCATTGTTGCTGTTTTCGCTCCAACTATTCTGGCGCGATGCGTGGCAACAGTACGAACGACAATTGCAGACTGATACCACAGACGTGGTCAATTTGATCGACGACCGCCTTGCCCGTTATGAACAGGCGATCCGAAGCATACAGGACCTCTTCGTCGCTTCCCAAGAGGTCGAACAGCACGAATTTAGTACATTCAGTCGCTCGCTCCTGATACAGTTCCCCGCTTTGCAATCGGTAGGATGGGCGCCTCATGTTACGCAAGCAGAGCGGTTGTCCTTTGAGCGTCAGATACGTGAAAATGGCATTTTTGATTTTGTTATTCGTGAACCGGGTGCTCCAGGCCCACCGGCTGCGGTGCGTGATGAATATTATCCGCTGACCTACGTTGAACCGTTTGCGCGGCGGCGGGTTGTGCTGGGGCTTGATATGGCTGTAGAGCCGATACGTCGCAATACGATTGCGCAGGCTCGTGATAGCGGACGGGTCATGATGACAGCTCCGATCCGCCCGTATCTCACCGATGTTGTTACGCCAGCAGTGCTGTTGATTGCACCGGTGTACAGCTCTGATGTATTTCCACCAACTGTTGAAGTGCGTCAGGCACGGATACGAGGGATTATTATGATGCTGGTATCACCAGCCCGTTTGATCGAGCAAGCCTTGCAGCTAGTAGCGACACCTGATCTCGAGTTGTTATTGATTGACACCACCGACGCTTCCCTTCAACCGTTGGCATACCTGGCCGGAGGCGTCGTTCGTTCCCCAACGGTTATACCCGATCCGGAGACCTTTATCCGCGAGGCGGCCGTAGTTAGAACGATTAACCGATACGGTCGTTCCTGGCAGCTTGTCTTTCGACCTGGCCCTGGATACCCACGGCCATGGTTCAATTCCGATGCGATACAACGTTCGATCCTGGGCACTGCCACCGTTGTCGTTGTTTTCTTCTTCATTGCGTTGCGCCAAACGCACGAAGCGCGTCAGCGACGACTGATGCGTACCTATGCGTTGTTGAGTGCCATTAATCAGATGATTATCCGCGAACGTGAGCCACAACGCATCTTCGCCGCCGTGTGTCAGATCGCCGTTCAAGAAGGTCGATTTCGGATGGCGTGGATTGGCCGACCAGACCTTGTCGCCAAGCGAATCGAACCGGTAGCTGTGGCTGGTGAAGCAAGAGATTACCTCGTTCAGTTTGATTTCAAGATAACTGACGATAGCGCCTGTCCGACCGTGCAGGCATTTTTAAGGCGTCAGCCGGTGATCATCAACGATCTGGCGATGAACCAACTAGCGGCGTCCTGGCGTGACATCGCCATGCAGATTGGGTATCGCTCATCGGTGAGCTTTCCGTTGCTGGTCAATGATGAGGTCTATGCTACATTGAGCCTCTACGCTGATCAGGCAGGTTTTTTTGATACCGATGAACTACGTTTGCTCAACGAATTGGCCCAGGATATTGCCTTCGCGATTGTCGTTGGGCAACAAGAGGCGCAATTGCGAGCAAGTGAACAACGTAACCATCTGATAGTAAGTGCACTCCCCGATCTTGTGTTGCGGTTGCGTGACGATGGTCTCGTTATTGATGTCGCCGCAACACCATCCGTTTTTACCTTTGCTGCACCAGAAGAGATTCTCAATCGCCCAATTGATCAGGTCTTTCCGCCCGCGATTGGTGCTCAGTATCGGGCTGCATTGCACGCAGCATTTACAAGTGGTGAATTACAAACGCTAGAGTATTGCTTGTCGATTGCTGATCGCGAGCGTTTTTTCGAGGCTCGGATCAAAGCTAATCCGTTGGGCGCTGAAGCAATCGCGATTATTCGTGATATAACCGACTGGCGTCTTGCAGAACAGGAATTACAGATCGAGCGCGATTTGTTAGCACAACGAGTTGCTGAGCGTACAGCCGAGTTGCGGCTGGCGAATGCCGAGCTTTCCCGTGCGGCACGAGCTAAAGATGAATTTCTGGCCAACATGAGCCACGAGTTGCGCACGCCGCTGAACTCAATTTTGGCTCTGAGCGAAAGTCTCCTAGAAGAGCTGTACGGCCCGTTAAGTGAACGACAGCGAACCGCAATCCATACGCTTGAAGCAAGTGGCCGACATTTGCTGACCCTGATCAACGATGTCCTCGATCTGGCGAAGATTGAAGCCGGACGCATGGATGTGGTAAAGGAAGTTGTCGCTGCGAGTGATGTGTGTGAGGCGAGCTTAGCCTTGATCAGAGAGCAGGCGAACAAGAAGCAGATTCAACTTTCGTTACACCTTGAAGACCGTCAGGCCCGTTTTCTCGCCGATCCACGTCGGCTCAAGCAAATTCTGGTTAATCTGCTGAGTAATGCGGTGAAGTTTACTCCGGCTGGTGGTACGGTGACCTTGCAGGTAACGACCGACGTTACCCAGGGAACGATCAGCTTTGCGGTGAGTGATACCGGCATCGGGATTGCGCCTGAACACCTATCGCGGCTCTTTCAGCCGTTTTTGCAGCTTGATAGTGGGTTGCGGCGCCAGCATGAAGGAACCGGTCTAGGCCTGGTGTTGGTACGACGGCTGACCGAGCTGCACGGTGGTCGCGTTGCAGTCGAAAGTACGCCGGGTGTCGGTAGCACATTTACAGTTACCCTACCGTATCAACCGGTCTTGTATACCGATGAATCACAACAGGCTGATAGCGTGCCGCAGATGCAGTTAGCGCTCGTGATCGAAGATTCGGTGACGACTGCTGATCAGTTGGCTCGCTACCTGGAAGAATTGCAGATTCAACCGGTCTTGGTCACGTATGGTAACGAAGCTGTTGCACGGGCAAAAGATCTGCGTCCTGATCTGATCTTGCTTGATCTGCAAATACCCGATCGGTCAGGCTGGGAGATACTGGCCGACCTGAAACGTGATCCCGAACTGGCTCCGATCCCGGTTGTTATTGTGTCGGTCGTTGATGAGCCTGAACGTGGACTGGCCGCCGGCGCCGCAGCGTATCTGGTAAAACCGATCAATCGTGCTATGCTGCGGCAAACGTTGAGCCAGCTTTCAGAACTGAAGATGGTTTCACCGAGCATCGATCATACCAATCAGCGCGCGACTGTTGCCCGCATCTTATTGGCTGAAGATAACGAAACCAATCGGATGATATTGAGCGACTATCTGATCGCCCATGGGTACGAACTGCGTGTGGCTCGTACCGGGTACGAAGTGCTGGCACTTGTCACAGAATGGCATCCTGACCTGATCATCATGGACATACAAATACCTGAGATCGACGGGCTTGAGGTCATCAAACGGCTACGCGCCGATCAGCGGTTTGCCCAGACGCCAATTATTGCGGTAACGGCGCTGGCGATGCCCGGTGATCGTGAACGCTGTCTCTTGGCCGGTGCAACTGACTACTTCGCCAAACCGATCCGCTTACAGCGGTTGGTGGCACGAATCGAGCAGCTTTTGACCCGTTCCCAACATGCCCACTGATTCGATACGCGCTGGTATGACGGCGTGCTACAATAAGACATAACTAATGAGATCGGTGTTTCTCGTCTGCCCCCATTGCCACTATGATGACCGATCTCGTCATCCTGGCAACCAGCACTCTTCCACCGGAGGGGCGCCTTATGTTTGTACGGATCGCTCTTAGCCTGTTACTCGGTTTTATTTGCGGCACGACCGGATTGGTCTTTATGCCTGATCTAGCCCGTGTGATAGGGCCGATTGTCTGTGTTGGTGAGCTGCAACCGGATCGAAGTGACGGTGTGCTGGCCTTTCGTTGCCGTACCGTGAATGGTGACGAGCAGCGACTACATCTTGGGCAAATGTTGCCGTATGCCATTATCAGCACATCGTTGCTGCTGGTGCCGTCAGTACATACAGCGCTGAAACGTTTTGAGCGGCGGCGCGTTATCATTCAACAAGCCATGGAACGTGATCTGGCGACATCGGTACCGGTACGCGCCGAGTTACTAAAGGTCACGATGGTCGGTTCGTATAAGCGTGCTATCTTGATGCGAGCAGTGGAAGTTGAACTGACACTTTGGGTCTATCCGCCGGCGAGCCGTCCCTATGAAGCACGAGTGATCTGGTTGGTCGAAGAGGCTGGTCTGCCGCACTTGCGACGAGGGGCAATGCTTAATGCGCGTATCAATCCGCTCCGTCCACAGCGCGTCTACCCGGCAGAAGAATGGGCTAGTTATCTTTGGAACGAGGCAGTGCCGGTGGTATGACACGGTCCGACGCGCTGCACTACTCGCAGCGATAGCAGAGCGCAGCAGTGCTGCACTCTTGCCGACATCGTCTTGATTCTGGCCTTAGCGGGCGATCAGAAACCCGAATTTCTTATTGGGAACATACTGTACCCGCGCAGTCATTGCGTGAGGGAGTGCCAACATACTTTCGCGCCGTCCCCCCCTTCCTCGCCCCTGGTAGGAGCGGACAGGGGGCCAGGGGGTAGTGCCGGAGGCAAGCTCCCCCTTCCTCGCCCCTGGTAGGAGCGGACAGGGGCCAGGGGGTAGTGCCGGAGGCAAGCTCCCCCTTCCTCGCCCCTGGTGGCAGCGGACGGGGGGGCCAGGGGGTGTGCCGGAGGCAAGCTCCCCCTTCCTCGCCCCTGGTAGGAGCGGACGGGGGGGCCAGGGGGTAGTGCCGGAGGCAAGCTCTCCCTTCCTCGCCCCTGATAAGAGCGGACGGGGGGCCAGGGGGTAGTGCCGGAGACAAGCTCCCCCTTCCTCGCCCCTGGTGGCAGCGGACGGGGGGCCAGGGGGTAGTGCCGGAGGCAAGCTCCCCCTTCCTCACCCCTGGTGGGAGCGGACGGGGGGCGGGTAGTGCCGGAGGCAACCCCCCCTTCCTCTCCCGCAGCGCGGGAGAGGAAGGGGGCAGGGGGGGAAGGTGAGGGGCACCAGCCGTGCTCTACAGCACCGGCGCTGAACCCGACGCCACCCGTTTCCGTCGCGTCTCGGTACATCTTCGGCCAGGCTCTCAGCTGCGTCGTACCTGAAAATCTGCCTGCCAGTTATCGAGAATAATCCATAGCACCAGCGCCAGTAACAACCAGTGTAATTGCGTGCGGATCAGGGCAATCAGGCTCGTCAGTTCACGAGCGAATGGCATAGTCTCGTATAAGGTCTGCATCAGACGAGCCGGCCATACTTCAAGTTGCGCGACGAACTGAGCTGCTCCTAACTGAAACCAGACAAGCTGATACAGGTATGAAACACCGAGCATCGATGCCAGGGTAAGCACAGCGATCAGCGCAATGGCAAGATAGAAACGCCAGCGAGGGAGCGGTGGGTTTTCGGCTACTACAACCGGCACTGTACCGGGCACCAGTTGCAGCAAACGATTGGTTAATTCGGGTGGGGCTTCCCAGCACAGCTCGTGACGCAACGCTGCATCGAGTAGTTCTTCTGGTGGTGGTGTAGATAGTGGAGTACTCATTTGTCACCTCCTTCCCCACCCCGGCAACAGGCGTAATGGTGTGATCTGGAGCATTTGCTCGTCGGGAGTTTTGCGTACCGCTTGCTCAACAACACGAGTTGCCGGTGGTTCGGTTGTATGCAGCAATTGAGCCAGCCGTTCTTTCCCCCGCCGAATATGACTCTTAACCGTGTTGAGGGGGAGATCAAGGATTTCGGCAATGTCCGTGTATTTCAAATCTTCAAAATAATACAAGGTCAAGACAAGGCGGTAGTGCGGTTCTAATTGTTCGAGTGCCCGTCGTACTTCGATCCGTAACTGACTCAGGTCGAGCGACTGTGCAGGGTCAATCAGTCGGTCATTATCGGCGATAGTTTGCAGAGCATCGAGTTCTTCATCGTCGGTTGCCGGTGGCACAATGGCAACCTGGCGTCCACGTCGGCGTAATTCATCACGGCACAAATTAATGACCAGTCGGTACAGCCATGTGGTAAAGCGGCTCTCACCGTTGTACTGCGGAAGTGTCCGAAAAAGACGGATAAATGCTTCCTGCGTCAAATCGGCGGCATCATCGGCATTTTTGAGCACGCTCATGGCAATGCTGTAGACGTAATGCTGCTGACTGATAATCAGTTCGGTGAGTGCTTGTTGATCACCCTGTTGGGCGCGCACAATCGTCTCACGAGATGGTTCAGCCACTGTTTCTTACTCCCGCGATGCCTTTCCGGGCATCACACTTGTGCTGCGATCGGCGCACAGCAGACTGGCTGATCATATAGACGATAGCGCAGTGATAAAAGTTGCACGGATCAGATTATAAACGGGTGAAATTCTTGCCGGTGGTCTGGCTGGCAACAATCATCACGGTCAGTATGGGAAGCTCGGAATGAGAGCCTGCTTGCCGCAGGAAAGTAAGGGCAGGATTCCCATCTGTCACGGCGTGTAAAGATGTTCCTGCACCCGCAGGAATGTGGGCAGAACCCGAATGATGTGCTCGCCATGCAATACCTGCAATCTCTTCGTGCCCAGGTAGGAGCATGTCCCCGCCCGTTCTATGCTGGTAGATCACGCTACAACCAACTCTCCGCGTGGAGGCACCACCGTATGCAAACCCGAGTTAGGGTGAGTGGTGCAATGCCAACGGAGAATTGTTTTGCCGTCAACCGATACAGGGACGCACGATCAGGCGTCCCTGCTACGGTACCGGATCGTAGCCGCCACGGGCAAAGGGATGGCAACGTGCGATCCGCTTAATTGTCATCCAGCCACCACGCAGCGCTCCATACTTCTTGATTGCTTCATAGCCATAGTGTGAGCAGGTTGGTGTATAAATACAGCTCGGTGGCGTCCATGGCGAGATGGCGACCTGATAGAAGCGAATCAACTTCAGGAGTAGCCAGCGTAGCACAGCTTTACTCCAGCGGGTCCTTCCCAATAGCGAAGGCGCATGACGAGCAATTTCCTTGACCGATGCACGACAACTGCTCAACCGCAAAGCGTCGACCACCACTAACCCATGCGGTCGCCTCTTCGAGGATTCCGCGGGCAATATAGAAGACGGGGCCGGGTTCTGGACGGGTAATACAGTTCGAGCAACGGGTGATATGGTACACAAAGCGCCCGCGCTCTTCTTCAACGTGGCTCGACTGGTCGGAGAAACGATCAAACGTCTGGGCAGTAGCGTTCAGTACGATCTTAAGTTTCATGGTGATCGGCATTAGTTTTAATGCCAGGTCAGCCATGCCAAGCAACGGCCCGAACTCCTTCAGACCGAGCGAGAAAGCTACCCGTCCGGCTCGCAACTCAAGACCGCGTGCTCCGCGCGGTCCGTACATCGTACCAAGGGCCACCGAATATTTCGAGATGGCCTCGAAGGGGAACTCACGCTTAAGGTCATTCGGCGGATAGGCATCGATGTACTGTTGCAGATCGGCAAGCCGGAGCAAGGCCTTCACGCCGTTCTGACCCATGACTTCCTCCAGCGACAGGAAGCAGAGTCGGCCGATCTTATTAGGATAGTACAGGCCGCGGAAGGCTTCTACTGACGTCATGGGTTCTCTGGCTCCTTCTCACAGCTACGAAGAGAACAACTCTTTACGACAACATACATACTATAACAGAAAATCGCAATTAGCGCACAGTTTCCCAGACCAGATGCGCCAGTTCGGGCAAGATGAGGCGGTCGATTCCAAGCCGCACAGCGTTTGGCGAGCCGGGCAGACAAAAAATCAAGGTTCCACCCATGATACCGGCTGTTGCTCGCGACAGCATTGCTGCTGGCCCGATCTCGGCGAACGAGAGCATGCGGAAGATTTCACCGAAACCAGGTAAACGCTTTTCGAGCAAGGCATCAATCGCTTCAAAGGTACTATCTCGGCGGGAAATGCCGGTACCGCCGTTCGTAATGATGACTTTACACCCTTCAGCGGCAAACCGTCGTACCATTTCGACGATTTGGGCCGGCTCATCTCGCACCACGGCATATTGTACCACATTATGGCCGGCTTGCGTCAACGCTGTGCGAATGTATTGCCCGCTTTCGTCGGTGGCTTCGCTACGGCTATCGCTGATTGTCAATACCGCACAAGGGATTGCTGTGGTCTGAGTTGCGGCAAGGCGGCGATGTTCCTGATGACTCATACGCTGTTTCCTTGCTGTTTGCTGAGCCTGTTGTATCCTACCACATTTTGGGGGAATATGTCCAATGGCTAATGTATTGCGTTGTTTCCCAAGATCAATCATCATACACATAGTTTAGCCAGTGTTGCATTTCGGCGAGTTTGTGATCTTCCCTTGCTTCCATTCTTGCATTTGCAGTTAGCGTCCTATCCTTTCGTTAAACCAGCCTATGCTCAGATATGTCTCGTTGTGGTCTGCATCACCATTATCGGGCGTTTTGTCTGAATGATCACGGAGATTATTATGAGGCGCAACATTTTTCGATGGTTGCAGGTCGTAGTAGTCTTAACAGTTCTTGGTATGCTCTTCCCTCTCGCAGGTACGATGCAGGGACGGTCGTTCGGACGCCAGAATCCGGTGCAGCCTTCGAGTGTAACTCGACAAACTGTATGGCCTGAATCCGCGACGTCTCCCTCCGTACCGATCCTGCGCAATACTGTCTCAGTATATTTACCGCTTGTGTTTCGGGATTTTTCCGGCAGTGGGCAATCCGAGGAGTGGAGTCAGCATGCGCATGATGCCCAGCGTACCGGTTACACACCACAGACTGTTCCCTATCCTTGGCGCTGGCGCTGGTCATGGAATGGCCCAAATGCCACGGGTGGGGTCGCCAAAGTGACCACCGGTGGCTCGCTACCACGCAATGTTCAGCCGGTTACTGGAGGAGGCAGAGTGTACATTGCTGCCGGAGTCGACGGCGTATTCGCGTTGAGTGAAACCAACGGTCAGCAGATCTGGCAGCGTAATGGGATTGGCGATATTCGATCAACCGTCGCCTACGATCGCGATACTGCGGCAGTATTTGTTGTTTCTGCCAATGGCACCCTTTACAAATTACGCGCCCAGGATGGCAGTATCCTCGCGCAGTTCAATACCGGCCAGCGCAGTGATCTGCCGTTGCCGCCTGCCGTCCTTAGCGACCGCGTGATTTTCGCGATGGGGAACTCTGTCTACGCTGTGAATAAACAAACGATGCAGCAAATCTGGCGATACAACACTAACACAACTGTTGCCACACCACCCTCCTATTCTCTCTCGCGTAATGTGGTGGTGGTTGCCACCGAGCCAGACCTGTACGTCCATGCCATCAACAACGCCGACGGCACGCAAAAGTGGCGGGTGCGTCCGGTACACTCCAGTCGTACCTTTGCTGACCCAACCGAGTTTCGTTATGGCTGGCCAGTGATTGCTGATGGCGCTGGATATGTGCTAGTCAAGGTACGCTTAGACTGGGACACCCTGTGGCGTGACTGGCCGCAGACCAACAGTGGAATGCGCCAGTTTCTGACCCAAAACCCCAGCGAGCAGGCGCTGTTTGTGCTCGATCTTGACGACGGGAGTAAGCCATTTATTGCCAACGTAGGGCACGGTGGCTATGGTGATGGTGGCTACATGCCGATGGGACCGCAGCCGGTCGTTAAGCGGCTCGCGAACGGACGTGAGGTAGTCTATACCATTATTCGTGCCAAGCATGCCTACGACCCACGCTGGGATTCGCACTTCGGCGAGATGATGCTCGATAGCGAAACGGTGAGCGGGCTGCAGGGCGGTGATGTGCGCTTTATCGCTTACGACTATCCGCCGGGCAGTACTGATCCGTACATCATTACCGACGAGCAGCCAAATGTGTCGATGGCGGGTGACTACCTATTTGGCGCTCACTGGGAAGCCGGTTTTGCAATGCGCATCCTGGACAGATCGGCGACTCGCGGTAGTTTCAACAACAAGATTACGACCCAGCGTCTGGCAACGATAGTTGCGTCACAAGACAACGCGAGAGCGTGCTCATTCAGCTTATCACACTATTGTCCAGGCGGGCTGGAAAATACGCGCTTCTACGACTTTGGGTTTTACATTTACTACGGGCAGGGGAATATATACGATCGGTACTGGCGCGAATATGCATCGTGGACGGTCAGCAACGAGAATGTGTACTTTGTCAGTGCCGATGGCGCGGTAGTAGCGTTAACGAGCGGTAATCCACAAATAAATGCAGTCTCTCATTTCCGTACAGTTGAAGTGTCGCAGTCGCTGCCTGATACGCAACCGGTGGCAACCATCTCACATACAGAGGCTCGGGCCTGGGATGGGCGAATGGTGTTCGTGACTGGAACTCTACGCTACGTGTTCAACAACGGTAAATATGTGTTGCTGGGTTTCAGTAATCCGCATCAGGGGAGTTTCAAAGTTCTCATTCGGAAAACAGACTGGGAGCGTTTCGGTGGACGACCTGAAGCGTACTATCAGGTTGGGCAGGAGGTTCGGGTGAGCGGCGTAATTACTTGGTATCAGGGTGATCCAGTCATTATTGCTACGACGCCAGCTCAGATTGAGGTGTTGGATCGTTTACCAATGCAGGAGTTGCAGAGATTAGGAGGAGATAGGAGATAAAAGAGAGAAAATAAAGAAAAGCTCTTCTCCTCAGAGTGTGTCTGAAAAATATCACCTTTCCGACGATGCTCTGCTCCCCTGGTGGGAGAGGAAGGGGAGCAGAGGGAAGGTGAGGTGGGCAGGCCGTGTGTGACACAGCCACGCCGTGTGGAGCACGCTCAAAAGGGAAGCCACTTACTTATAGCAGCGCCGGTCCGAGTCACCTATCGGTGGAACATCCATTGTGAACCGGAGTCTATGACCTGATTCTGTAGACCGCTGAGGCCTGGCCTCAGCAGTCCAGGGAGTTTATGGAATACCGATGTACTCGTCTCAGCAGATCAATACATCACCTATCCGATGGATACCCACTTTTAGACCCACGTAGAAGCGACGTATGTGTCGTCCAAGCGATTATAGAGTATCTGAAAGCGTTCAACGATTCTTTGCACCGTTATCTTGCAATCGACTTGAAATTCCTTGTGTGTATGTGATATATTCTTTTTAGATATTGCCTTTCTACCCTTTCATCCGCGCAGCGTAGCGTATGACTTCCTCATCTCTCGCCACGGCTACGCGAGAGCTTTCTATTATTCCGCCACATTCAGGAGGTGTTAATGAATGCGACAACGAAGGTCGGCATCAGTCAAGATGACGTTATGGCCGTGCTCCGGCGGTGCTATGACCCTTGCTGTAAGGAGCGGCAAGTGAGCGTCGTTGATATGGGACTGATTGAACGGGTGGAGGTGGAGGGCAGCCAGGTAGCGATTGACATGATTCTCACGACGGGCTGGTGTCCGTTTGCCGTACATTTGCTGCAAATGATGGAAGAGGAGGTGAAAGCGTTACCCGGTATTGAGCAGGTGCAGGTCAATATTACCTGGGATACGCCATGGTCACCAGAACGAATGTCGGCATTGGCACGTGAACGGTTACGATTACCTCTTGAGCAGTTGCTGCCACTGCGTGAGGCACGAATACGTGCGACTCAGAAGGAGGGAGGCAATGATTGACGATGTGTTTGTCTTCGACGGCGTATGTCATGTGTTCAATTTCGACAAATCGAATGCGTTCGGGAAGCCGGGAGAGATGTTTATCGAACATTTGTATGCGTTTCACCAGGTTCTCAATGCACCCGGTGAAAAGACGTTAAGCCGCGAGGAGTACATGCGCGAGTGGCACGTCGATGAGATCGCCCGCATGGTCTTCGACGAAAGCCCCACCGATATGATTGTGGCGCAACCATTGCCGTTAACCGATCTGTTCAAGGATGGGCTGTCGAGCTGGGAGCGCTGTGCTGAGATGGCTCGCCGCTATCCTGAGCGGACTATCTTTTGGGGGTCAGTGAACCCGCTAGAGGGTAAAAAGGCGCTCGATTTGATGGAAGTCCAGGTGAAAGAATACGGTGCGCGCGGATTTAAACTCTACAATGTGCGCTACGATTACGGCCAACCGTTCCCCTGGCGGATGGACGATCCACGGGTTGCGTTTCCCATTTTCGAGAAGGCACTTGAACTGGGCGTGAATATTATCGGCGTACATAAAGGGGTGCCGCTTGGCCCACAGCCGATTGAGCATACGCAGGCGTGGGATATGGACGGCGCAGCCGCCAATTTCCCTGAGATCAATTTCATCATCTTTCACGTCGGTCTACCCTTTATCGATGAAATCTGCTGGCAACTGGTACGCTATCCTAACCTCTATGCCTCAATCGCGGCTACGGTCAATTTTGTAGTGCGTTCACCACGAGTCTTTGCTGAGACGATGGCGAAGTTGCTCTTCTGGTGTGGCGAGGATAAGATTATTTACGGTGGTGAGACGCCAATCTGGCATCCACGCGGTGCGCTGAAGGCATTCTGGGAGTTTGAGCTGCCAGAAGATATTGTACAAGGGTACGGCTGTGGTCAATTAACGAAGGAGGCGAAGAAGAAGATACTCGGTCTGAACCTTGCCCGCTTGCACGGCATTGATGTGGAAGAGAAGAAGCGGAGTCTTGGTATCGCAGCTTGATGCGAGAAAGGAGTGGCTGCGCTGAACGGTACGCGAGCATGTCTGGTAGAAGTTCTCTGACTTGAGAAGGACAACTTCTGTCCGGCATCCTGTGGTGAGCGGTTAGATCGCAGAACACGTCGTGTCAGGGCGTGGCACCACCGCGCCCTTTCATCTTTCTTTGTAAAGAACTCCACCGCTGTCCTTTGGCTCCCGCTTGACCGGTGTGCTGGCGGGCGCCGTTAACCAGAGGAAGTGCGCTCGGCCAATAACCACTCTAACGCTAGCAGATACCCACGCCAGCCTAGGCCGGTAATCTGGCCGCGGGCAATGGGGGCGATCACAGAGGTGTGACGAAACGCTTCACGCTGGTAAACGTTTGATAGATGTACTTCGATAATCGGTGCAGATACCATCGCCAACGCATCACGGAGCGAGAGGCCATAGTGGGTGAGCGCACCTGGATTGATGATGATCCCTGCTGCTTCCCAGCCGTGTGTTTGCACGGCATCTACCAGTTCACCTTCATGGTTTGACTGAATACAGATGATGTTGACACCTGCTTCCTCGCAACGCCGTTGGAGAGCAGTATTAATGTCGGCGAGTGTCGTCGTTCCGTAGATATGCGGTTCACGGCGGCCCAGCATGTTGAGGTTGGGGCCGTGGAGAACGAGAATAGTGGTTGTCATAACTTTCTGTCTCGTGTTCAAATGATCTTGTGATCGAAGGTCCTGCGTACTAGCCTCTGATCCCCTCTGGCCTGCTTTTCCGCGACAGAGTTATTGTACCTAAGAAATGATTCCAGTGCGTCTATCGTAAAACTTCCTGGGTGCGCGGGCCTCCGGCCCGCCACGCGGCAAAAACCCTCTCCCTTCCTCGCTCCGTGCGAGAAAGGAAGGGGGATCGAGGGACGGTGAGGGGTTCTAACCCCACGAATGCCGAGACCGGCATAATCGGCGTTTGGCAGGCAATGTGGGAATGAACCCCTACAAATCCCTGAAATACACGCGATTGTTTTTGTATTCCACTCCGTTTAGGTTCTTCAAGTCGGCACGCATCTGACGAGCGGTTTCGGCTACCTGAGTCATTTCAACGTGAGTGAATCGTCTGAATGCTAGCAGTGTCTTTCCCATTTCGTAGTAGAGTAAAGCGTTACCTCCTCGTCCCTGAAATGCCGGCAAAATGCCCATACCGTTAATCACTACCGCCTTTGTGCGATGCATAGTTATCAACAGATCGGCCAGCGAGAGCGGGTTGAGATGTCCCCTGGCACGCTGTAAGGCTGCCGAGACATCAGGAAAGGCGAAAAGGAATCCGACCACCTCACCAGCGTGCGTAATAATCTTAATGAGACGATGATCGGCCACGGTGATAATGCTCTGAACCACAAAGTCAGTTTCTCGTTTGGTGAGCGGGTAATACTCCCAATTATGGATGAACGCTTTGTTATAAGCCTCCCCAATACGATCCACCCACTGAAGTAGTTCACGTTTGCTGGCAAAATGCTTAACCTGCAAGCGATGGCGCTCCATTACGCGCCGGGCAATCCGTTCGATACGTTCCGGAATCTTGAAGCTGTCAGAGGGCAAATAGCAGGATACAAAATCGACTTCTTTTTGAAAACCGAGCCCTTCAACCAGGTCAACATAATAGGGGTAGTTGTATGTCAGCATGGTCATCGTTTGGCGATGTTCAAAACCGGAGGTGAGCAGGCCATAGCCGTCAAGCGGTCCCATGCCTTTCGGGCCAACAACGCGGCTCAGACCACGCTTGCAGGCCCAGTCAAAGACGGTCTCGAACAGAGCAGCGGCAGCTTCCGGGTCGTTTTCGCAGTCGAAAAAGTAGAAATTGGCTTCTCTGACACCGTGGTATTGATTGTATGGCCGGTTTTCCAGGGCTGCGATGCGTCCTACGTCACGCCCGTTATGCACGGCCAGGAAACACTCAACATCTGAATGCTCGTAGAAAGGGTGTTTTCGTGGGTTGAGTTGGGCGTAGGCATCGCTGTTAAGTGGCGGTACCCACTGCGGACAGCTTTTGTATAGCCGGTGCGGTAGTTGAACGAAGCGTTTAATCTGTTGTTTGTTAGCAAAATCCACTCGTTCGATGTGTACCATGCGCTGTTCCGAGAGGTGAATGCTCATTAGCTATGATAGTTCTCCCTGATGAGGTGTTCTGTGTCTGCACGTGACCGGTCATTGTTCGGCCTCGTCGCTTGTGCCTTGGTTCGCTATCACTTGGTCAGATGGATGCTTTATTATATCTCGGACCAGAAAGGTAGGTATAGCTTTTGACCCACGTTCTGCGATGCGTGAGTGGAACTAGAGTATGGTTCGTATCAAGATGCGATCTTAGATTGAAGCCCCACCTGAGGCGGTGGGGCAATGGTCTGTATGTCTAGGTTGATCTCTTCTGCGCTAGCGAGCTACAATCGGAATAAACACCGGTTCGCCAAAGATCGCCTGACGAGTGAGATAGATCATCGATAGCCGAATGCTACTGCGTTGATTTGGGTCACGGCGAGATGTTGCCGTCAGGATCAGATCATGGCGTAATGGTGCCGGTTGGATCAATGGTAAATCAACGTTGACGATAATCCCAACATCAATTGCGCCGCCGTTGAGGGTTACACTCTCCGGCACTACCTCTACTCTGAATTTGTTGCTCAGCCCGCTGACTGAGAGATCGAAGGTGTCAGTGTCATTGCCCAGGTTTTCCAGCATAATGCCACTAAACGTAATTCGGTTACGACCGTCAGGGATACCTTGGAGACGGTCGCTACTGAGCGCAACGCCGGTTACCAGCCCAACGCGAACGTTATCGAAGACACTTGCGGTAATCGTTGCGTCGCTCCGCGACGTGGCTGTGACACGGATGCTGCTCAGTGCGGTGTTGGCAGCGAGACCAGCCGGCAAAGTGAGTAAAACGGCGATGTCACGGCTTTCCCCCGGCCCTAGATCGACCTGATTGGGAGTCGCAATCACGCTGTGACCATCACCTTGTAGTGCGGTGATCGTGTACGAATCGGCGGTAAAGCCGAGGTTACGCACAGTGTGCGTGATGACGGTGGTAGAATCAGGCAGTGCAGTAACGGTTCGTGATGGTGTAATCTCAACATCGCGCAGGGCACCGACCTGAATAATGTTTTCAGCCGCGGCGAGCAGGGTCGTACCGCCATTGGCCCGTGCCTCAACCGTGATCGTATTGCTGGTGCCGGGCAGTGCACTAGTTGGGATGGGTATCGTCACAGTGATCACCGTACTACTACCAGGTGCTAAAACCGGACTGGTGGCAGGATTGACACTGAGACCTGTCCAGCTTGCATCGCTGCTTTGTACACTGAGATCGTAGGCAATGGTTGATGATCCACTATTGCGCAGCGTGTGCGTCAAGACCACTGTGGCCCCTGGTAAACTGTTAACGGTTGTCCCTGCTGACAGCTCAGCCCGATCAACACTGTTGACGGTGACACTATCAAGCACGTCAGCACTGACGGTGGGGTTCCCCTGAGAGGTTGCTCGCACAATGGCCGTTACCGTGGTACCGGCGCTGATGCCAGTGGGGATGGTAATCTGTACGGTGACAGTTGTGCTGGCATTACGCGCCAGGGTAGTTGTGGTTGTCGGAACAACCGTTGCGTTCCAACCAACCGGTAATCCGCTCAGCGTGAGTGTGAAGACGTCAGCCGCATTGCCCGTGTTCGTTAGAATGTGGGTGAAGGTGATCGCCTCGCCAGGATCGCCGTTAGCGGTAAGTGGTGTTGGAGCGAAGCTCAGATCGCGAATCGTCACTACCGTGACAGTAACGTTCGTACTGGCAGTACTATCAGGTGCAGGAGGTATTTGACCACCGTTACGCGCAATCGCCCGTACTTCTACAATAGCATTCCCGCCGTCGGCAGTTGCAGGTACGCTTACCTGTAGGGTGTACGTGCAGGTCGTGTTATCGGCAGGTAGCGGCGATGGACAGGTGCTGTTACCGCTAATCAGATTCCACCCTGTAGGTAGTGTTTGGTCGAAATCAAAAGGTGCTGCTGCATTGCCACCGTTGCGCACTGTCACAGTGATGGTTGCTGTGTCACCAGGGAGAACTGAGGCAGGCGTTACCAACGGTGTACCGACGAACACCGGGGTACCGCCACCGATGACCTGCACCGTGCCACTTGCCGTTTGGGTAGGCGGTGGGTTACTGCCTCCTGTCACGCCAGCCTGAACGGTGAAATTGTACGTGCCGACCGGCTCATTAGCGCTTGCAGTAACGGTGAGCGTAATCGGACGAGATTGACCGGCAGCCAGTGTGAATGGGCCTGCTGGTGTCACATTAAAGGTGAGACTAGAGGCGGGACTGGTAGTGGCGGGTGGCGTTATCGAAAAAGTATCGGTGAAGTTGCCGGTGTTGGTGATGGTATAGCTGAAGTTCACCGTTGCTGCCGGAGTCAGTTGTTGACTAGTCGGTGGTTGAGCGACGAACGAAAAATTGCGCACAACGGGGACACGGATTGTATCAACCGTCGCTGGATCGCTCTGCTCGGTAAAGGTCTGGCTCCCCTGCTGGCTCACCGCTCGCACTCGGAATGAGAAGGGGTAGTCTCCCGCGAGGAGGGTCGTACTAGCTGGTGTATTCACAACGATAGTCAGCGTTGTTGTCGCGCCAGGATTCAAAGTTGAGCTGGCTAGGGTTGCAGACTGAATGCTCCAACCGGTAGGTGGTGTCCCTGTGAAGAGAGGTAAGCCGCTGATCCCGTCGGCTCGAACAACACTAAAGAGACCACTGAGCTGACCAGTATTGGTGACAGTATGAACAAACGTGACAGTATTCCCCGTCCGTTCAACAATCTGACCCGGTGAAACTTCAGGGCGCGCCGGAATAATTGTGACCGCCTGAGCAGTTGTCGTTAATGTTACCGGGTTCGAGACGGTTTGATCACTACGTGCGGTAACAGTCGTGGTATCAGTATCACCAGCAGTAGCGGTCAAGGGAACAATCACGCTGATGAGGACCTGCACACTACCGTTTGGTGGCACCTCTACCAGCGCTGGTCCGCTCGTCCATCCACGATTGCTATCAAGGATCAGCGTATAGGTACGGGTGACCGAAGCAGTATGGCTTAGGGTGAGCGTGTATGTTGATGTGCTGCCGATACTAACTGCGCGGCTGCTACCACCGACAACGGTCAGGGTGGCGGTTGGCGTACTGCACGCATCGGTTGCATTCACGTCGAGTGCATTTGAGAAAGGTGAACTGTTGCCGGTTGTGGGGTTGTGGACAGTTGCCGTAATAAATCCCAGACATCCGGTAATATTCGCACTGAACGTTCCACCACTACCGGTTGTGGTGCTAGTTAAAAAGACCGGCCCCTCACGATTGCGGTCAGTCACACTGGCACTACTGGTGAAGATTTCGACAACACAATTAGCACCGCAGCCAGTTGTGCCGCTAACAATTGGCGAACCGGCTGTGATCGGATTGAATGTCGGAGCGGCAAGTCCGCCGTTCGCGCCACTGCCGAGGCCAATTCCATCCTGTGCGTTATCCTGAGTTGTATTCCGTGAGATCAAGACACCGGTTACGTTATCGGCTATGAAAATGCCATGACCCACGCCGAGACGACCGTTGCGTACCAGCCGGTTGCCGAACAGTTGATTGTTACTACTCCTGACAGTAATGCCGTGAGTCGCATTGAACAAAGTGGTATTACTCTGGCCGGTGAATGCAATGAGATTAAACTCGATCCGATTGTTACTACCGCTATTAAGTTGAATACCGTCTTTGCGCGTCGTTGTACCACTGCCAGGGGTATCGCTGCTTGATGCCCGTACACCTATTCGGTTCCCGGTAATAAGGTTGTTATTCGCGTTATTACGAAGATTTATGCCGCGATCAACCCCGCCAATCAGGTTATCACGGACGGTATTGTTACTTGCATTGCTGATGCGAAGACCTTCACTGTCGGCGACTATGTTGCTAGTGCCGTCCACCAGGAGACCACTCCCATCAGCTCGAATGCCGAGGTAGTTGCCCCAGACAGTATTGTTATTAGCTGTACAGCTTGTCGTACAAGGCTCGATTAACACAGCAGCCCCGGAACCAGTAACGGCAAAGTGCCCGGCGGCAATTACATTGCGATCCGCTGGGTTCGCTCCACCAATAATCGAATTGCTGCCGTTCTCGATCCAGATGCCAGCGTCGCCGGTACCGTAGCCTACAGGCGAACTGCTAATGGTTGTCGTTGTCGTTTGGGTGCCGTTTGGATGAACTCCGATGTAATTCCCCCGTACCACTGTATTCCCAGAACGAATGCGGATACCGTTTGTGCGTGCACCGGCGATCACATTACCTGGCCCAATAGTGGTCGAAATAGCATTACGACCAACAAAAATCCCTTCACCACCACTGACCTGATTGATCGTGCCGTTTCCAACTGGGAAGGGGTTACCACTAGCATCAAGGGCCACACCGATGTAATTCCCGGCAATCGTCGTAGGTCCAGTGGCGAACGTGGTATCTCCGATAATAATCCCACCGTTAGTGTTCCCGCCGATGTAGTTTCGTCCGGTAAAGGGATTCAGCGGATCGCCGATCTCGGTATTGATTGCGCCATACGCACCACCACCGCTAATCAGGATACCAATGCGGTTGGCAATGACGGTACCGGTCGGGTTGACACCGATCCAGTTACCGGTAATGCGGGTGTTGCGAGGAATAGAGGGGGCGCCGCTACTGGTAGCATTGCTAAACAAGACAATCCCGGCTGCATTTGAGCCGGTATAGCCGCCAATAAGATTATTGCTGATGAGCGTGTTGTAAGCGTAATTCTCTACTGAAATACCGCCGAGATTATCCGCAGCGTTGCTCGTATCAAGATCGGCATCCCCGTTTACTGTGGTACCGATAAAGTTACCAACGATCTGGTTGCCATTGAGTGGGGTTGTATTCAGGTTGTTGCTCAACCCGATGTCGGCAACCGTATTGCCACTAATTACGTTCCGGTCGGCGGGATTACCGGTACCGATCCGGTTATTACTGGCCCCACCGTCGATCAGAATGCCGTAGCCAGTATTTGGCTCCGGTAAGCCGTTCAAATGCCCAATCCAGTTATTCACAATCAGATTGTTCTGAGCATTGTTACGTAGATAGATACCGGAGCCTCCGCTCGTGAAACCGATGCCCTTGCTAAAACGAATGATCACCAACCCGCGGATGACATTGTTATTTGAAGCGATAACAATACCGTGGGCCGGGATAACGTTATTACTACTATCGCGGAGCTGTTCACCACTGAGAATGAGTGTATGGTTTGTACCGGCATCGATGGTTGTGTTTCCTTCGGTCAGAGGTGGCAAACCGCTATCGCGGATGTAGATGGTGCCGCTCACACTGAAGGTAATTGTGTCGGGTACGCCATTACTGTTGGCAACAGTGATGGCCTCGCGCAATGTACAGCCCCCTGGATCGGTGGTGCAGGCGCCATCGTTGGTATCGGCAAGCGAATTGACAATCAGTGATGCTGCCTGTACCGGTTCGGCGATCGGAAACAGGCTGACCAGGAGAAACGTAAGGAGTGCAATCCGAAGGCGACGATCCATAGGGTCACTCCTTAATTTACGACCAACGGTATCCAGACTGCCGGTACCAGAATCCCCGACGAATCACGAACAACTGCTATATCCTGCACTTCAGCGCCGCTGAGTGGCTCAGTGGTACCAGGTATCGATGCCCAGATGCGCAACGTTTCACGGGTGCCAGGCAAGATCAATTCACTAATCCGTACCCGTACCCGTAGTACCATCTGATTAACCTTGCCACTACCGGCCACATTGTCGAGTGTGACCCGATTATCACTGATGGTGACGCCAGCAGTTGCCGACTCAAAAGCGATCAGCGTGCTACCACGACTGGCGGCAAAATTGAGCTGGAACGTTGCCCGTCCGTTGCTGGTGTTACGTAATGTGTGCAAGAAGACAACCTCACGGCCAGCCTGCACATCTTGTTCGTAACTGCTGCGCAATTCAGCGCTATAGCGCAGACCAACAGTGGTGGTGTCAGTTATGGTGATGGCCTGTGCACCAAATCCGCGTGGGGTAGCGGTGATAATCGTTGTTGCACGAACCGGATTACCGTCTGGCGTAGTCGTTTGTGCACCGGTAGGAACTGTGATCCGAACGGCAATCTCTGCACTCGCCCCCGGCGCCAGGGTTACCGTTGGTGTTAACACTGTCGTATTGTAGGTGTCAAGCCCAATCAGGTCAGCAGTCGTGGCACTCACGTCGATAGGCACAGTCACGTTGCCATTGTTCGTAATTTGATGACGATAGATGTATGTATCGGCAGGGAGCACAGTAGCTGAACCATTTGCCGGATTGGCGCTTAACACCGGCAATGCCTGTACTGCTGTGCGCAATGTCTGTGTGATCGGGTTCAGACCGGGTGCAGTCAATGATAGCGTTGTGGTATCGGTGATCGGTACCTGGATCGACGGGTGGCTACCGGTTGGTAACGTGAGCGTCACTGTAAGCACGCGACTGGCGCCAGGAGCAAGTGCAAAGCGATCAGTCGGCTCGACGCTTGGTGTCCAACCGCTTAGGGTGCCTGTGGTAGTAAGGCGGAGACGGTTAATCTGCAACGTTCCGTGATTCTCTACCTGTAGTCGATAACGAACAGTACTGCCAGGTGCTGCACTTTGATTGACTGGATCAAGCGGGGTCAGCCGTAGATCAACGGTCGGGGTGAAGATGTGAAATGACGATGTATTTCCAAACCGGTCTGTCGCAGCAAAGATGAGTTGAGGATAGGTGGCAGGAAGATCGATCATTTGTGCATTAAATACACCACTGGCGTCGACCTGATCGATCTCAGAGCGGATAACACCGTTGACTAACATCTCAAGCTGTTGCCAGCCTTGTCCGTCAGGGACAGCCAGATCGGGTTTCGGCGCATAGACTTGGATTGTGCAGCCAGCGCATGCTGAGATTGGAATGAGGTCTTCTTCACGCTCAGCCGCACTGGAAAAGATTCGACCGGTTATCAAACCGTCTTGTGAGAGTTGCAGGTCGAAGGGTGGATCAATACTGTGATTAGGCCGGTTGAGGGTCTGATCAGGATCAGGGCCGGTCCCGTTATACAGCGTTGTGTTATCGAGGTGAATACCCCCCAATCCATTCGCTGACATCTGATTTTGCGTGACACGAACTCGCTGGGCGCTATCGGTTACCAGCACCCCATAACCGGCATTGGATCGTATGCGATTGCCGGTTATCACCACACTACGGCTAGTACCACCGATCTGCACCCCATCACCACCGTTCTCCTCAATCTCATTCAGATTGTCAATCGTGACCGCATTCGAGTCGGTCAGGCGAATGCCATCATCTGTATTCAGCCGCAACCGATTCCCGCTCACGATAGCGGTTGTAACGCTCGTTAACGCAATCCCAACGCTGGCCGAGCGGGGCAGCAGCGTGGAGCCACCAGCTGGATCGGCAATCCAGCCGATCTGGTTTTGGGTGATGGTTGCTGTTTGGACATCTGTCAAATCAATACCGGCAGTATTGCCATTACCGCCGATCACATTGTTGACAATTGTTACCTGCGATGCGCCGTTAACGCGAATAGCAGGGCCGGTATTGGCTGCGGCAACACTGTAAGCGTCGCCGGTTGTGTCACGGCGGAGACCAAGAACGTTGGTACGCACCGTAATGCTCACACTATTGCTACCACTGATGTCGATCCCTGGGCCATTCGCACCAGCGATCACATTTCCAGTTGTCAGACCGATTGTCAGATTGGTGCTGTTGTTCACAGTAATGCCGGCAGCAGCACTCCCTGCGACACTACGGCGACTAGCGTGTAACCCGATCACATTGTTATCAAAGGTCACATTGCTGGCATTTTGTATCTGTACATCAGCGGTGGTATTGGCGGCTATCGTGGAAGCAGTGACAGTAATGCCACTGGCACCATTGATGACCAGACCTTGTTCATTAGCAATGGCCACATTACCGGGGAGTGCACCAACGAATGCGTTTACCACTGCGATATTGCTGGCGTTAGGGCCAATCCAAATACCCGGTCCACCATTGCCACCGATACGTAGCAATGTACTGGCACTGCCAATGGTTGTCACTCCGGCGCTCTCACTTACGTAGATGCCACCTTGCGCATTTGGGCGGGCACTACTGCCACCCCGACTTAAACCAATCAACGCATAGCCATTGAGGTTCGTGTTGGCTGGCGAGGCACCTCCATTCGCGTGGATTCTAATCCCAACCCCGTTATTACCGCTAATGACCAATGGTTGGGTTGCACTCATGCTCCCGATCTGCGTGGCTTGGGCGCCATCTTCAATGCGGAGGCCATCACCGCCGTTGGCAAATGCACTTTCGCTCTCTAGATTAACTCCGATCAGATTACTGGCAACAGTCGTCGTATACGTTTGTGAACCACCGATCAGAATGCCACTCAATCCATTGGCGCCGATAATGTTCCGTTCAGCGTTGGTCGAGCCACCGACCAGATTCAGCTCTGCACGTCCATTCGGGTCAATAGTCGTGTCACTGAGAATCTGAATCCCGAACCCACCATTGGGACGAGCAGCAGTTGTGCTGGTAAAGATAACGCCGATCCGATTACCCTGAATGCGATTTTGTGACGCATTGCTGATAACGACACCATTAACGGTGTTCCCGGCAATTGTGTTCGGTGCATTAGCTGTACCGATTTGGTTATTGCGAGCAGCACTGCCACTGATCACAATTCCGTTGCGGTTCCGTAAGTTGTCGGGTGGTATAGTGTTATCGAGCAGTAAGCCAATAGTACAATTGCGGACCACATTATCAGCGCTACTGATATAGATGCCACTCCCGCGATAGCTCCCGGCGTCGTTGCTGGCACCGTAGATGGCCAGCCCTTCGATAATTGCGCCACCACCGCTGAGCACCAGACCGGCATCGCCAGCATTGGCGTTAATTGCGACCTGCGGTGCACTGCTCAGGAGATCAGCCCTGATCGTCACATTTGGTCGGGTAATTGGTGGCAACCGTTGCGTGGTGGTGATAACATACGGTGCTGATCCCACCGACCCTTCAGTGATCAAATCAAAGCTGATCGTTATCCGATCGGTACCGCTGCTAGCATTTGCCTTTGCAATTGCCTGGCGCAGACTACAATTGTTGTTGGTTAACTGGTCGGTACAATGCACGTTGAGATCGGTTACGGCATTATCAGCCAGAGTATCGACGTACAGGGTAAGACTTACCTGACTGAAACTCTGTTGTGGCCAGAGCAAGGTGTTTCCGAGCAAGAACAGACCAACAACGAGCCACCAGATTTTGCGTGCAGACATGCTCTCTCCTTGCGCCGACATATAGCGCCCGGCATACAACGAAGCAGCGACGATTAGCAACGTTCCACTTGATGTAGATTGTAGCACGCTCACCTGGTAGCGAGAACAGGAGGCGATACAGGAATTTAGTACTGATTTTTATAGGCGGGGGAGCACACCAATTGCCCGTAAATACGCAATCGAAGCGGCGTACTGCTGATCTTCGTACAGGCAAATCTGCTCTTCGCCAGCGCCTCGTTCCCAGGGTGTCCGCCAGTCATCATCGCGTAAACGCATTGTTTGGGCAAAGAGGCGTAAGACCGGTAGCACTTCACGCACATCGCATGGAGGGTATCCTTGCCACCAGTCATCATCGAGAATGCGCACGTGGCGTGCACTGTGACTAACTAGCTCGATCTGGCAAGCTACTTCAGGGGTATACTGCTCGATCAGGTTAAAGATGCGGCGAATGTCAAGATCACCTTCGCCTAACGCACAACGAACGAGCCGCCAGCCATGAGGGGTGGGATACGTTTCGTAATCGGCGAGATGTACATTCCGGATTAGTGGCCTCAGTCGTTCAAAGGCAGCGTATGGAGTTTCACCGACAATCAGGCAATTCACAGCATCGAAGCAGACACCGATGTACGGACTGTCAACAGCAGTACAGATGGCAGACAGATCAGCACTGGTGGCATCTTGATGGTTCTCAACGGCCAGGATAACGTTATGTTCGGCTGCCAGATCGATCACGGCGCGCAATCGATCAGTAATCTCGGCCAAATGAGCTGACCAGTTATCGGTGAAAGAACGACGATATCCTTCCAACACCGGACTGATCAGCACTCGCAGTACACGTGCACCGAGCATCGCTGCGGCAGGAATGTGCGCTCGCAGTACCTCAACATCAACGACGTCGCTATCCGCTACCGGCGTTAGTCCACACAGGCTCAGGCGTTCGCGGAGCGCATGCAATCGATTAGGAGATAGGTCGGGAAGCAGACTCAGAGGTATTTCAATGCTCTGCAAGCCAGCTCTCGTGGCTAGGGCCACCATGTCTTCAACATCGAGTGGCCGACTCACAGCACGAGACGTGCCTCGCCCAAGCAATCCACAACGATAACTAAAACTTAAGATAGAAAGACCGATCAACACGGCCAGACCTCACACACTTTCAGGATAAACATTATACCATAACAAACGTTTTATGCTGAACTTAACAATGTCCTATTGGTTCCCTGGGTGCGTGAGCCACTGGCCCGCGTTGTGCGGTGCTCGGTTTGCCTGGGGGCGTAGGCCGCTGGCCCGTGTTGTGTGGTGCTCGGTTTGCCTGGGGGCGCAGACCACTGGCCCGCGTTGTGTGGTGCTCGGTTTGCCTGGGGGCGTGAGCCACTGGCCCGCGTTGTGCGGTGCTCGGTTTGCCTGGGTGCGCAGACCGCTGGCCCGCGTTGTGTGGTGCTCGGTTTGCCTGGGGGCGTAGACCGCTGGCCCGCGTTGTGCGGTGCTCGGTTTACCTGGGGGCGTAGGCCGCTGGCCCACGTTGTGCGATGCTCGGTTTGCCTGGGGGCGCAGACCGCTGGCCCGCGTTGTGCGGTGCTCGGTTTGCCTGGGGGCGCAGACCACTGGCCCGCGTTGTGTGGTGCTCGGTTTGCCTGGGTGCGTGAGCCACTGGCCCGCGTTGTGCGGTGCTCGGTTTGCCTAGGTGCGCAGACCGGCTGGCCCGCGTTGTGTGGTGCTCGGTTTGCCTGGGGGCGCAGACCACTGGCCCGCGTTGTGTGGTGCTCGGTTTGCCTGGGGGCGCAGACCACTGGCCCGCGTCGTGTGGTGCTCGGTTTGCCTGGGGGCGTAGGCCGCTGACCCGCGTTGCATGGTGCTCGGTTTGCCTGGGGGCGCAGACCACTGGCCCGCGTCGTGTGGTGCTCGGTTTGCCTGGGTGCGCAGACCGCTGGCCCGCGTTGTGCGGTGTAGAGGAATCCATTGCACACCCCGTATAAGGGCGCAACAGTGCGTACCCGCGCATAGGCGGAAGTGGGAGCGGTGCTTCGTCATTAGTCGGCAGACTGCCGGGCGGGTTGCCCCTCGCTGGTTGGTTGCTGTTCAGCAATCGAGGCCACGGCAATACCGGTGAGCAAGAGAATAATCCCAACGAGCTGCAACAGTGCGACAGTTTCACGGAAGAGGATGAAGGCGAGCAGGGATGAGCCGATTGGCTCACCGAGAATTGCTACTGCTACGTAAGTGGCTGATAATCCGCTGAGCGCATAGTTGAAGGCAGTATGACCGAGGAGTTGTGGACCGACTGCCAGACCAAGGACAATCAGGTACGCATAAGGTTCAAAACCAAAGAATTGCTGACCACTGACGATAGCCCATACCACCAGTACCACTGCTGCGCTGGTGTAGACGAGCCAGATGTACGCTAATACCGAGAGTCGTTGACGCAAGTTACGACCGATAAGTAGATAGCCACTGGCGGTAACCGCTCCGATCAAGGCCAGTGTATTGCCGAGCAACGGATTGCTCTGCGTGGTGTTGGTGCTATCACTGATACTAATCACGATCGTTCCTACTAAAGTCAGCGCAATGCCGACCAGAGTCGTCCAGTGTAATCGTTCACGAAAGAGGAAGAATGAAGCCAACCCGACCCAGAGCGGGTTGGTAGAGACAAGCGCCGCACTGCTGGCAACCGAGGTATACTCAAGTGAGCTAATCCAACTGGCGAAGTGAAGGGCAAGAAACACTCCGGCTCCCATGCCGAAGAGAACATCGCGACGGGCGAGTCGACGTATTTCGTTGCTGGATCGGCTGAGCGCCAGCGGAGTCAGGATCAGCGCCGCTAAACCCAGTCTTCCGGCAGCGATACTCAATGACGACATACCGGCACCCTGGGCATAACGGATCAGGATCGATGCAGTTGAGGCGATCAGTACACCGGCAAAGAGAACAGTGTACAGCCACAAGCGATGTCGATTCATGGAATTACTCTCGTCCAGCACACGAGTGGTGCAGCTACCCATGTTGGTGGTGGGGTCTGATACAGTTTTGTTGCGTCGCTCGCAACCAGATCGAGGATTTCACCCTGAAGCGGCCCTCGTAAGAAGCGGAACACTTGGCCAGCATCGCGCGCATCACTTTTAGCCCGCACACAGTGCTGATTGTAGCCCCAATAATCACCAGCCGCCAACAGGTTCATCCCCTCTTCAATGGTATGTCGTGCCAGTTCGAGACCGCCTGCCTCTGGAGCCAGTGACTGTTCAGGCGGATCGCCGTAGCCGATGCCGTGATGAAACGGATCGGCAGTTGAGACGATAACTGCATCACGAGCCAGTTCCACCAACGCTTCGATACCGGACAACGCTTCTGGATGACCGCCGGCCAAGTAAGGGTAACGCTCGATCACTTGTGGGCTGCGGATGCCGCGACGGCGCGTTTCAAGCTGCCAGAAGAAGCGAAAACTATAGAGTGCGTGATCAAGCTCCCATTCGTTCCCCCGGTTGAGACCTGGCCCCTGAATGCCCCAATAGTGCTCGGCAACAGGAGAGCCACCAGCCGCAACCCGACGGCGTGCCTGCTCCATCTCATCATTCCAGGCGTGTAGCACACTGATCACAAGCACGCGATCGGCGCCACTATCGAGACAGGCATGGACTGCCGCTGCTATCTGATGACCGCAATCGGCAACGCCAGCATGGGGAAAGACAATAACTCCGCCACTGGTTAAGACGGAAGTCAAATCCCACTGGCGCGCTTTGTCAAGCAGTTCATAGCCACCACGTTCACCGAGTGCCTCGTGTTCGGCACGGTAGAGATCGTGAATTGCTCGATTCAATTCATCACGGCGCATAGATTATCCAAACTGCTCGACAAAGCGTTGGTCACCGCTGTAGAACCAGCGAATGTCATCGATACCGTATTTGAGCATTGCGACCCGTTCAGGACCAAACCCACCCGCGAAGCCGCTAAATTCTTCCGGATCATATCCGCCATTGCGTAACACATTCGGATGGACCATTCCACAACCACCGATTTCAAGCCAGCCAGCGTACTTGCAGATACGACAACCCTTTCCGCCGCAGAGGAAGCAGGTGACATCCATTTCAGCACTGGGTTCGGTGAAGGGGAAGAAGCTGGGACGCAAGCGCACCTGAGTGCCTGGTCCAAACATACGCTCGGCAAAAAAGCTCAGCGTTCCCTTCAGATCGGCCATCGTGACGTTGCGACCAACTGCTAAGAACTCAAATTGATGGAACATCATCTCACTCCGCACCGTTACCTGTTCGTTACGGTAGACCTTACCGGGAATCAGGACCCGTAGCGGATGAGGGGCATTGCGCCGCATTGCGTGGATTTGTCCAGGCGAGGTATGGGTTCGTAAGAGGACTGAAGGCGCGCCTGCTGGCATCTCAATGTAAAAGGTGTCCTGCATGTCACGAGCGGGATGATCGTCGGGGAAGTTGAGCAGGCTAAAATTGAAAGCGTCATATTCAACCTCTGGGCTTTCCCAGACTTGAAAACCCATCTCGGCAAAGATGTGCTGAACCTGACGCAGAATCTGGTTGGTGAGATGAATATACCCAACAGCAGGCCGACGACCCGGCATCGTCACGTCAATCCGCTCTGCGGCTAGCTCGGCGGCAATGGCCTGGGCCTCAAGCCGCTCTTTGGCAGCCGCAAATGCGGTTTCAAGTTGTTCACGTAAAGCATTGACTCGCTGTCCTACCAATGGTCGTTCATCTGCCGGTAGGGCACCGAGGCCGCGACTCAGGCGGGAAAGACGGCCCTGCTTTCCAATAAAACGGCTCTTCCATTCGGTGAGTGCAGTGACATCGCTAACGGCTTCGAGTGCGGTGAGGGCTTCTTGTTCGAGCGCAGTTAATTCATCGAGCAACGTAGTCATGGAACACCATAGCATTTCAATCACGAGTGGTATGTGCACTGCTATTATACATTGGATTGTCGGTGTGTTGTTATTGTTGCGATTGCCGGTTGGCGTGCAATTGGCTGCTGCCCCTTTCGTGGTGATGTGCAAGGACAGACAAAACTTGCGCCGTGGTGCGTAGATTTGGTCTTCGCCCCATTCTTACCCAACGCAATCGATCATCACCGTTCTTCACTGGCTCAACATCCGTACTGCACGTAAACTGGCAGCGGAATCGATTCGTGGCGTATATTCAAGGCCAACATAGCCACTGTAAGCGTGTTCACGGAGAATCCCGAAGATATGCTCGTAGTTGATCTCGCCAGTACCAGGTTCGTGCCGCCCTGGAACATCTGCCACATGAATGTGACCGATAAGATCAAGATTCGCGAGAATGCGACGGGTCAGATTGCCTTCACTGATCTGCTGATGGTAGCAGTCGAATAACAACTTAACGTGCGGTTTCCCAAGCTCACGAATAATCGCGAATCCCTCATCAGATGACCAGAGAAAACTCCCCGGATGGTCGAGTGGGTTACGCGGTTCGAGCAGCAAGTTTAAACCGGCATCAGCCGCTGTTTCGGCAGCCTCGTGTAGCGCATCGATCAGACATGCCCGTTGGCTGGCATAATCCAGGTCTGCACGACTGATGCCACCGTGTACGATGAGATTATCGCAGGCGAGATCAACTGCCAGGGCAGCGCTGCGCGTCACTTCTTCACGAAAGAGGGCGCGCTGATCGGGATCATTCGGTGAGGCTTCACTACCAAAGATGGCTACACAGTGCAAGCGTAATGCCGTTTGCAGGGCAATCGTGATATTCATATCCTTGCCCCGCCGCGTCCAGAATTCGTAGGCGCGGAAGCCCAGATCGGCAATATGTTCGAGGCGCTGCTCAAACGGGCGATCGGTGAAGATCATATCGAGACAGACTGAGAAGCGGAGCGGTGCGAGGGTCGACATCTTCAACCTCACTTTTCTGCACAAGTATCGCTATCGCGTAACCCGACCCGCGATAGCGACGTGAAGACGCACAGCGCTTGTAAGCGGTTGGCCGGTCAGGTTTCTCTGCAATGCACAGCTCTTATTATACTGTTGTCGGCGTATAACGATGTACGACATACGGTCATTTTTAGCCCGGCGCTCATTACCGTTCAAGCGCCACTTCACGAGCGTCTTCGCCGAACGATTTTGAGCAAGGTGGTGATTGCTGCTTCGAGCTGACTATCGCGTCCTGTGGCCCATTCACCCAGTGGCCGAGCAACATCAACATCAACCGGTCGTCCTCGTCCCTCTAAGTCTTCACCCTCCGGCGTAACCACATATAATCGAGGCAGGCTTAGCCATGCGCCATCGAGCAACTGAATCTCATACGTCCAGATGACTGCACCAGCAGTTGGGCGGCCTACTACTTTACCGAGCTTCAGCCGTCGGTAACTCTCGCTCAACATCTCGGTGTTGCTTGCCGAACGTTCGTTCGTCACTAGTACAGTTGGTCGGTCAAGCACGCGATTACCTGCCAGATGACTGGCGTCAGTCGTGCCAAGATCGCGAAAGCCACTGCGTAATGCTGAACGTCGCATCAGCACATCAAGAATGAACGTTGCCGTATGCCCACCCCTATTGTACTGCACATCAATAATGACACCGGCCTTGCTGTGCGTTTCAGCATCGAGATCGACCAAAAATTGTTGATAGGCGGAATAACTCATCTCGGCAATATGGACATAGCCGAGTTGTCCTTTACTGAGCCGATGGACGTACTGCTCGTTGGTTGTCACCCAATCGCGGTAGCGCAATTTCTGGTACGCAGTTTGACCGATCGCACGAACGACGATGTCGCGTTCGTTACCGTCATTGGCTCGCAATCTGATTCGTACCCGCCGCTCGGCACTGCGCAAGAGTAGCTTATGGATGGAGATGGTTCCATTCAGGCGTGTACCATCAATTGCAACCAGCTCTTCACCAGGCTGTGGTGGTTCAGGCGCCAGGGCTGCCGGGCCATCGGGTAAGATGCGCTCAACGATCAGCCGACCTTCACGCAGCAGTGGTTCGGCGGCAAAGAGAATACCGATAAAGCCGTCATCACTCTCACCACTATAAAAGCCACTACCTAGGTGTGATGTCCGTAGTTCGCCAACCATCAGGTTAATCAGCGTATGAAGCTCTTCGGTCGTTTGTACCGTGCTGATCAGGGGGGCAAAGCGGTCACGAACTGCCTGCCAGTCTTGACCACGGAAGGTTGGATCGTAGAAGCTGTCGCGGAGTTCGCGCCAGGCCTCAATAAAGATTTGTTCTTTTTCGCGGTGAAAATCAACCTCTACTTCGGCCCGTAATGAGAGCCGGTTTGGTTCATTCCCGCCAGGGAAGCGACGCACCACCACCTGCCCGTCTTCAAGATAGTAGAAGCTACGACCATCAGGGGCAAATTGTAGAAATCCCTTGCGCGTGTCGCTGGCGGTCAACTGGCGTGGCGGCTGATTGGCTCGTGGCTCATCGAGGGGGAGTGTCCAGACATCAACCTTGCCGGCTACTGACGCCAGAAATAGCAGGTCTTTCCCATCGGGACTGATGGCTCCCGCCATTGCGTTCATTTGTGGTGGTGTGAGCAGGCGCAGACGACGATCAATCCCTTCAAAGACGATAGATGTGTTTGGCGGTTCGAGTGCTCTGGCATTGGTGGCAGATTGATCATCGGTTTTGGCCGGTTGCTCCTCCTTTTTCACAAACAACTGTTCAAAAGCCGTTTCGCGAAAAACCGGTTGTGGAGGACGGAGATCGACACGAGCGATCTGAGCTTCTAAACGATACTGTTCGGTAGTGAAGATGATGAAGCTACCATCTGGCGCCCAACACAGATTCCCGCCTTCCAGGTTACTGAGAAAGGTGATCTGACGTGGCTCACTACCACTTGCCGACACTACATAAACATTGCTGAAGAGTCGACTATCTTGTGCGATGAAGGCCAGGTAGCGTGAATCGGGTGACCAACAGAGATCGGCAGCCACGGCAAACCTTGCTCGGCATACTTCACGTGGTGACTCTCCTTCAACATCGATTGTCTCAATGACCATCTGATCGCGGATGTATGCAATGGTCTTCCCATCAGGGGCAATTCGTGGTAACATTTTCGGCCGACCATCGTGGGTAAGTTGCCGTTCCTGACCACTGCTGAAATTGTAGCAAAACAGTTCCACTTCACCGTGACGGTCGGAGAGGTAGATCAAGCGCTGCGAATCGGGTGTCCAGGCAACACTCCACTCGCGGGCTGGCGTGTTGGTAATGCGAAAAGCCGGCCCCTGCCGCAGATCGCGATCCGTCTCCTTATCGGCAAAATCGGCAAAAACATCACCACGGGCGACAAAGGCCAGCTTCTTACCATCAGGGCTGAGATGAACCTCGCTGAAGCCACTCGTCCAGCGTTCGATCCGCACCGGAGTACGTTTGCTATCGATCCGTACCCGGATAGGAATAGGCGCTGCTTCACCGCTCAACGGATCAATACGCCACAATTGCCCGTCACCTCGTTCGCAGACAATGGCACCGTTCCGGCGGGCGATTGTTGGAAAAAACAATCTGCCATCACGAAAGCAGGTAATCTGACGTGGCTCACCTTCGCCAAATGGAAGATACCAGAGATTCTCGTGCCCGTCATAATCGCAGACTATATACAATCCCTGTCCATCCGGTGCCCACAGTGGCCACCCCAGTTTGCCGGCATAGCGAAACCTCTGACCGTAAGGACCCGCATATTGACAGAGCGCTCGATAGTCGGGATAGGCTGGGCCTAACCAGACTTCATTCGGCGAAAAGGGATGGGGACCACGTCGCCACCAGCGTTCACGCACGTTTACAAATGCCAGTTGCTGCCCATCTGGCGCGACAGCGACCTGATCGAGCTGTTCGTATGGTTCAAGATAGATTGGTGCCGGTGTCCCACCAGATATACCAACACGATAGATGCCATACCCCATCTGTTCAATATCACTGGTGAAATAGACTGCTTCACCGTCACTTGCCCAGTCCTGCGGGTAGCACGGTTCATCCTGGAAAGTAAGTTGTTGCGGTGCGCCACCTGCCAGATCAAGGACGTAAAGATCACCGGCACCATCACGCCCGGCCCCAAACAGCAGATGCTGCCCGTCAGGACTGAAGCGCGGCTGGTAATGGCGTGCTGGATGAGCGGTCAGACGTTCGGCAATTCCACCTTCGATTGAGACCAGCCAGACATCTCCAGCGGTGATGAAGGCGAGCTGTTGACCATCAGGATCGAGAGCCGGTTGGCGCAACAACGCAGACGGTGTATTCACGATTATTTCCTCGAAATACCCTCAATGCTGAACCGAATGCTCTTCCCAAACAAACGCACGGGCTAGCACGGAATCGATCAATCCCGGAACCATCCGACTAATCCACAACGCCAGGCGATCACTCCAACTCACATAGGCCATTCGTGGCTCGGTGCGAGCAGCACGGAGGATAGTGCGGGCCACTGCCTCTGGCGGTACTCCAGGCGGTGCAATTCGTCGTCGTTCATGACCACGTCCCAGCCTGCGCTGATTAAACGCAGTGCGGGTAGTACCAGGACGTACTACCGTAACGGTGATACCGCTTCCGTGTAGCTCGATCCGGAGCGCGTTACTGATCTGTTCAAGTGCAGCTTTGGCCGCTGCATAACCACCCAGAAAAGGTAATGGCTGTGCTGCTAGTACTGAAGAAACGTTAATAATCTGACCGCGACCGGCAGTACGCATCAGTGGTACTGTGGCCTGAATTAACCAGATCGGCCCCAGCAGATCAACCGCCAGCACCCGCTCGAGGTCGGCGCGAGCCAGATGAGTGATTGGGCCGGTCAATCCGATACCAGCATTATTGATCAAAATGTCAACTCGCCCAAACGCTTCAACAGCGCGTTCGACCAGATTGACACAGGCTCCCGGATCAGCGACATCAGTTGGCACAGCTATTGCTCGTGGCAAACCGGCTGCTACCTGCTCTAACGCCTCGTGCGAACGAGCCGCCAGCACCAGATGGGCACCGGCCTCTGCAAAACAACGCGCCGTCGCCGCACCAATCCCACTTGAAGCGCCGGTAATAATGACTACTCGATCACGCGGATCCACGTTGTTCACCTCTGTATTGCAGCAACATCTCCTCCGCTGCCTATCCTTCTCCCCGATCTCGCAAGTGCTTGCAGATACCGGCTTTGATGGTCTGACCCGGCACCTCATGCCCTAACATGCGCTCAAGTTCACGGGCGGTTGCCATCAGGGCCGGCAAATTCAGCCCAGTTGCAATCCCCATCTCGTGGAGCAGATGGGTCACATCTTCCGTACAAAGATTGCCGGGTGCGCCAGGGGCAAACGGACAACCACCAATGCCGCCGATGCTCGAATCGAACATATCTACACCTAGTTGTAATGCGGCCAGCAGATTAGCCAGTCCGGCGCCACGCGCACTGTGTAGATGCAGACGTAACGGCTGGCGTGGAAAACGTTCGCGAAAGGCGCGTACCACTGCCTGTACCAGGAGCGGATGGGCCATTCCGGTAGTGTCGCCCAACGTTAACTGCTCAGCTCCTAGATCGAGCAACCGCTGACACAGATCCATAACCCGCTCGATAGGTACATCGCCTTCAAATGGACAGCCAAACGCCACCGACAGAACGGCATCGAACGGCTTACCGGCAGCGTGGACTAATGTTGCCATCTCGGCCACCTGTGTCAGCGACTGTTCGATACTCATGTTCACATTGCTTCGATTATGGCTCTCGCTGGCGCTAAGAAATACCTGAACAACATCTGCACCAGCGGCAATGGCCCGTCGCGCCCCGACAACGTTTGGTGCAATCGCACTATACACCACCCCTGGTCGCCGCTCAATATTGGCAAATACTGCCTCTGTATCGGCCATTTGGGGGACGTTCTGAGGCCGTACAAAGGCCCCCACTTCGATTGCCCGTAGCCCGGTGGTAGCGAGCAGATCAATCAGTTTTACCTTCTGGGTGGTACTGAGAATGACCGGCTCATTCTGCAACCCATCACGCGGCCCCACTTCACGAATATGCACGAAGTTGGGAAGTGTGGCAATCTCCATTGTGGTCATCATTGACCTCCCTGGTGTCTCATGGTGTATGGTCGGAGCGCTACCGGGAATCAAAAACGGCAGCATGAACCTATTGATGAAACAGTAACACTTGACAGTATGGTAGAGATTTGCGTCCCTTCTGTCAAATGGTTGCAATGAAACGCATTAGTAACTCCATTGTAACCTACTATTCTACCCTGACAACAGACCCGCATGAGATGTGCGGTGCAACGATGGGAAGACAGCGCATAACGCTGAATGGAGGATCCAATGGACTGGTCGAAGCAAGTAAACGACATGATCAAGATGTGGACGGGCACGCAGCAGAAGGTGTGGGAAAGCTGGATGGCCTCAATGCAATACATGGCATCTCCGCAGAGTCCGGAGGCATGGCAGAAGACGGTTGATAGCTGGCGCGGAACGGTGAAGCAGACCCTTGAGGCGCAGGTTGAGCTAACCCGGATGTGGGCCGAGGCAGTGGCGGCGAATAGTGTCAATATGCCGACGATGCCCTCTGTGCCAGGTGTACCGACCATCCCCGGTCTCAATCCGATGACACCAACCTCGCTAGTGGAATGGAGCCGACAAGTGCTGGAGATGACGCGCAACTTTACCGAGAGCCAAAGCCGGTTTATTGAGGGATGGTTCGAGATGCTTAAGAAGTCGGATCCGACGACCATAGCTCGTGGTTGGGATACGACTCAGATGCAGAAGGTTATGCAGAGCTGGCAAGAGGCGATGCAGCGAGTGATCGAGGCCCAGGCCGAACTCGGCAAGGTGTTGATGGGTGTGGTCAACAGCACGGTTGAAAAGAAGTAAGGGTGTGCTTCTTAACGCGCCCTGTGTATTCTCCGCTCGCGTTCCAGGTGTCTACCTTCTGGTGAGTATACCTGGAACGCGATCCTTTTACGCCTCACTAACGCCGTACCAGGCCGCAAAGTGGTGTACCGGGCCGTGTCCGTTTCCTAAACCAGGAGCATGGCGCAGCGCAGTGGTAATATAGTCCTTTGCCTGTTGAACTGCTTCAGGCACGCTTAGCCCTTTCGCCAGACCGGCGGCGATGGCTGAAGCGAATGTACAGCCGGTGCCGTGCGTATGCCTGGTTTCGATCCGTGGCGCGGTGAAGTACTGATATTGTGCGCCGTCGAAGAGTACATCGACACTATCACCTTGTAGATGACCACCTTTCACCAGTACCCAACGCGGCCCCATCGCATGAATCATCTGTGCTGCCTGTTCCATCTCCGTCACTGTCGTGATCGCAAGTCCGGTTAGGGCACGCGCCTCCGGGATATTTGGCGTTACTATCGTTGCCAGTGGGAACAAGAGCGAGATCAACGCATGTTGAGCCTCCGGCCGCAACAAGGGATCACCACTCTTCGCCATCATGACCGGATCGACGACTAGATGCGGCCAGTGGTACGTACGGGCCTTTTCAGCAACAACGGCAATAATGTCGGCGTTGGCCAACATCCCAGTTTTCACAGCGTCAACACCGATGTCGGTTACCACTGAGTCGATCTGCTGACCAACAAACGCAGCCGGCAGTTCAATCACTCCTTGGACACCAACCGTATTTTGGGCAGTGACGGCTGTCAACGCGCTCATTCCGTACACACCCAGAGCGGCAAACGCCTTCAGATCGGCCTGGATACCGGCTCCACCGCCAGAATCGGAACCGGCAATTGTTAAACAGCGTGGTAACGTCATAGTACCTGCTCCTGGACTGCTGATACAATCGCGATCAGTTGGCGAGCCGCGGCAGCAACATCTTCTGCTGCCACCACTGCCGAAACCACTGCAATACCATTGACACCCGTGCGTATGACCTCAGCAGCATTTGCCTGATTGATGCCACCAATGGCGACGATAGGGATTGCTATCTGTCGCCGAATGGCTGTCAGGCCATCAATACCTATCGGTGGAGCAGCATCAGGCTTTGTCGGGGTCGCAAAGACCGGTCCGACACCGAGGTAATCGGCGCCATCTTGCACTGCCTGCACCGCTTCGCTATGGCTATGCGCCGAAACACCTAACAACCGGTCGCCAATCAGTTTGCGGGCAAGCGCCACCGGCATATCGTCCTGACCAATATGTACACCATCAGCATCAACTGCGAGCGCCACATCTACCCGATCATTGACAATGAAGGGTACGCCGGTACGATAGGTCAGTTCACGCAGTTCTTGTGCCTCGGTGACCATCTGCCGGGTGGAAACATGTTTCGCCCGATACTGCACGACAGTCGCGCCACCGCGGATCGCTGCCTCGATCACCTCTCGATGTGAACGACCACGGGCTAGGCCAGCATCGGTTATCACGTAGAGCCGCCAGTCAACTGTTCTTGCCGTGCTCATCACGGTTTCCTTTCCAGGGGTGGGTCTGAAACACTCCTCTTTCAGACCAGAGGCGTATTGTTCAGACACGCTCTCAATCAGGCTAGGACGCTACGCTCTCACTCTGTTCCCAATGTCACTCGTGCGCCTGTCCGAATCTGGTCGGCTGAAAGGTGGTATATTGCATCGTAGAACGCCACTTTGAAACTGGCCGGCCCACGTGCGGCTGGAGCCGCGATTTCGGCTGCCAACCCAAAACAGGCAAGTGCGGCTGCTGCGGCCAACGGATAATCACGTTCGACTGCGGCAAATGCGGCAATCACCGTTGTCGCAGAACAGCCGGTGCCGGTAAGTGTTTTAAGCCATTCGTGACCATTATCGACCATAAACACTCGTGTGCCATCGGTAACGATGTCACGACGACCGGTTACCGCTACTACGGTCTGATACTGGCGGGCCAACGCCTGGGCTGCGGCGAGTGGGTCATCGGCCTCAACAACGGCCTCAACTCCCTTCACCACGCCACCCATACCGGCTAATGCACCAATCTCACCTGAATTGCCACGCACAATCGCAATCCGTAGCTCTTCGAGTAAGCGGCGATTACTCGTTGTGCGCAACGTAGTGGCGCCGGCCCCAACCGGATCGAGTACAATCGGAATGCCCAACTCGTTGGCACGCCGACCTGCGATCAGCATTGCCTCGATCCAATCGGGTGACAACGTACCCACGTTGAGCACGAGCGCTCCGGCAGCCGTTACCATCTCGGCAACCTCTTCCCGATCATGCGCCATCACCGGCAACCCGCCGATATGGAGGGTTACATTCGCAGTGTCGTTCATCACCACAAAATTCGTGATGTGGTGAATAAGGGGGCGCTGCTGGCGTACTTGTTCACGTAACGCGGCGATCCGTTCATTGAGAGTCATACATACCTCCTTGCGCCAGCAGACGGACGGCAACGAGTGAAGGGACAAAAAAACCGTCCTGCCACCGCAGGACGGATACACTGATTGCAGATCATACATCTGCACCGTTTGCTCCTCCCTCCGCTGGCATAACCCAGATCAGGTTCAGAGGGTCGGTGTCGGTGGCGTAACGCCGAAGACACCCTCTCAGCCCGGTTCACCCAGGCTCCCCTGGCATAGATTTACTATATACGTAATGATACCATGACCGCGTATTGCCTGCAAGCCATCGCGTATTTCTCTAGCGATCCGGCAGCAGTGGGGAGAGAGGGGAGAGGCGTGCGGAGAGATGAGTTGCAACGGTTTCAGCACCGATGCTGCGGAGAACGCTTGGTGGTCCTCACCTTCCCCCTCGCCCCCTTCCTCTCCCCCACGGGGAGAGGAAGGGGGAATGTGCATTGCGCGGGGTGAACGTTGCTCTCCCAAGCCGTCACGCGCCGTCTGGCGCTGCCCGCTCGGCAGCGGGAACGTGCGGCGGATAGCGGAACAGAACATTGCCCCCCAACGCAGTGGTTGTCCCGGCACGGTACGTTCCCAATACGAAATCCGGGTTTTGGGTCAGGCTCTCACATGACCGCTACCGAGCACGGTGAAAACTTTGAAAAACCCTGTTTCCCCACTAGCAACGTTTGACGAACCCCGTGCAGACTGGTATAATGCCGTATTGACGTAGCATCGCTCTTCGGCGATGTTATCTTGTTGTCAAAAAGTCGGGAAGTCAGGTTGTGGTGACGGTGAGCGATCATACTGTTCTGCTAATCTCTCCTGTCACCCCTTGCAAGACGAAGGAGTCGCGCTATCAGAGACCGGTTTCGCATCAATAATCGTATTCGTGCCCGTGAAGTGCGTCTCATTGACGAGAATGGTACGCAGGTAGGGATTGTTCCGCTTCGCGAGGCATTGGCGATAGCCGAAGAACGCGGGTACGATCTCGTTGAAGTTGCGCCGAATGCAGTTCCACCTGTATGCCGCCTGCTTGATTATGGCAAGTTTCGCTACGAGCAGAGCAAGAAAGAGCGTGAAGCGCGTCGTAATCAAAAACAGTCGGAACTCAAACAAATTCGGCTCATGCCAAAGACTGACGATCACGATGTTGCAGTAAAAGCGAATCAGGCGCGGCGCTTTTTATTGGCCGGCGACAAGGTAAAATTCAACCTGCGTTTTCGTGGTCGTGAGATGGCTCACCCCGAAATCGGACGGCAGATGCTCGATCAGATTGCAGAGCAGTTGAGTGATATTGCCGTCGTCGAACAGAAACCGCTCATGGAGGGCCGCGTCTTATCCATGCTGCTGGCGCCAACTGCAAAAGTGCTAAAAGCAGCCCAACAGGCGCAAAAGGCAGCCGCTCAGCGCACTGCACAGAGCGGGGCAGCTAGCACGAAACCTGCTCCGGCTGCGGCAGCACCGGCAGCGGAAGAAGAAGTGGTTGAGGAAGAAGAACTCGTTGAGGACAGTAGCGAAGAAATCGAGGATGCTGACGCAGAAGAAGATTTCTTCGACGAGGACTACGACGACGAGGAAGATGATTTCGACGAGGAAGAGAAAGCAGAGCGGGGACGCCGAAGACGACGATAACCGATGCGATACCGGTCGGCGTTGCGCTATCCGGTGGCAACTAGAGGAGTTATTCAATGCCTAAGATGAAAATGAAGACGCACAAAGGTGCGAAAAAGCGCTTTAAGATAACGGCGTCGGGCAAATTTCTTCAACAGCGTGGTGTGCGTGGAAACAAGCGTAACCGTCCCAGTCGTTCACAACGTGCCTGGGGAAAAGGGCATCCGATTTCTCCCGCTAACCGTCGCTTGTTGCAGAGAGCACTGCCTTACGGGTTAGAGTAGGATCGGCACGGAAGTGCTGTTTGTTAGGTCATCATGATTCGCGCAGGAATATCTTTGGTTGATCGCGGATGAAGTTCAGGGTTTGGTTTGCCACCCCCTGACCTATCCGCCAAAGGAGAAAAATCATGACTCGTGTCAAGCGTGGCATAATGGTGCGTAAACGCCACAAAAAACTGTTAGCTCAGGCCAAAGGGTATCGCGGTGCGCGCAGTCGCCATTACAAGGTGGCGCACGAGGCGGTGATGCACGCGCTTGCTGATGCGTATCGTGACCGACGTCGACGTAAGCGTGATTTTCGCCGTCTGTGGATTATTCGTATCAATGCAGCGGCCCGCCTTCACGGTACAACCTATAGCCGCCTAATGAATAGCCTGAAGAAAGCGAACATTGTGATTGACCGCAAGATGTTGGCCGATCTTGCGGTACGCGATCCGCAAGCTTTTGCTCGGATCGTTGCCCAGGCGCAATCGGCTGCTGTTGCGTGAACCGATCACTGTTCCCTGCCGGTGTGATCTCTAGTTCTGCAAACCAGCATGTGAAGTGGCTCCGCTTGCTCGCCGAATCGGCACGTCATCGGCGAAGCGAGCGGAGTTTCGTTATCGAAGGGGTTCGTCTCGTTAGCGATGCGCTGTCCGCCGGCGCTGAGTTGCGGCTTGCGCTGTACGCTCCTGAACAACTGTCATCCACTCCTGCCGGTACGGCGCTGTTGAATCGTCTGCGTCAGTTACCAAACTGCTATCCGGCAACTCCTACCGCTGTTGCTGCCGCTGCCGATACTGAACAGCCCCAGGGAGTTGTGGCGGCTGTGCGCTGGCCTGAATTGTCACCGCGACCCGGTCTGCGCCTTGTTTTAGATGCTATCCAAGACCCTGGCAATGTGGGAACCCTTCTCCGTTCGGCTGCCGCTGCCGGTGTTGGCCTCGTTATGTGTGCTCCTGGGACTGTCGATCCCTTCAATCCAAAAGTGGCACGTGCAGCAATGGGTGCACACTTTCTGTTGCCCCTGCGAATATGGTCGTGGGAAATGGTGAGTGCCGAGCTGAGTTCGTTGACCGTCTACGCTGCTGATAGTGCGGGTAAACACCCTTACTATGCGGTAGATTGGCGTCAGCCCGCAGCGCTAATTATTGGGAATGAGGCGCATGGTTTGAGTTCGTCCGCTCGTGCTCTTGCCCAGCACTTGATTGCCATTCCAATGGTCGGCTCGATTGAATCGCTTAACGCTGGCGTGGCCGGAAGTATTATTTTGTTTGAAGCACTTCGTCAACGAATGGTTGAGCAATAGGGGCGGCTTCTCAATCCGTTCACGCCGCAGGTGATACACTGCCTACCGTCACCCTTCTTTCCTACAACAACCGACTGTCGAGCAAATGCCCCATACGAAGCTGCTTGGTGAGCAGGTAGCTAGCACTATGGGTCGTTGCCGGAACCTGTAGCGGTACTCGTTCAAGCACCTGAATCCCATGTTGTTCGAGACTGGTCATTTTGGCAGGATTATTGGTAAGCAGACGCACGCTGGTAATGCCGAGATCACGCAGGATAGTGGCAGCGATGCTGTAATCACGCATATCATCGGGAAAACCGAGGGCACGATTGGCATCGACTGTATCAAGTCCTTGTTGCTGGAGCGCGTAAGCGCGAATTTTGTTCACCAACCCGATCCCACGTCCCTCTTGCCTGAGATACAGTAACACGCCGCGTCCTTCTTGCTGAATGGCAGTCAGTGCGGCAGCTAGTTGCTCGCCACAATCGCAGCGGTGTGAGCCAAAGATGTCGCCGGTGAGGCACTCGGAGTGAAGGCGAGTGAGGACCGGTTCTGAGTTGTCAATTTGGCCGCAGAACAGGGCAACCTGTTCTTTTTGTTCAGCATCGAGGTAAACTGCGATCTGAAAATGACCAAATCTGGTTGGCAAATCTGCCATTGCTGCACGAGTAACCGGAGTAAGTGTCGTCATAGCTAAGCCTCTGAGTCTTCTATAGGACAAGAAGCAACCGGCAGGAGAGTAGGTATCGGTTGGAGAAACGTCCATACCACAACCAGCCATGCACCGGTGAGTAGCGTACCACCGATGAGGTAGGGTGTGTCGGGGCCAAAGCGGTCAAAGAGAAAACCAAAGCTGAGCGGCCCGACGATGAGCGCCAGGCTAATAAGCGCCTGCATACCGCCAAGAACAGCTCCCTGGCGACCGTTCCCGGCGCGCTGTGAGATGATACTGGTCAGCGTTGGTACCGCAAGCCCCATCCCAATTGCCAGCATTGCGGCCAGTGGGAAGAGGAGCCAGTCGCTCTGTTTGACCATACCAACCAGCAGAAACGCCAGGGCCATGAAGCCCATCCCACCACCGGCTAGGCGCGTGTCACCGAGCAGAGGATGCAGGATTTTGAGCAGTCCGGCTTGCGTGATCGCGGCCCACATACCAACGAACACAAAAAGCAGAGCATTTTGGGTTGGACCCCACCCAAAGCGGGTCATTGTGAAGAGAGCAACATTGCTCTGCAAACCGGCAAACGCGATGTTAAGCAGCACAACCGCAAAGAGCAGGGGCCGTACTGTTGGTATCTGCATGGCGGTATACACAGGTGTCAAAAGCCGCAATCGGTATGTCGAATGGTGACGATGGTGTGATGGGAGCGATTCAGGCAAGGCAATGGTTGCGTACAGTGCATTGCCTAGCGCAATTGCAGCCGCCAGAGCCGGTGGTATCGCTAATCCATACTGACTGAGGAATCCTCCCATCGCTGCTCCGCCGATTAGTCCTAAGCCGAAGGCTGCACCTAGTAGCCCTAAACCACGAGTGCGGTGTTGTGGTGTAGTGGTGTCGGCAATGTAGGCTTGGGCTACCGGCATGCTTGAACCGGCAGCCCCGCCTAAAGCGATGGCGGCTGCGAGCAAGGTGATTGAGTTGGCGAGCGCTATGCTCAGATAGGCTAGCGCTGAACCAAAGAGACACAGCAGTAGCACCGGACGCCGACCAATGCGGTCAGAAAGACTACCCAAGACGGGCGCAACTAGTAGTTGGGTTGCAGCATACAATGAGCCGAGTAACCCAACAATGAAAGCATCGCTTGACCAGCTCTTAACGATGAAGGGCAATAACGGCATAATCAGGCCGTAACCCATCATATCAACCAGTACCGAGCTAGCGACAATTACATGATGGCGGTTCACGAGACTCCTTTACAAACGCTTCGTGTGGGCATGCTGTATAAAGGTTTTTGCCCAGAACTGTACTTTTGTTCGCAGATTATGATCGGCATGAAGTAGTGGGCTAAATCGAATCTGCACCGGTGTCGTTGCCAGGTGTGGCCACAACACCTGGAGAATCGCAGCCAGCCACTGGCGGTCGGCAGGATCGCGACGCAGACGGGTAAGCGGATGGTGTAGCGCAGCCAGGGCCTGTACATGACTGACAATGGCAGTCACCACCGGTAGACCGGTTGCAATTCGCCCAAAGAGATCAAGACTGGCAGACCATGCCGATAAGCTGGCTATCGCCGTTGGGTCGTGTGCCGGATCGGGTTCGATGCGTCCGGCCGGAAAGGTCAGAATGGCTCCTCCCTGCTGTAGGTGGCGCATGGCGTGACGCACAGCGTTCATACGGTGCTGCGCTGTGGTACCGACCGGAATGATAGCAGCACTCGTGTGAGGAAGTGCGCGCAGTAGTGGTCGAGCAATCGCAATCACTTTGAGATCGCTGCGATTAAGCGCAGTTAGCAGTGCCGCAGCATCAAGCAATCCGGGATGGTTGGCAACAACTAGTAGTGGGCCTGTGGTCGGTGGGGACGGCCCAAGAACCTCTAGTCCGGGAGCGAAATGTGAACAAATCCAAGCGCTAGCGGTGGGTAATCCAGAGGTACCAACCAAAGCATCGAATGTCAGTAGCTGGCGGGCAAAACGACGTGCTGCCGGGCGCGCCAGGATGGTTGCCAGGCCGTGTAGCCAGGATGGACGATTGATCCCAAAACCTCGTAACATGTCGGCAGCATTGAGCCAGGTCAGATCGGCCAGCGCCGACGATGTATCTGGGGATGTAAACACTGGTGTATTGTGTTGTAATACAGCGTAGAATGACATTGGCAATAGCAGCAGGCAGCCCAGCACAGAAGAACGGGTAAAAATTGTGCTGAATCCTACATCGTCGCGCGACGCGGCTAAGCATTGTTTCTCATTTACTCTCTATTGTAATCATACCACTATTTAGCAAAACCGCGTTACAATAAGAATGAACACGCTTTCCCTATGAAGGAGAATGGTATGACATCAGTAATTATCAACGATGTCGAGATGACTGCCCGTCCTGGTGAGCGAATTCTGGATGTTGCGCGACGGAATGGTGCGCATATCGGCTTTGTTTGTGATGGTACCGGCTTTTGTCAGACCTGCAAAGTGCGCGTGCTGGCCGGAGCTGAGTCGCTTAGTCCACCCAACGACCGCGAAAAAATCTGGCTAAGCGATGAAAACTTACAGGCCGGATGGCGACTCGGCTGTCAAGCCTCGGTACGCGGCAGAGATCCGATTACCGTCATCACCAACGCCGAAGAATTACGACGGCAGGCATTTGCCGTGATTAATCCGCCTGCCGGAACAACAGTTGTCGCTAATGTTGGCGCGTTGGTGAGCAATGTTACCCAGCAAAGTGTTGACCAACTGGTTGGCTACCCGTGGAACATGCTCAATGCAATTACAACCATTGGGATAGGGCGGATCATCAATCCGTGGCAATCGGTGGAGCGTTTCAGTCAATGGCTCACCGATTTTGGCAAGGTATTTGAGCAGACTCTAAACTCACCGGCGCCAGCGCCACCAAGCGATGCGCTAGCGCGTGTGCGAGCAGCAGCGGCTGAGGTACGGCGGGCAAGTGAGTAGTACGGTTCACGCAGGTGTGAGCGGCAACACTGGAAAGAGAAATTATGGTATGCTACCTCACAGTATGACAACGTCTTAAGGAGCAACCATGCAACATGCACCCGTTGAACTGCGTACTGCACTGGTCGTTGTTGCTCACCCTGATGATGCTGAATTCAGTTGTGGTGGGACACTTGCGGCCTGGGCTGCCGAAGGATGGGAAATTACGCTGGTGATCTGTACCGATGGCAGTGGTGGTGGGCCTGATGATGCTACCGATGTTGGTCCGGCAGCGCGGCGTCGGATTAGCGACATTCGTAAAGCGGAACAGCAGGCCGCAGCTCGGATTCTCGGTTTGAAAGAGGTTATCTTCCTCGATTACCCAGATGGTATGTTACAGCCAACACTCGAACTGCGCCGTGACATTGTGCGCCAGATTCGACGGATTCGCGCCCAGCGTGTCGTTTGTCAGTCTCCAGATCGGGTATGGACACCGCAGTATTCAATTCCGCGTTTCCATCCCGATCACCTTGCAGCAGCCAACGCAACCTTGGCGGCAGTGTACCCGGCGGCGCAGAACAGTTGGGATTTTCCCGAATTACTGGCCGAAGGCTATCCACCGAGTAAAGTTCGTGAAGTCTTTGTTACTGGCGCCCCGGTATTGAATTTCGCAGTAGACATTAGTGCTACTATCGAACAGAAGCTGGCAGCACTGCGTTGCCACGTTTCCCAATTAGGAACTGATCAAACTCAACTGGCTGAGATGGTACGACAGTGGGCGGCTGAACGTGGGCGGGAGTTTGGCTTACCTCTAGCCGAGGCATTTCACCGCGTAGAGAATACGTAGCGCCGAGTCGTGCTGGGGTGTTTCAGATTCTTTAACGAGGATGATCAAACACTTCATTATCACTTCGACACAATGCGCTGGCATTCATTTGACGCCTGAGCCAGACTCAGCTATACTACTCCTTGGCGGGCCGGTAGCTCAGAGGTAGAGCACCTGACTTTTAATCAGAGGGTCGTGGGTTCGATCCCCACCCGGCTCACCAGTACCGCTCGGAGGCAAGAGGTGGGTTCATAACCCACCTCTCGCCTTTTAATCACCGGCACTACTCTCTGTTCATCGCGTTGTCCTGCCGTTATCGCAGTTTGTCATGCTCTGCTGCCAGGGGTGAAAGGGCTGATCGAATCCCTATGATCCGAACTATTTCCCTTCCTTTGGTCGAATCACCAACACCGGTGTTGGCGCTACCTGAACAACTTTTTGCGTGACACTGCCGAACACCCAGCGACTGATCCCACTCCGACCGTGGGTGGCAATCACGATGAGATCAACATCATGATTCTCGGCGTACTCAATAATTGCCTCAGCCGGCGGAAGTGCACTAACCTCGGTATGTACCTGATATCCTTCACTTTGAAACTGCTTCGCAATCTGTTGCAGATATTCGAGTGCCTCCTGTTCCATCGTATTTAGCGCTTCGGTCGTCGCAGCCAATAAACCACTGTAATCGACGGTAGTTGTGAAGATTGGCGGCACGGCACGCAACAGCGTGATTTTGACCGTGCCTTCATTAGCGGCCAGGGCATGGACGTGAGGCAAAACTTGCTCGGCGAGCGCCGAACCATCGAGCGGAACGAGAATGTGGCGGTACATAGCAACCTCCTTGTTGCCTTCCGGTCAGGGCGTGACGTCATCAGGTGGCCGTGGATTCCAGCGTCGGTGCCCTTCAATTACTTGCGCCAGGCTGCCATCGGCGTTGAGCAACAGGCGTAGCGAACGGCGTAGATCACAGCTTGGCACGGTACAGACCGAAGGGTCTGCCATTTCATAAGGACATTCCCCTACATTCTGGCAGCGCGCTACGGAAACAGCGTAACGTGGACTGCCTGGTGGCCCGTCGAGCGTGCGCAAAATCAACGGTGCAAATTGCAAGTCGGGTGCAATTGCTCGTAGATGCGCACGAGCACGGGCAATCATTGGATGAGGCGGTCGTTTTGGGCGTGCCATAGCAGACTCTTTTCCAACAACTTCTTGCCGATCATAGTTCTATGTACACAGTATCACAAACTCGTCAGGGTAGAGTGCTGTAACTCATAACCGTGTGTGAAGATTTTTAGACTAATAATCAATTTTCGATTGCTCGACTTTTAGCTCTGAAATCAAATGAATTTTCTGCGTTTATCATGGTTTCAATGAAGATGAACAGAGGAGAAGTGATGATCGCCGGTAAGTATGCTGCTCATCACAGCGATAAGACAGTTTCAAACCCGACCTCAATGCTGATGTAACGAACGATAGTTTTTAGCGTGCGTAGAACGTGAGCTAGCGGTTTGTGCTCTCAGAAAATCTGTGGGTCAGGAACCATTTTGAGCGACTGGATTGAGATTCATTGCGCGTGTTGCTCTGTTCATTACACAGGGGGAAGGAGCTTTCATCTGAACACTTCTCCCTCGAATGGGCTATAGTGTCAATAAGACAGTGTGCAACCTATCAGGAGGATCGTATGTTCAAAGAGTTTCGTGAGTTCATCATGCGAGGAAATGTTGTCGATCTGGCGATTGGAGTGATAATTGGCGCTTCGTTTACGGCAATTGTTAACTCATTAGTAACCGATATTATCAATCCGATCATCGGTCTGCTTTTTGGCGGGCGAGCGGACTTTAGCGACTATTTTATTCCGCTTGGTGGACAGACTGCAACAACCCTGGTTGAAGCGCGGGCGAGCGGGCCGGTGTTGGCGTATGGCGCGTTTTTGACGGCTGTTATCAACTTTTTATTGATTGCGTTTGTGCTCTTCTTGATTGTGCAGTTTATCAGGAAGATACGGCTACGTGAAGCGCAGGCATCACCTGCACCAACTGAGACTACCCTCACCGAGCGTCTGCTCATCGAAATCCGTGATTTACTGGCCGCGAAATAGGATCAGAAGTCATCAATTGAGGCGCAGGCATCACCTGCGCCAACTGAACCCACCCTGACGGAGCGTCTACGTATCGAAATCCGTGATTTACTGGCCGCGAAATAGTATTCAGAAGGAAATCGCCCGATCATTGAGGGTTGTGCCTGGCCAAATGCGAATACCGCGTTCAAGGCGGTTTTCCTGCCCGATCCGGCACTCGTCGCTGATAATTGCCCCATCACTGATATGACTACGTTCACCGATATGATTACTGTACCCCAGCACACAGTTGCGCAGGATTGTTCCCTCTTCGATGATATTTCCATCCCACATAACAACGCCTTCGATCTGACATTCAGGACCAATTGTGCAGTGGGAACCAATGACGGTTGGCCCGACGATGCGACTCCCCCGCCCAATGCGCGTGCCGTGACCAATCACAACCGGTCCAACGATATGGGCACTGGAGTGGATCTCGGCTTCGCCTTCCACCCAGATCCGTTCGCCAATTTGTTGACCACGGAAGTGATATTGCACTTTCCCAATCAAAATGTCGTGATGAACATCGAGATAGGTCTGCGGTTTACCAATGTCGGTCCAGTAAGCCCGTGAGGGAAAACCATACATCGGATCGCCAGTCTGCAACACTACCGGGAAGAGGCCACGCTCGAACATGTAGAATTCGTTTGGCGGTACATAGCGGAATATCTCCGGCTCGATCAGGTACGTCCCGGCATTAATCAGATTCGTGGTAATGTCTTCGGCTCGTGGCTTTTCGAGAAAACGGCGGACACGACCATCACGGTCGGTTTCAACCAGCCCAAATTGGGTAGGGTCGTCAACAGGGGTAAGCGAAATGGTCACCTTACTGCCGCGTTCGCGGTGGAAATCGAGCATTGCTTGCAGATCAAGGTCGGTCATCACGTCGCCGTTAAAAACAAAGGTTGTGCCTTCCAACAGATGTTCAACGTGCTTGACGGCGCCTGCGGTACCGCGTGGTTCCGGTTCCTCGACGATATGTAGATTCATGCCTAGCCGTGAACCATCGCCAAGCGCAGCTCGGAAGCGATCGGCCAGATACTGTACAGCGAGGATGACCTCACGGATACCGTAATCGCGCAAACGTAACAACATCCACTCGATAAACGGCTGATTAACTAGCGGTAGCATTGGTTTGGGTGTGCGGCAGGTGAGTGGACGTAATCGCGAACCCTGACCGCCAACAAGAATGACTGCTTTCATAGACTACTCTGCTCGTGCTAGGATTACAAATGGCTCTCCACCGTTCGATGATGAGCGTAGTATAACGTGAACAGAACACAAACAGTTTACAAAAGATGGTACGTTGGTGACGATTTTCTTAGCCGGTGGTAGCTGTTACTTCAGCGCGTACCCGCTCACGCCAATAGGTTAGAATATCGTGCAGGGTTTCGGCCAACGTGTAGTGTGGTTGCCAGCCAGTGCGCATACGCAGCCGAGACGCATCACAGACGACGAGCGGAACATCAATGGGGCGCATCAGTTCCGGGTTTAATCGTACCTCAACCGGAACAGTACATTCTGCCAGCAGCATATCGAGCACTTCACGAATCATCACTGCACGCCCGGAGCCGACGTTGTATACCATCCCACTTTCACCATGTTCGGCCAGTAAGGCATAGGCGGCTACCACATCTCGTACATCGGTAAAATCACGCTGGGCAGACAGATTCCCCACCTGCACGACAGGTGGTTGTAAACCTAACTCGATGCGCGCGATCTGGCGGGCGAAGGCAGCGGTGACAAATCGTTCGTTCTGGCGGGGGCCAATGTGCGTAAAGGGACGGACACGTACCAGATCAAGCCCGTGACTGTAGTAGTATTGCAAGGCAAGAAGGCTCTGAGCTGCTTTACTGACCCCATACGGGCTCGTTGGCCGTAGGGGGGTATCTTCATCAATCGGCAAATCGTCAGGATCAATCTTGCCGTATTCCTCATTCGTACCGATCACTAGCACGCGCGTCGCCATACGGTATTCGATCAGAGTAAGGAAAATGTGCAATGCTCCCAGGGTATTGGCAGCCAGCGTTCCGGCCGGGTCACGAAACGACTCAGGAACAAATGGCTGACCGGCAAGGTGAAAGATAACATTGGGGCGTACCCGTACCAGTGCACGCATGGTTGCTTCAGCATCTGCTAGATCGGCCTGGACAAGCTCTACCTTGCCGATCAGATGTGGCAGAGTTAGGTGTGGTGAGCGTGATAGTCCCCACACTTCCCAACGTCCATCGGCGAGCAAATGTTCGGCCAGATGCCCCCCAACAAAGCCGTTGATTCCGGTAATAAGTGCTCGCATACGTGTGAAGTTTTGATTAAATGCAACGAAGATAAAGTATAATTGTGCAATTTATTGACAGTGATTGTGCAACATGATACAATATTAGTGACATTGTACCACGCTTCACGGTCGGTCGTGACAAGGCCGTGATAAGCGCAAACGTTTTCGTGAACGATGGTACAGCAGAACTAAGGTATCAATGCTTATAGGCTGCTGTCTCACCTTGTGAGCACTGGGAAGGGTCGCGGAACTATGGCACCGCAGCATTTTCTCTCCCAATTCTCAGACAAGCCACGATACAATACGAAGGCTGTCGCACAGGAGACGGGTGTGCCAGCGGACACCTTCCGGGCATGGGAACGTCGTTATGGCGTTCCCCGTCCTCAGCGAACGGAAGGTGGTCATCGCCTTTACTCGGAGCGTGATATTGCGACCATTCGCTGGCTACGTGACCGTACAGCCGAGGGTCTTACTATCAGTCAAGCCATTGCCCTGATGATGGAGGGCAGCGACACCAGTCTTTCGTGGCTAAACACCGCGGTCGACACCGAGCCACATACGTGGGAGCGGATGCAGGCGCGGCTGATCACTGCGTTAACCGATTTTGATGCGACACGCGCCGAGCAGATTCTGGGTGAAGCATTTGCACTCTACCCGCTGGAAGATGTCTTCTTGAAGTTGATCCAGCCGACGATGGTTGAAATCGGTGAGCAGTGGCACGCTGGACGCATTTCGGTGACAGCAGAACATTTTGCAACCCAGTTCATTCGGCGTAAGTTGTCGAGTCTCTTCAATACCTATAACGTTACAGAGGGGCGAGGGTTAATTCTCGTTGGTTGTGCGCCGAGTGAACAGCACGATCTGGGCGCACTGATGTTATCAGTCTTTTTTGTTCGTCATGGCTGGCAGGTGATCTACCTTGGGCCGGAAGTGCCGGCGAAGGACCTGCTTGATACGGTGCGTCATATTCAGCCTGATATAGTGTGTTTGTCCGCTTCTACAACCGAAACCGCTACGCAGTTGCTCGAAATCGGTCGAGCGATTCAACAATTGCCACCGCCTACGCCACTCTTCGCCTATGGTGGCCGCGCATTCAATCTTAATCCGGTCTTGACGCATAAGATGCCGGGAACATTTTTAGGTCGTGATGCCCAGGAAGCCGTTGAGGCTGTTGCGTCACTCCTGAGTCGCAGTCGCTAATGGTGAAGGTGAACCGTGCACAGAGATCGTTCTTATAGCGGTCGATCCTGTGTGATTCGTACTTGCCGGTAAACGCAATATTGCGTATATTACAAATAAGCGTGATATGTGACAAAAGGAGTGCAGTGTGTCGCTGAATTCGCTCTCGATCTTTACGCGAGGAAACGGCTTACCGGTGAGCCAGGCGCTGCCAGCAGATGAGCAGCTTGCCCAACTCCTTCATCTCAGCGATCTTCCTGCCTCATCGCATACCGACGAGTTGCCGCCACCGCCAACGCGAACGTTAGCCGAGGCTTACGCGATATGCGATCAGATCATTCGTCGTCATTCAAAGAGTTTCTTTTTCAGTACCCAATTTCTGCCACCAGGGCAGCGTCGTGCTGTGCGGGCATTGTACGCCTTTTGTCGCACTACCGATGATACTGTTGACATGGCCGAATCTGATCCGGCACGGGCATTAGCCGAATGGATCCGGATTGCACGTCGGCCACGGTTTGATACCTCACACCCAGTATTATTGGCCTGGGCCGATACCTGCCAGCGTTATAACCTTTCGCCGAGTCTGATCGACGAATTGCTGGCAGGGGTCGCAATGGATCTCACCATTTCACGCTATGCCACGTTTGCCGACCTCTGGCTCTATTGCTATCGTGTTGCGTCGGTGGTAGGCTTGCTGGTGATCGGCATTACCGGTGCAGCACCTGGTGCACAACCTTATGCGATCAAGCTCGGTGTTGCGTTGCAGCTTACCAATATTTTGCGCGACATCGGCGAGGATGCTGATCGCCAGCGAGTGTATTTGCCTGAAGATGAACTGGCACGCTTTGGTCTCACCGCTGATGACATTCTAGCCCGCGTGTATGATGAGCGGTTTATTGCGTTAATGAAGTTCCAGGTGGCACGTGCTCATCAGTTGTACGACGAAAGTTGGCCCGGCATTGCACTGCTGCCGCCAGAGGTACGTCTGGCGGTCGCGGCTGCTGCACGTGTCTACCGCGGTATTCTCGATAAAATAGAGCAAAATCGTTACGACTCGTATACCCGACGTGCGTATCTCCCGCTACGCGAGAAGATTGCTCGTCTGCCGCGTATCTGGTGGGATATGCGGTGCCTGTCGAAGATGTTGTCTCGTTCTCGTTGAACTGTCTCATTTCACGGGTGTGTTGCATATCAATAATCTCTGGTACAATGAGGTTATGACACACCGATGGATTGCTATCGTGAAATGGACAGCGCTATGACTGTATACGATCTACCAACGCCACACTCGCAACGTTCCTGGTCACCCCAAGTGTACGATCTAATACTCTGGATTCTCTTTTTGGGACCGATAGCTTCACCGCTCTTGCGCGCAACCGGTTTACCCCTCGTGAGTGAGACCGGTACCTTCGCCCGTGATCTGCTGGCAACGTATATCTGTCCAACGCCAGAACGTTCGTTATGGTTGTTGGGCTGGCCGATGGCGGTGTGTGCTCGCTGTTGGGGGGCTACTATCGGTCTCTGGTTGGCCCGGCTGATGATCGGCGAGCGGGCGCCTTCGTTGTTACGCTGGTATCGGTCGTTAGTCTGGTCACAGCGTCTGGTATTGGCAGCCCTACCATTTTTACTCTGGCCGCTTGAGATTATCGGACATCATAGCGGTTGGTGGTTTGCACCTCTTTGGCTTTTGCTGATCAACGGTGTGCAAGCCGGTTTTGCCGCTGGCCTTTTCTTTGCTTCGATCTGGCCTGGGTTATGGCCGTCCTCTGCTCAACAAGGAGCGGTTGGCCAGGGGTAGTAGAATACCGTTCCTTCCGGGCAGTCGCTTGCACTGGCTCCGCTCTTTCACGATGAAGAGGAACCGGGGTAAAGGGCGACTGCGGGCTTGTAACGTCCTTTTCCTCCCAACAGTGGTAATGGGGAAAGAGCAAAAGAGCTGCGCAATCGGGATTAGTTCCCTACCCGTCTGCAGCGCACGCAGTGGTGCGCAGACCCTCATTGGTGCGCCGATTATGCCCTCTAGTGCACAGTAGGGGAGATTTCACGCTCTAGAGGTTTGTGCTCCCACAATCCCCTCAGAGGCGATGCCTTCCAGTCGCGTATCCAGGCGATTCGCGAGTCATCAGGAGCGGATACGTACAGTTCTCGGTGTCACTCTGCTTGGGCATTGTCTGATCAGCGCAGGTGACCCAAAGCTGAGAACTCGGCAACGCCTTGTTCGGAAATGACTTCTCTTAGCCTTCACCTCTCTTCTCTGGTATGATGAACTGTGTAACCTGCAAACGTACCATTGTGCTATTCACCATGACGGAGATGACACTATGCGCCGGGTTCTCCTTATATTGCTCCTTTTTATCGTCACCGGTTGTGCGCGTGCCAATCTAACGGTAGTTACCAGTAATGAAGCGCCGACTCCAACGTCGCCACCGATTCGGCCAACCGATGCTCCGCTGCTGCCGATAGAGGTTGGAAATACTTCGGTTGTGGTGGAAACAGAATTGAGTGAGTCTGAACAACGGTTAGTTGATCTTTACCGACGTGTCAATCCAGCCGTTGTAAGTCTAGATGTAGTGGTTGATCAGAGTGCTAATCTTCCACCTGGTCACCCCCCGATTACTCCAGATGGCCCAAGTGGTCAGGGTTCAGGGTTTCTGTATGATGATCAGGGACATATCGTGACAAATCACCACGTGATTGCGGGGGCATTTCAGATCCAGGTACGTTTTGCGAACGGTGCAACGGTTATTGCCGATCTGATCGGTAGTGATCCCGACAGTGATCTGGCAGTGATCAAGGTAAACAGTCTGCCAGAAGGCGTGAAACCGCTACCGTTGGGGAATAGCGAAACATTACAGGTCGGGCAAACCGCAGTTGCCATTGGCAGCCCTTTTGGTCAGCGGAATACGCTCACCGTTGGCGTTATCAGTGGATTGGGGCGTACATTGCGTGGCCCAGAACGTCGTGTTGGTAGCTTCAGTATTCCGAACGTGATACAGACAGATGCCGCGATTAATCCGGGTAATTCGGGCGGCCCACTCCTCAATTTGCGAGGTGAAGTGATCGGGGTCAACACCGCAATTGCCGTCAGTCTCGGCGGGAGTAATTTTGAAGGAGTTGGCTACGCTGTTCCGGCGCAAACTGTAGCTCGCGTGGTGCCAGCGTTAATCAAGCAAGGACGTTACGATCATCCGTGGCTGGGCATCAGCATGACGACGGTTGACACCCTGTTTGCGAATCGGTTTGGTCTTGCTATCAATCGGGGCGTCCTCGTTGGTGCAGTTCAGGAAGGGAGTCCGGCAGCCGCAGCCGGTCTACAGGGTGGGTCAACCACCGCAACCTATCGTGGTTTGCCGGTGCGAATCGGAGGTGATATTATCATCGCTTGTAACGGGGCACCGATCTTCTCAAGCGATCAACTGGTCGGTATGATTGACTTATTGCAGGTTGGTGATCAGGTCGTACTGAAGATCCAACGTGGTAGTGAGCAGCTTGATGTGACGGTAACGCTGGCAGCGCGACCGTAATCATGCGAATACGGTACAATGATACAGCAGCCGTAAAGGTTGGTTGCCAGGTTTCGGTTTTTAGTTTGCGAGTGATCAGTGATGACAATTCCTATCATTAACGATCTTGATGCCGCCCGTGCCGGGATTCTCTGTCGTAGGTCGCTTGATGATGATACGGACACAACATCTGTAGTCGCTGAGATCATTGCAGCGGTTCGACAGCATGGTGATGCGGCATTACGCGAGTACACGTTATGCTTTGACGGAGTAGCGTGCGAGACATTTGAGATTCCACGTGAGCGTTGGGCAGCGGCAGCGGCTGATCTCGATCCAACTCTGCGTCATGCACTCTTGCTGGCCATTGGTGAAATTCGCCGCTTTCACGAACGGCAACTGCGCAACTCTTGGGTCGAGTTTACCGTCGAAGGAGCGTTAGGCCAGTTAGTGCGGCCACTTGATCGGGTTGGGATTTATGTACCTGGCGGTGCTGCCCCATTGCCGTCGTCGCTGATCCATGCGGCTGTACCGGCCAGGGTTGCCGGTGTGCGTGAGATTATCGTTTGCTCACCGCCGCAACGAGCAACTGGTGAACCAGCAGCGATTGTGTTGGCGGCTGCTCATCTGGCCGGGGTTGACCGCTTGTTTGCCATCGGTGGAGCACAGGCTATTGCTGCGCTGGCATACGGTACTGCCAGCGTGCCACGGGTCGAAGCCGTGGCGGGGCCAGGGAATCGTTACGTTATCCAGGCGATGCGGTTGGTTTACGGTACAGTCGGCGTCGTGAGTTTGCCAGGGCCAACCGAGACGCTTATTATTGCCGATCACACGGCGAACCCCAGGTCAGTTGCTGCCGATCTTCTGGCTCAGGCCGAGCATGTCGAGGCCAGCGCGATTTTATTGACACCCGATTCACAATTGGCGCAACAGGTTCAGCAAGAAGTTGAACGACAACTCACAACACTCCCGCCGACGAATGCACAGGCTGCCCGTGATGCAGTAACGCGACGCGGTGGTATCGTGGTAGTGCCCGATTTGGTAACGGCCTTTGAATTGGCGAACGACTACGCTCCTGAGCACCTCTGCCTGTTGATTGCCGATCCATGGTCATATGTTGGTCTCGTGCGCAATGCCGGTGGTGTGTTTCTTGGTGAAGAGTCGTTTGAGGTTCTCGGTGATTATGTAGCTGGCCCGTCACACATTATGCCAACTGAGGGAACCGCTCGTTATGCTTCGCCGGTCAATGTTGATAGTTTTCGGAAAGTGATCTCACTAGTCGGATTGAATCGCTCTGGTCTCAACCGAGTGGGTCCAGCAGCGATCCGGCTTGCTGAAGCCGAGGGGCTGTTTGCCCATGCCGCAGCAGTGCGGGTGCGTTTTGAGGCACCAGATACCGATAGGAGGGAGTAAAATGTCGGGTTTTTTGATCAGTTTCGTAAGTATTCTCTTTACAGTCTTATTTTATGCGATTCTAGGGCGCGTTCTTGCCTCATGGATCGATCCACAGGGGAACTTTCCTGTGACTCGGGTCTTACACGAAATTACCGAGCCAATTTTGGGGCCTATTCGGAGTATTATGCCCAATATAGGGATGTTCGATTTCTCGCCAATTGTGGCAATGCTGCTCTTGCAGCTTCTCGAACGATTGATTATCAGTGCGATCAGGTGAGATGTCGGCCAACTCACATCACACCTCGGATGGTATCAGTATACGCATCCTGATCTGAGCACGGCACCGTCGGATCGAAGTCGGATACTGTGTTGGGTGAAGTCAGAGCCAAACTGATATGCCAGGGATAGGCGCGGGGTGTGGGAGAGACGTTCGGCAAGCGGATAAGTGGAAATAGCGCATGGCTCAGGAAAAGCTATTGTTGAGGGAACAGACCAGGGTGAATGATCGACTCCTCCTGACGGTGGTCTTTCTGGCCGGAATCGGTACCCTTGGCATTGAAATGGTGATGCCACGCATGCTGGCACCCTTTTTTGGCACTTCCCAGCCGATCTGGGCAGTTGTGATTGGGATGACGCTGGTCTATCTGGCGATAGGCTATCGTTTAGGTGGTACGCTGGCCGACCGCCGACCAGACTGGCGGTTATTATTTCAGCTCATCGGTTGGGCCGGTATCAGTTGTGCGGTAATCCCCTTTGTTGCCCGTCCTATCCTCAGTTTTGCCCAGGGAGCGCTGCGGAGCGTGGCCGCCGGTGGTTTTTTAGCTGCGCTGATCGGGGTAATCCTGCTTTTTGCAGTGCCGGTGACCTTAATGGCAATGGTTGGTCCGTTTGCAATTCGGCTGCAATTGCGACAGGCGACCGATGTTGAACACGCCGGGCGTACTGCCGGTACGATTTCAGCGCTCTCAACGATTGGCTCTATCGTCGGTACCTTTCTAACGGTACTGGTTCTGATTCCCACCATTGGGGTTAGCAGTACGCTCTTTCTCTTCGCTGCGTTTCTGGTCGTGCTTAGTCTGATTGGCTTGCGTGATCCTCGCCAATTGCTGTTCGTGCTCACCGTTGTACTCCTGGCGGGGGCATATCAGCTCACTACAGGAACGATCAAAGCTGCTGATTGTCGCAACTGTCGATTGATTGCAGAATTTGAGTCGGGCTACAACTACATTCAAGTTGCCGAACAAGAGGTGCTCTACAACAACGGCGCGGTTGATCGGCGACGAGTACTCATTCTTAATGAAGGATTGGCACTCCATTCCATTTATCGCCTTAAATACCGCGAAACCGGTGATCCGCTTGATCTCCTCACCGACGGCGGCCCATGGGATTACTTCAGCGTTGCACCCTACCTTTATCCCAACACCCGGCCAGACGATATTCGTTCACTGGCGTTGCTCGGCGCGGCAGCCGGTAGTATTGCCCAACAGTTTCTGGCAATTTATGGACCCGATACAGTGATTGATGCAGTAGAAATCGATCCAAAAATTAGCGACGTTGGCCGTCGTTACTTCGATATGGCCGATGGTACCCCACAGGCGCCTTACTTTACGACTTACAACGAGGATGCACGGTACTGGTTGGCGACGACCGACCGCCAGTATGACGTGATTGGAATGGATGCCTATCATCAGCCGTACATTCCCTTTCACCTTACAACGATTGAATTTTTTCGTGAAGTCAAAGCGAAGCTCACGCCTCGTGGGGTTGCAGTGGTGAATGCCGGACGACCGGTAAGCGGTGATGATCGGCTGGTCAATGCGTTAGCCTCTACAATGATCACGGTGTTTCCACAGGTGTATATTATTGATACGCGCTTTAATAATGCGATCTTGATCGGAGTAAATCAACCAGTGGGTGATGGGGTCGTTCATTTTATTGAAAACGCAACCAACATCGATATCCCGGCACTGCAATTGGTGATGTACTGGTCGCTGTATGAAGGTCGCTATGGCCCTTTGCGCGAGTTTACGCCGGACATGGCACAGTTTCGTCCGTTTACCGACGATCTGGCTCCGGTTGAACAGTTGATCGATGGTCTGATCTTGAGCGAAGTTGAAAAAATTGACCGCTGATGGGTTGACAAAAACCTGAATCTCATGTTACCTTTATATCGGTCTGTCAGACTGTATCAAAAAAGGTCGAATTTCATGCCATATTCGCCGTTGCAGTACCGCAACCCATACTGTCTAGGACATACCGGGCACATTGCCTGCTACCATGCTGGTCGCCAACGTGATCGACGCAGCATGAGTGGCGACAGTGCGGTATTACGTGCGATAAGGGCTGTGTCCTCCGCGAACCGCAAGAAGCCGCTCTAGCGCGGGGCCATGACGCCCCCGGGCAAGAGCCTTTGTTACGGTGATAACATCGGTTCATTGTTAAGGGGGGTGTCACTTGGCGCAGCGAGTCCTTGTTCTCAACGCAAGTTACGAGCCGTTACAATTAATTTCGGTTCGTCGTGCACTCGTTCTCCTCTTACAAGAGAAAGCTGAGCTAGTTGAAGCTGCCATGCAGCAGTTACGTGCACAGTCGGTGACCTATCACGTACCGTTAGTGATTCGACTGGTGCGCTATATCCGGATTCCGCGCCAGCTCCGGCTTCCATGTTCACGGCGTGCGGTGTTTGCCCGTGATCGCGAGACGTGTCAGTACTGTGGTCAACAACCGGGGCGTGCCAATCTTACGATGGATCACGTGATCCCCCGCTCACAGGGTGGGCAGACGACTTGGGAAAATGTGGTTACTGCGTGCCGCGATTGTAACCATCGCAAGGGTGGCCGTACTCCTGAACAGGCAAATATGGTGTTGCTCTCGACACCACGCCAGCCGCAGTATCTCGCGTTTGCCCTCCTCGGTGAGCTTGAGCGGAACGACGTTTGGCGGAAGTATGCCTACACCTAAGCGCCAGTTGGGTGATCGCGGCGAACAAGCAGCTACAGCCTATCTGGAGCAGTATGGTTACACAATCGTGACACGCAACTGGCGATGTCGCTATGGTGAGATCGATTTGGTAGCCCGCGATGGCGAACAGCTTGTGTTCGTGGAAGTACGCACACGTCGTGATCGTTACGCTCTAGAATCGATTACCGCCCCAAAACAGCAACGGTTGATCGCTTTAGCGTATCAGTACCTGATCGATCATCAACTTCCGCCCGCGACACTCTGGCGGATCGATGTTGTTGCGCTTACAGTAACGGCTGGCCGCTTTGTCGTTTGCGACCATGTGGTGTCAGCCGTTGGGGAATAGCGATTGCCGTTTTCAACAATTGCCTGACCATAATCTCTTCATTTCTTGTCGTTTGTGCTGACGCAGTTGCCGAAAGGAAAAACGTAAGAGTAACTCAGGCTTTCGCCAACCGCTGAGCCGCTATCCACATCGTGCTGCGGCAATGAATGCGGTGATCAAGGCTGGGTCTTTTTGACCATCGCGCTCGACACCACTGCTGACATCGACACCCAGTGGCTGCACCTGCGCAATGGCCGCTGCGACATTTTCCGGCGTTAATCCACCGGCCAGTACGGTAGGAACCTGACGAGCAATGCGTGCCGCACGACTCCAGTCGGCTTGAGTTCCGGTCCCACCATACGCACCGGCAACGTGGGCATCGACTAGGGCCAGCATCGATGGCAACCCGCTATGAACCGACGGAGCGGTGGCAATGCGAGCCAGCCATGCCTCTTCGTCGCGTGTACCGGTCATACGGATAGCCTTAAGTAAGGGGAGACCCTGCGGAATTGGGTAGTCTGGTGGTTCATCGCCGCTAAGCTGAATAGCTTCCAGACCAGCAACCGTCGTGATTTCGGCCACGTCGGCTGCCGGTGCATTGACAAACAACCCTACGATCAGCGGTCGCGGCGGTGGCAAAGCCCGCACCGCTGCTGCAATGTACTGTGCCTCAGCAATACTGACCTGGCGGCGGCTAGGGGCGAACACTAGTCCGATCATATCGGCGCCGGCAGTGGCGGCTACCAGCGCCAGATCGACCGTTCGCAGGCCACAGATTTTGACCAACCTACTCACCAGTCTTCAACGTGTAATAAACGCGGCGATTCCTGGTAATGCGCTCAAGCATCCCGTGGTGAATGGCTTGCTTGAGCATCGTGCGATTCTCTTCGGTAGTGCGCGGCAGACCGTGCTTTTTACGGGCAGTCTGCAACGCGCTCAAGAGTTGCTGGAACGTTGCCGGTTTGCCCAATTCACGTACTGTCGTGTGAAAGAGTTCCCATTCGGCTTCACTGAACTCGAAGTTGAGATCAACCTGGCCGGATT